>Ga0214545_1004998_pt1 | contig 24367 bp, 14 predicted proteins | sample CNSS4metaG_FD_160064 | JGI IMG/M metagenome (GOLD analysis project Ga0214545, IMG submission 160064) | Root nodule microbial communities from cowpea collected in UCLA plant growth center, Los Angeles, California, USA - CNSS4 | ecosystem: Host-associated > Plants > Roots > Nodule | place: USA...
ACCAAGCCAACTTAAAGGAATTTTAAACTAAAGAAAATAAAAGCAAAGGAAGGGATCAAGGAACTCCCTTTCTTCTAAGCATGTGCCATGGGCCATCATCCTTGATAGGGATCAATCCTTTATCATTTGCTCCCTTGAGTCAACTGCAAAAATTCCACCTCTTTAGCATATTTGACGCTATCAGGGAAGTACTCAGAGAGAAACTTTCTCTTAAAGACATCCCAAGTAATTGGTTCCTACCTCTCCTCCATGATGGACTTCGCACTGATCCACCAGTGTTCAACCTCACCCGTAAGCATGTACACCGCGAAGGTCAACCTACTCTCTTTGGGGCACATCTTAGCATCAAATATCCTCTCAATGTCCTTCAGCCACTGATCTGTGACATCTGGACTGGTCTTCTCATTGAACTTTACTAGATGGTGCTTCAGGAAGTGTTCCGGACTTCATTCCCGATGGAGAGGTCTTGGTTCAGGGCCGTGGACAGGGGTGGCGGCCCTGTTCTCCTCCAACTGGCGGAGGGTCTCCATGTGCTACTTGTGGGCATCCTCAATAGTCAACCTTGCAGCCTCCATCTACTACATCACCAATTGTTGTTGTTCTAAAGATGTTGTCTGGCGCTGCATCGACGCTTCATATTGTTGCATCATATTAGTGCTTTGTTGAGTTAAGGCGGCCATCATATCCTCTATCGCCCAAACGATATCTGGTGCGTCGCCTTGAGAAGACTAAGAATTCCAATGCAGAGGTGCCATGTCACTGGCACACAGGAAAATAAGAGTCAAACTTGGTTAGATGAGAAACTTAGCTAACAATACAAAAGACACTATAGTAGCTAAGCAGGCACACTAGACCATAGATCCTAAGGAACGACAGCTCTGATACCATAAATGTAACGTCCCAATTAAATAGATAAATCTAATTTAATAAAACGTTGCATACATAAAATATTCAGAGTGTACAGAGTTTGGGATATGGAGGTATATAACACACCATGCATATCCATACCAAAAGGAAAGAGGCCACACATGGCCTAAACGAAGTACAATAGTTTAAAAGTAGCACAAAGTCTTGTCCAAAACAAGAGGATCTTAATCTAACAAAACTCCATCCGTTGTGGGCTCCGTAGCGAGCCCAATACCCGTCCATAACCATCAAGCTGCGGCATTCCTATTATCATTACGACTACCAGGGGTTCTCACATCTTCTCACATCAATTAAGTTGATGATCATCGCAAAGGAGAAAGACCACACATAAACATACAAACAAGCAGAAGGGTAAGCTAGTGAAAGAATATCTTATATCATAACAGTCAACATGCAGTTTCAAAGTCAGGCATAAATAACAGACATTCACACATGGAATACCAAACCATTTAAGACTCCAAGACTTGACTATTCAGATATGTAAAATGAGGCACCACTAGAAGACCGTGGAATTACGTCCTAGTAGTGAGGCACCACCATGAGGCCTTCGTGAAATTACGTCCTTGCATGAGGCACCACCACGAGGCCTTCGTGGAATTACATCCTGGCCTTGAGGCGCCACCACGATACCGGCGTGGAATTACGTCTTTTGGTTGAGGCACCACCATGAACTCTCACCCCGAGGATTCATGGAATTAAGTCCAATAGGTGAGGCACCACCAGGGACTCCCATTAGGAGGGTCCATCGGATTACGTCCATTAGATGAGGCACCACCATGAGCCCTCACTACAAGAGTCATGGAATTATGTCTTACTCATACTTTGTACATGTTTCACCAACCAATCAGAAAGCTCCCATGAACATTAATAACATGTCAATATGTATAGGTAGATAAACAACCAATCACACAAATCATACTTCCCAAGTCATAAATAATAAAGCAACATCTTGTTCTCATCTCCACCTCATACAGTAATCATGGCATTATCCTTCAAACCTTTCTAGTAAAGTATTTAAGTCAGGCAAGCAAGCATCCACATCAACCACATCAGTGAACCATTCACACTATAGCACAAAATTTGCCCCAGCCTCGCTCAGGCTAGAAGACCTCGCCTAGATGAGACACGCTCGCTTGGGCGAGAAAATCTGTACCCACCATTGTTCTCGCGTGCAACAGACAAACATTCAGGCCAAATAATGTTTAAACATGTTTTCAATCAATTAAAATCATCAATCAAGTCATGCCATCATTAAACGGAAGTAAAGCAAGCAACAAATCGAAACAAACAAGCGAACCCTAGCTTCCCTTACTTGGAAAGAGTTTAGCAAATGACTTCGACACCAGACTCAACGAACCTAGCAGCTTCAAGAGCGGACTCAAGAGTTGAGAACAGTGACAAAAGAAATAACGAGGATACTACAGTAAGCCCAACAGAACCATGAGAACCAACTTAGAAAGAGAAGAGCACGATTGAAGAATAACTTACGTGAAGGGAGAACGAGGTTGGGCTAGCTCGAAAGGGATGTAGGACCAAACCCTAGCAGAGGATCTGTGGAGAGGATGAAGGGAGAGTTAGGGTATTGATTTCGCAAAGTGAGCTGAAATTGAGGGACTTGGCTGCTTTAGAGGCCTTTGCATCCTATGGACCAGCCTTTAAGCTCAACAATGTGACAGCCCTTAAACTTTAGGATACTAAAATAAAAGTGGGCCTTACAAAATTTATTTTAATTTATTTATAGCTATTTTTAACACATTTATCAAATTTGAGAATTACTTATCTCTAGAATATATATATATATATATATATATATATATATATATATATATAAAGTCTTGATGGATAAGAGTAACTAGTTTCGTTAAGTTAAATTCTAAATTTCTCAATATAAAGTTGATTTTTAATTTATATATAACAAATATTATAAAATAAGTTTTGGATTTATATTCTTTTATATTTAGTTATTTTATCTTGACATATATAAAAAAATTACCCAAAAAGGTGAAATTATGCCAATAGTACTCTTCTTAGCTGAAGTAGTGGTCTTGTGATAGGCGCATTAATGATTAAGGAAACAAGTTTGCAAATCTTCAAAGATATCAACCAACAACACTATTAATATTATATACCCATCAACATATTTTAATCCACATCATCCAATTAAAAAAGAAATTGCTAATCAGTTCCATAATTGTTGTCTGATTTCGTTTATATATTTCCCGGTTTCTTAAGTCAATGATTGTATATTATTTTAACGTCTATATAAATTATTTTCATAACATATGGTACAAAACATTTATTCTTCTATTATATTAAATATGTAACTATCCAAGAGATATAAACTTCCCCAATCCACCTATTATTTTATTTTCTTTAATCTTTAAATTAATATATATATATATATATATATATATATATATATTTTAATTTATAACATATTTCTTGTATACTTTCATTAAAATTTTCCATTTGTGAGAATTTTATTTTCTCTCTAAGCATAAAGAAAAGAAGGAAACAGAAACAGAGGTTGCCGACACCGAGAGCAAACAGTACCACACGACATGATGTCTGAGAGCAGATAAGGCTGACCCACATATCTTGAACCACAAATTCAACAGATATTTTCTCTTGCAGGATCTTGGGCACGCACTATAAAAACCCACTAACAGTTTTCACAGAAGAAGCAACAAAACAATGGCTTCGGAAGAAACCCAGAACAAAGCGACAACAGAGCAGTCGAGCAGCGAGCTTCTGGCGAGCGCGAAGCTGGTGGCGGACGCGGCGCAGTCGACGCTCCGGAACGAAAGCGACAAGGTGGACAAGGCGAAGGTGGCGGGGGCGGCGGGGGACCTGCTTGACGCGGCGGGGAAGTATGGGAAACTGGACGAGCAGAAGGGCGTAGGACAGTACGTGGACAAAGCTGCCGATTATCTGCATGGGTACAAGGACAAGGCTGCTGCACCTTCTCAATCTGAAGATTCCAAACCTCAAGAGGGTGGTGGTTTGGCCGGTGGTATTGCAAATTTGGCTGGAGGATTTTTCAAGTAGTTCTGCTACAACAAAAAGGACTCACTTTCTTCTTCTTGTGGTTGTTCTTCTATGATGTAATAAGACTCAATAAATATGATCTGGTCTGGTGTTTGTAGAAGAAAGACCTTTTCTTAGTTCCACAAACATGCTAATTACTACTTCTTCTCTTTCTGTGTATCCGTTTCCTTTCCCTTGTCTTTTGAAAATTTAGGATTTTATAATTAAAATCAAATTATAATTAGGTTCAAGTTATTTAAAAAGTGATACTGTTAAATAAAGTAAAATTAGTTAATAAGCTGATGGAGTATAATTCACCTAAAATGTTTTTTTTAATTATATTGCAAGAGTATGGTCTGGTATATTATATGTACCGTCCGGTTTCTTCGGCATTTGATTTAATTCCTACGTATGGATAAGGCGTTTGAAAATTAATTTAAAGTTTATGAGTCTTCGATATTATATTAACATATATGAGTCAGTGAACTATTATTTCTGTAATTATTTTGTTTATAAATAAAAAGTGAACTATCAAAACTAAGAGAAAATTATTTTCTGATCTTAGGATTCTTTATTTCAAGTGAAGTCGTGAGAGTTTTTAAGATTTTTTGTCGGATCATAAGAGCTCGGTGAAACATTTCCTAATGGCACCACTATTTTTAATGTCCTAAACATAACTTAACCCTCTCCGTTTTGCCTCCTCAATTCTTTCACCCGCTCGCTTGGATGCCTTCCACGCCATCACAATTACTGTTGCATCTTCCGCTTGTGCAAATTACCCATCGGATTTAGCCGTAGAGGAGGAAATCCGAGTATTCTTTCTGTCCATTATTAATAAGCATGTATACTTGTCTACGTATTCAAACATATTTATATATAAAAGCTTTTTCTTTTTTCTTATTTTTAATTTTTACTAGCTTCAAATATTTCACTTATGAAAGTTATTTGCGTAGTTAAAATATTTACGAAACTTTTTATATATAGCAATTGCTTATTTTGAATTATAAATAAATTTATTTAGATAAATGCCACAATTGTTATGTATATTTTGACATATATGTAAACCTTGAGTTTGACTTGGGTTGGTAAAAAGATGTTAAAACGATAAATCTCGAGCTTGGTCCGGGATTGGTGAAGAACGGTTAAAGCGACAAATCTCGAGTTTAGTTTGGAGACAGTGAATGGCTATTAAAGCAACAAATCTCGAGCTCGGTGAAGAGCTGTTAAATCGACAAACCTCGAGCTCAACTCATGGACGGTGAAGAGTCGTTAAAACGAAAAACCTTGAGCTCGACTTAAGGATAGTGAAGAGCCGTTAAAACGATAAACCTCGAGCTTGGCTCGAGGGTGGTGAAGAGTTGTTAAAGCATAAACCTCGAGCTCGACTCAAGGGCGGTGAAGAGTCGTTTAAACAACAAACCTCGAGCACGACTTAGGGGCTGTGAGGAGCCGTTAAAACAACAAAACTCGAGCTCAACTCGAGGGCGGTAAAGAGCCATTAAAGCGACAAACCTCGAGCTCGACTTGGGTACAGTGAAGAGTTATTAAAATGACAAAACTTGAACTTGACTCGGGGTCGGTGAAGACCCGTTAAAGCAACGATCCTCGCAAAACCATGATTTCTTTTTTCAGCCTTTATGCCTCAAATATTGATGCTTAAGGCTAGGGGGTTGTGTACCATCCTAGTTGTCTGGCGCCCGACCTAATTCTTAAAGATGGATAAGATGTTTCAAAATCGACCTAAAGTCTATAGACTAGGAATTAGGCCCAAGTTCATCCTTCTACTAGTAGATATTTTATTAATAGATATTTTGTGTATGAGAGATTTTTTGGTCATTCGATTATTATTTTTCTAATTACTTTACCTATAAATAAAAGGTTAACTCCCAAGATCAAGGTGAAACTATTTTCTAGCCTCAATGCTCTTTATTTCACGTTAGGTGAGGGGGTTTTTTAAAATTTTGTCTTTGTAGAGAACACTCTATTTTCTGCTGGAACACATACATGACAACAATTGTGTGTTTTAGGTTGTGTTCTTTTGAAGAGATGAATTTGGAGAAGAATCTGTGGATAAATTTAAGTGGATTAATTTTTGTATTTTTTTTATAAAGATTTAGAAGTAAAAGTGAATGAATTTAGGATGAAGTTTATGAAGGTTTGTGAGGGATTCGAGTGATATAATAGATTAAATTTTTGTAATAGATTAAAATATAAGACTATTATTTTATTCTTATAGTAAAAAATAATATATTATTATTTATTAATAATAAAATTAATTATTATTAATATTAATGTTATTATTTATTAATAATAATATTAATTATTATTGTTATTAATATTATTATTTATGATTATTATTTATATTATCATTTATTATTAATTATGATTTATTATTACTACAATTATTTATTATTATTATTATTATTATTAATTATTATTATTATATATAATAATAATAATTAATAAATTTAATTAGTTATTTTATTTTCATAAAATGAAATTATGTTTAGTCAAATGGAGCATTACATGTCTTTGTGGATAGAAACGATGGACCGAAAAGAAAAAAAAGAAAACACAAAAGTGGAACCAAAAGTATATGCATGTCCAATTTGAAATTTATGTTTATTTAAAAACAAGGTATTATTGTAAATGTGAATAATTCACCTCCAAATCTCTTTGCAATTTGTGGAATGAAAAAGAGTAAAAATCTCCTCATTCGCGTCTGGCTTCCCTCATAAAACCATGGAAAAGAACACGATTTAAAACGCAAATTCATTCTTCATTTTTTTATAAATAATAAAATTCATAGAAAAGAACAGGTCTTAGATATGAAAACTTACTTCATCATTCATCATTCATCATTTCATCACTAATTCATCTCTAACTAATTAGTTTTATTTCGGATAATGATATATTAGCAACATATATATATTTTTTTATAAATTAAGGTAACTAATTAGTGAGATGTTTTTTCCCTTCTGATTTGTTATTTTTTTAGTTATTTTGTAAATAATTCTGGACTAATTTCTCACAAAATTATTGAACTCTTTTTCTCTTTAGTATTTTACCTTGAAGTGGTCTCCATTGTTTTTTTACATTTTTATTTTATTTTTAATAATTTTTCATGTGTAGATGATTAATAAATTTTTGGATATCAATATATTTGAGACATTAAAATTCATAATAATTCTTTACATAATATTATTTATAAGTATTTTACCTTAAGAATTTATAAGTTTTTGTCGTATAGTTTTATTTATTTATATGATTGTATAATAAAATTATTTGTTTGATTAGTCTTATTATCAAAACAATGTCGACCTCTATCGATAAGTCGTCCATCACTTCCTCGTGTCTTGCATTTCTTTTTGGCTGTGGCTGTTCTATCATTGTCACCTCCTATCTGTTAGTGCTCAGAATCAAATTTCTCAACATGTTGTCGGAGTCTCTCCACTTCTACGACATTGTAGGCGGTAGGAAAATTACAACCAAAGGCTTTTCGTCTTGTGTGACACTGTTAGTGGTTGTTATTTTCAAACGCAACCGACCTCAATAGTGGTTGTCAGAGCCATCGAATTAGAAAGCATCCGGTCCCAAATGAACCACAAATTTGGGAAAATGCAACACCTGAGAAAAAATTTCTCCATAGATACAAAAGTCTAACAAGAAAGTGAAAAGAAAATTTCAAAAGCCAAAATGGACAAAGAAAAAATCATTACCAATGTGGTCGACATAAGAAGATTTGAAGAGAGAGATTGGAAGCTGCGATTCACATACAAAAGAGAAATGGAGAGAAATTGGAAGTTGTCATTCATAAAGAGCAAAGAAAGATTTCTTATAAAGATTTAAAAAAGAAATTAGAGCACTCAGAGTAAAACAAATGAGGATAGAAAGGAAAATGTTGGGTTTTGGAAAAATGAAAAAGGGGGTTTTACGAAAATATATGAGAGAAATGAAATTTACGGGGCTTTTATTAGAAAATCCCTTGATAGTTACCAGAGGTTTAGAAAACCTCAGTTACAGTTAGGTATATTTATTAGGAGATGTTATTATAAGCGTAGTTAATAAACCCTTGTAAAAAACATAATTTTTTATAGTGATACTTGCAGATCTTTTTGAAATCATAATTAATTAGTTACATATTATTTGTGAAAAATATTTTTTCCTATAAATTAGGGAATTTTTTGTGGTGAATAAGATATTATTTATGTAATATGTCCAAACTTTCCCTGGTTTCCAAAATAAATATTAATAGATGAATATAATAAATAATAAAAGAGAGAAAAAGAAAACAAATTGTAGCCTACTTAACTTTTCTTTCTCCAACTTCCCATTTCTTAAACCCTCAATACTCTTCATTTGTTGGCTCTCAAGTAAGTATTCACCCACAAAATTGTCCTTTGAGTGATAATACTTTTTATTGAGTATTTATGGATATAGGTTAGTATTCGTGGATGTAGGCCTTTAGATGTTGTTTCTTGCTCTTATTTGTGGGTGTGCTTTGACTTGAAGAGATTATTTTCTTAGTGGACTTCCATTTCTTGCTTTTATTTTTTATGAGTATTTGTGAATGTAAGGCTTCAGGTGCCATTTCTTGCTCTTATTTATGGGCGTGCTTCCGCTTAAAGAGATTATTTTCTTAGTGTGTATTTTCCAACCTCATTTTACTCTCAAATTCATCTTCCACTCTCAAATTCATCTTTCATTTTCATCTATTTTGACAATCAAATAACACCATGTAGGAATCAAAGTTCCCAGGAGCATTTTGAATCAATCCGTGTTTGTAAGTTCTATTAGTTCTATTTCTACACTTTTTGTTTAAATCAATTTTTTTCCACCTTGCATGTAGTCTTTTTTTTGGTTATTTTGTTTTTCCACCTTTTAGATGGTATTATATAAGTTTACAATCTTAGAATCACACTTTGATATTTGTTTGGGCCTTATTGTGGGTGTAGAAAGAGCAAATAAAAAAGAAGTTGTGTAAAGAGTGGTCAGTTTTAGGAACCACATTAGGGCAAGGAAAGCTAATAATTTTTTCTTAAAAATTGATTTGAATGAATTATTAATGTTTTTGAAATATTGAGTCTTTATTTTGAATTTAAATTTGGGGGGTGTTGTGTTTTGGAGTGTGTTTTGATACATGTGTGGGTGTGCTAATAAATGGGATCAGAAATTTGGTAATTTCGGTGATTGTGATTATAATATCTTAATGCTATGAATTTGTGAAGGGATAAAATGATGTTAATCTTAAGTGATAAACTATTTGTATGTGCATGCTATGAAGCTATGATTGAATTTAGATTGTCAATGAAATTATGATGAATTTAGAGCTTTGATGAACAGGAGAAGTGTGGAGGAAAAATAGTGCGGTGAACAATGAAACGTTGTGGATGAGTTGTGTAATGAATGACCTATAATTGTGAACCAAATAATTCATGATGAAATTTTTGTGTGAATATATGTTATTATGCATAAATTGGAAAGAGACGGCCAGGATGAAATCTAATGCGCTGTTGTGCAAATGTGGGCTGTTGTGTTTTTCATGCCTACAATTTGAGTTTGTAGAAATTGTAAGAAATTGAATATAAATTATGCAGTTGAAATTTTGAGAACTTTGCTATGACTTTTTGAGATGATGAGAGAAAATAATTGATTTATGTTATGTTGTTATGGATTTTTATGTATTAATATATTGTTACTAGTAATTATGTATGCCCGGTGAAAATAGTAAATTGTTGAGAATTAATGCAATAAAAGATTTATGACAATTGAAAAAGGTAGGTGAGTGATTGTCTTAAGTGCTAAAATATTAGATCTACATTGATGCTTTTTTTTTCTATTGGACCCGTAAACTCACCGTTGGACAAAAAACTTCATAGAAAAGGGGGTTCTTCCTGCACCCCCAATATTTCTTCTGCACCTCCAAATATTCATGCTCTTCCATTTATGTCCTTGGAAAATTAAATAAAAAAAATTAATTAGGTAGACGCAATAATTAAACAATTATGAACTCACAGAGTTAGTTAGTTGCCTGAATTAATTACCAGTAGTGTTTTATATACCCTGCACCCCCTCTTCTTTCACTTTCACTTGCATTGCAATTCTTTCACTTTCACTTTTTCACTTGCACTACAAAAGAAGAAATTTCGTTGGTGGTTGAGGTGTGAATTTTTCAGTTGAGGGTCCATTCATATTTCACCATTTGCTTCATTTCTTCTCAGAAAAAGGTACGCGCATTAGAATATAAGTTTATATTTGATAAGTTTATGTTTGAGGTAAATGTTATAGGTGAAAAAAATAAGAAAAAACTTAGCTGCGTTTTTAATATTTCATGTTACGTTTTACGGAAGTCATTTTTCATGCAGCCATTTACGGAAGTCGACTTCCGAAATCGACTTCCAAAACAGAAGTGAACTTGTGCGGAAGTCAAGTTATGTTTTCCATTCACAGAAGTCGACTTCCAGAAGTGTATATATAAAACGAAAGTCGACTTCCAGAAGACAAGTGAATTTCTATGGAAGTAATTTTTTCCCTTATACGGAAGTCGACTTCCGGAAATGTATGTGTGAAACGGAAGTCGACTTCCGGAAGTGTATGATTAAAACGGAAGTGGACTTTTGGTGAAGTGAAATTTTTTAGTGTTACGGAAGTGGACTTCTGGTCTTTAAGTGAATTTTTCGCAACGGAAGTCGAGTTCCGGAGAGTATTTTTTGTTGTTGTTATGGTAAGTAACTTTTTGTTGTGGTGAGTAAATTTTTTCCACTTTCGTAGTAAGATGGTTTCTCTGCTTTTTCACTTTTTCCACTTCCGTAGCATGCTTTCTCTTATCTACCATGCTTTCTTTTTTCTTTTCTTTTTTTCACTTTTCCACTTTCGTATATGCTTTTAGACTAAGTGATATTTTAATTTAGTTTTATTTTGTAATTTGTAATTTTGTTAGGGTTTGAATAATAACTTATGTTTTATTTATTATTTATTTAATTTTTATTTACATGAATGTTTATTTTTTATTTATATATTTTTTATTGTTATATTTTTGTGTGTTTTAATTATTATTTGCTTAAGTTTACTATTTATTTATTTATTGTGTGTTTGTTTTATATTTTTGAATGAATATTTTTATTTTTTATTGATTTAATTTTATTTATTTTGAAATTTTGTTTTATGGTTGAGTGTTTATGTATGTTTTATTTTTTTATATTTATTTAATTGTTTGAGCAATATTTTAATTTTTTTATATTTATTTTATTTTGTAAAAAATGGTATTGATTACTAATGTTAGATTATAGGTGGTTAAAGTTATCTAAGATAGACGATCTCTCTTTAACTTTCATGGATTCACAAGTAAATTCGAGTTTCATATCAGATTTCTCTTCTTTTATAAATGAGATGAGTGATGGAGACTATATAAATAATTTTACAACTGATCATATATTTTCAACACGAGATTAGTTGATTAAGTGGGTTCGAGGGATAGCATTTCATCTTGGTTTTGTTGTTGTCACTATCAGATTTGACAAAGCTACTTGTCAACCTAGGAGGAAAACGTATGTATTGTTAGGCTGTGAAAGGGGTGGTAAGTATAGGAAGTATAAATCTGATGTTCAACCTAGTGTCTCTGGCACAAGAAAATGTGATTGTCCATTTAAAGTCAAAGGCAAACCAATTAGTAATGGAGATGGTTGGATGTTGAAGGTAATGTGTGGATATCATAACCATGATATGTCTCATACACTAGTTGGTCACCCATTTGTTGGGAGGTTAAAATCTTCTGAACAGTCCTTACTTGTTGACATGTCTAAGAATCAAGTCAAGCCAACAAATATTCTACTCACTTTGAAAGAAAATAGTGAGTGTAATGTCACAATGATAAAGCAAGTTTATAATGCAAGATATACTTATAAACGATCTTTGAGAGGTTCAAGAATTGAATTACAACACTTGATGATGTTGTTAGATCGTGATAATTACATCCATTGGAGTAGATGTCAAGAAGAATCTGAAGTGGTTAGTGATATGTTTTGGACACATCCCGATTCTGTTAAATTGTTGAATGCATTTAATATCGTATTCTTGATGAACACCACCTACAAAACCAACAAATATCGATTGCCATTACTTGAGATAGTAGGGGTGACATCTACAGGGTTGACTTTCTCTGCTGCGTTTGCATTCATATCTAGTGAACGAGAATCTAAAGGCATGGACAAATCGAGAAATGCATTTAGGAAACACAACATCAAACATGTATGTTTCATTGTTATTATCATCAGTTATGTTCTTAATTCACTTATAATATTGTTTATGTTAAATATAATAGGGTTGAATCAGCGCACTGGAGCCTGAAGAAAGTTCTAGGAAGTAGTATGGGAGACTTATGCTCGTGTTGGGATGCAATCCATAACGTTATTATCCTCCAACATAATGAAATCAAGGCATCTTTTGAAAAAAGTATAAATCTAATCAGTGACGCGTATAAGGGAGGCATGTATAAAAGATTGGTTGGAATTGTATCAAGACATGCTTTAGGACTCATTGCTGATGAGGTTGAACGAGTCAATCATACAAGATTTGATAGCGAGAGTTGTGGATGTGTGTTGAGAGCGACATATGGTTTACCATGTGCTTGTGAATTAGCACATATGTCTATGGGGTGATTCCTCCGACTGTTCTTCATATAATGTGGACTAGATTAAGCTTCTCAAATATTTCATCAAATGAATCGCTTCCTAGGTTATGCACAGACAAGGAAATTAATATGGTTGTGAATCATTTCAGTGAAGTCGACATTGCAGAAAAAGTAACAATCAAACAAAAGTTACATGAAATTGTGTGTCCTGCAATGACATCAATGGTGGTTCCAATGCAAAAAGTTAAAACCAAAGGTGCACAACAAAAAAAATGGTCATCGATCAGAATGGTCCACTAAGCGTGATCCATCCTACTTTGAGCATGTCGACACCTTCTTTTCCTCTCAGAGTGGTCATTCCTTAAAAAGTGACGCGAAATCTAAAAGGAAATATAAAGAAAGTGCAATTTCGATGTTAGATCAATTTCATCCTATCTGTCACCCTTACATTGTCAATGTTGTTGATGTGGTTGCTGATGGCCATTGTGGGTATAGATGTATTGCTACCTTTTTAGGGATGGGTGAGGAATCGTGGCCCCTAATCCGACATGATCTTTTTAAAGAACTTAGTTAGTGGCGTGATGAATACGCAAGATTAGTAGGATCTTATGACCGTTTTGAAGAACTAAGGAAGTCATTGTTAGTGGAATCGTAAGCAGGGGTATGTTATATCTGTTTCCTGAAACTTTACTGTTTACTTCTTACAAATACGTTTCTTAAGCAATATTAATCATTATTTACATTATTTACAGGCTAATATGGATAAGTGGATGACTATACCCGATATGGGCTACGCGATTGCTAATCGATATAATGTTATCTTAGTCTGCATATCATCACGACAAAACATTATAGTTTTTCCACTACGTACCAGACCACCAATTGATTCAAGACAACATAAGCTAATAGTACAGGACATGTTCACAATTCTCATTTTGTTCAGGTAACCCAATTGTTTTATTTTTTATTTGATTTACAATTTCAATGTATCACATCATTCATTTGTTACAGGTTCACCTAAAAGATGGTTGTCCTATACCCATGGTAGATATCATATCATCTACACATTGTTATCCTGAGGCTCGAGCTTGGTCTGCGTTTTACGCTAATAGGATGCAGACATTTGTGCACTTGATGGGTATGAATACTAGTTATCTCTGCTAAGCTGACATCACCAATAGAAAGTGGAGACCTCGGGATATGCTGCATAAACCCAAATTGGCGCAAGACACGGTCCGACAGATGACGGTGCACAATTTCTCCCAACCGGATGAAGCCACAGAATAGAGTGATGTTCATAAGAGGACGAGTAACCCGATGTGTTGCATAGGGGTTCCAAATGACCCCATCTTACGTAAGTGCATCTAATTGTGCCCTAACCTCAACCAAAGTACAATTCAGTCTCGGTGTCACATAATGTGTCGCCCGAGGTCTCTGTTCATCATAGTTGTCCAGTACTTGCTTCCTTCCCAATCCTGGGAAGTGCTCATATATCCAACTCTACAAACAAATGCATAGATTTTTCATCAGTGAAACAAAAAATATGACCAAAGTAAAAAGTTAATTTTCGAAAAATAATTTTGTACCTGTAAAAGAGTAAGATATCCAACTAATTGCTTGGTGTGGGCAAGACTAGCATCGCTAAGCTGCTCATAAAGATGTGTCAATGCAATAGTTCCCCATGCAAACCTTCCACAAGACTGCAGATCTGCAAACATATTGAGGTACGAGACGTTGATGGAGGAAGCGCTCTTATTCACAAAGATGGTGCAGCCAACAAGATGCAGCAGATACGCCCGTGCCACAAACTGCCACTACTGATTGTCACAACACTCAATGTAGACGTCTCTCAACCAACTGAGTCTTACATGGGGACCGCGAAAATGATTCAACTCAGATGATGCCTTTGACAGTTCAACGCCTAAAAGATCAATCACACACTCAAGAGCAACATCGAAGTCTAATGCTTCATTGCTTAAAAGCCCTCCAACTATAGGCAAATGGAGAAGGACAAAGATGTCGTCTAATGTCACAGTCATCTCTCCAAAAGGAAGATGAAAGTTGTCAGTCTCTCTATGCCACCTCTCAACAAAAGCTTGTATGAGACCCTTATCAGGATATTCATATATTATATCACATAGTGGCATCAATCCTGAATTTTGAACAAATGGCTTAACAACTGCATGACAAACTCCAAATCTTTTCAATTTCTTGCCATGGGACACTAACTTCATGTCCACTCGGTCCTAATAAAAACCATTACACAAATATTTTAAATTCATCCACCAATTTCAACAAATAAATTATTAAAGTACAATACTAACTTGGCCATCCCAAATAGCACATGCAACATGACTAGTTGATGAACCAGCTTCCCCATGAGATGATGGACCACTCTCTCTATGATGACCCTTACCTCTTCTGCGAATAGATGCAGTAGGTCTTTGTCTAGGCTTTTGCTCAAAAGCCTCAGCATGTGAAGAACTTGAGCCACCACGATGTGCTCCTCTTGTCCTAACCATGTCTGTAATTAAAAAAAATTATTCAAACAATATAATTAATTAAAATGATCCAAATTTGGAGTTTGCTTGTTTCTTGGTTTTTGGGTTGCTTAGTGGGCCTTTGTGTAGAGAGGAATTGATGCCATTAGAAAGCTTGAGAAGTACTCAGCTTCAATATTGGTTGCTCTCACTACTTGTCTTCTAATTTGGTCTTGTGCCAAAGGTGGTGGCATTGGTCATATGCTCTCTTTGTCTTCCAAGCTCTCTACATCTGAATTCTAGTAGGTTTTCTTCCCTTCTCTTTGTTGGTTTTGTTTGTCTAGCTGATGGTTTTTGTGTTGGGTTCAAGTGGATAATAAATACCAGCACTCATGTGAAAACAAGGAGAACACTATTCATGGATGGGTGAGTGAGTGTTGATGCCGATGCACCCGTGGGTTTCTGGATTATAACCCTAAGCATCTAGTTCCGCAATGCTCTTGATCCCCCAACTCTGTGGCACAAACTCGTACTTCTGTGAGCAACACAATCTCACCAACATTTATCAGAATGATTAATAGAACTATGTTATTTGTGAAATTATGTCAAAAATTATTATCCTCATTCTTCCAATGTTTATCTCCTCTATTTATATCAATTTCATAGTATATCATTTCAAGGTCTTATCCAAACTGTTATAAACAGTTAAATTATATAAAAAGAAGTTAAGCAAATTGATATAGGAAAGATAAAAGTAGGAATGTTTAAAAATGCAGTTTTTTGAGTTGGGTTTAGTTTTAATATTTGGAAGACCCGATACTCTTAGCTAAATAATGATAACTTTGATGGTGGGAAAGTGAATATATTCTTTCTATGCACACACCATTCTTATAATTTGTTTTATACTCTAATCAAAAGTTATATTTTAAAGGATTTAATATGTTAAATGTCGTAATTGTCTATACAGTTATTCTGTTTTTTTAGTCAAGTATAATGTTTAAGAAGATAAAATGCTTAAAATTTATAAAATACATTGTTTTTATACTCTGTTATTAGTTAACTATTTCATTTAATTGTTTTGAGGATAGAACGCATTTCCCTTTGTTTGAGGATAGAACATCTTTATTTAATTATTTTAGAATTTAATTGTATGGATATCTTAATTTATTTGAATTTCACTTATTCATATGTAATTGTATTCTTTTTTCATTGTAGGAAGTGGTGCGTCATACAATATATGAAGATTAAGTGGTGGGAGCAAAACAACTTAGAATTAGCACCGCAAGTTTTATAATTGTCTTATAAAATTGTAATGTTTTTTTGGATGAATGAATATTTTGGTACTTTGGTGTAATTATGTTATGTTGATAATAAAATAATTTAGTCTATTAATTTCTTTTTTTATAGTATTATAATTTTATATATATTTTAAATTATCATCAAAAATAAATTTTATTAAATTATGAAAGTATCAATGTAAGTGGAAAATAATAAATAATTAAATATTAAAATCATGACACTTGATAATAACGTAATTTATCTAAAAATTAATTATAATAGTGACAATTAAAAATGTCATGATATAATGATAATAATATTAGTTTAAATGACATTTTTTAATTGAAATTTGTTTTCTATTAAAAATATTACGTGAGTTTTAATTGACGTTATTTACATCTTTAAATCGTCATTGTATACATAGTATAAAATGACGGTTTCTATGGCGATTCATCTTAAACCGTCATATTATACTTTGTGACGGTAAGAATTACGACGTTTCTGGAAAATGTCGCTCAAGTAAATAACGATGGTTAAAAATGACGTAAAATATAAAAATAATTGTCGCTACTTACACATTTTTTTGTAGTCAAAATTATAAATAATAATTATAATTTTTCAAAATAATAATTATTTATAATTATTATTATTCAAAATTATAATTGATTATTATTATTATTATTATTATTATTATTATTATTCAAAATTATAATTAATTATAAATAAAATTAATTAATATTTTAATTAATTAAATTAAATTAATATTAAAATAAATTTAAAATAAATTTGTTCAAAATTATAATTATTTAAAATTATATTTACTCAATAATAAAATTAAATAAAATTAAAATTATTCAAAATCGTAAATAACTACAATTTTAATTATTCTAAATTATAATTATTTAAAATTATATTTACTCAATAATAAAATTAATTAAAATTAAAATTATTGAAAATCGTAAATAGCTAAAATTTTAATTATTCTAAATTATAATTATTTAAAATTATAGTTATTTAAAATTATATTTACTCAATAATAAAATTAATTAAAATGAAAATTATTCAAAATAAATAACTAAAATTTTAATTATTCTAAATTATAATTATTTAAAATTATATTTACTCAATAATAAAATTAATTAAAATTAAAATTATTCAAAATCGTAAATAACTAAAATTTTAATTATTCTAAATTATAATTATTTAAAATTATAATTAATTATAATTAATTAATATCAAAAGTTATTTACATTAAAATTAAAATTAAGTACAAAAAAAATTATAAACGGAAGTCGCCACGTCATTACGAAAGTGGAAGTCATGCCTACGAAAGTCGTGTCTTCTACGGAAGTCGCGTACGGAAGTCGCGTACGGAAGTTGCGTCTTCTACCAAAGTCGCGTCTTCTACCGAAGTCGCGTCTTCTACCGAAGTCGCGTCTTCTACCGAAGTCGCGTCTTCTACCGAAGTCGCGTCTTCTACCGAAGTCGCGTCTTCTACTGAAGTCGCGCGTTCTACCGAAGTCACGCGTTCTACTGAAGTTGTGTCTTCTACGGAAGTCACACGTTCTACGGAAGTCACGCCACACCTCTACGGAAGTCATGCCTCTCTTACAAAAGTCAGTTATCTCTACGGAAGTCACTTCAGCACGAAAGTCATTTTCAACTATGGAAGTCGACTTCCGGTATTGATGGCTTACGGAAGTCAACTTCCGTAAGTGCCATTTTTAATGTTTTTACGTGATCTACGGAAGTCCACTTCCGAAACTTGTTCTCTACGGAAGTCCACTTCCGTCACTTATGGAAGTCGACTTCCGGGTTTGTGTGGTTTATGTTTTTACATATCTATACTCAAATAAAAAGAATGTCTATATACATAGATGCAACAAAGCAAACATGACAAGAACAATAAAAAGAATTAAAAAATTAAAAAATATAACAGGGGATATGTTTACCTTACCTGTTAATGTAGAAGAATGGTGAAGGGAAGAGGGAGAGCGGAGCAAAAAATAGAGAGGAGGAGTGGGACACCTTAGAGAGGAGAGTGAGGCAAATGAGATATGGGGGATGAGGTGAGGCGGCGGCTAGGGTTTAGGTTAAAACAAAGTGAGACATTAAATAAGAGAGAGGAATAAGATATTAATTGATTTATAATTTTAAGGGTTAAATATGTTTTTGGTCCTTCAAGTTTCAGCGAAATTTGGAATTAGTCCCTCATCAAAACTTTTGACTAATTTAGTCCTTCATCTTTCAAAATGCGTGAATTTAGTCCTTTTAACCAAATTTTGTTAAGTTTATCTGACGTTTCAAGCGCATTTTATGATAGTATTTAAATTATTTATACTGTTTGACACATTTTTGCTTCAATGTTAACTTAAATACTATCATGAAATGCGCTTGAAACATCAGATAAACTTAACAAAATTTGGTTAAAAGGACTAAATTCATGCATTTTGAAAGATGAAGGACTAAATTGGTATAAAATTTTGATGAGGGACTAATTCCAAAATTCACTGAAACTCGAAGGAAAAAAACATATTTAACCCAAATTTTAAAATGGTAAAAGGACAATTTTGGATTTTAAGAAAAATTTGGAGGTGCATAAGAAATATTGGGATTGCAGGAAGAAAACCCCCCACAGAAAATTCTCTGTTTTGAAGTGCTGGACCGCAATTCTAGCCTAAACTTTTATAAATCATTAATTTTAGAACTGTGTTTGAAGTAATGATATTTTCATAAAGAAATACTACTTTTAGTGTCAAAATATATTTAAGGAACTTAAGGAATAAAACTAAATAATATTATTTTATATAGAAGTACCTCTAGACTTTTGTGATGAATGTATCAAAATAAAACTTCATCTTTATAAAATTCTAAATTATTATTATATTTTATTTTTGTTTGTAATAATCTTAGCTGACACAATTAAATCTTTATATATATAATGTTAAATATATATGTGTTTGGTGTATTTTTAAGGATGTTACGATTTATAAAATAAACACTCATATTATTTAAAATGATGTTGTACTTCATTTCATTTTTTAAAGAGTTAGAAGCAAAATTTAAGTTGAAGTGGATGGCTGAATTGAATTTCGAAAATTTTTCAGAATTAGATGAGGCATTTACTTTGTCTAATAAACTTGTATGATTTTAAAGAAATGACAAGATAATGTTAATTTGTCTTTCAATTTAGAAAACATTTGTTTTAGCTAAAAAATATAAAAAATATGTAGAAATAGGAAAAAGAAGGGAAACACAAACACTTATATTGTTTCCCTCTGACCAGAGAACTGCATTGAATAGTTTAATTATCCTAATTAAAGTAATTCACTTATATTTAAAGTTTTGCAAGCATTTCAGAAGAATTCTGACATGATCAGTTTTTACTTCTCAAGGATACAAAACTTTCAAGGCAATCATCACAAAGCCACCAAAAATCTGAAAGTGTCTTTGGATACACACTTACTTATCATATAAAAAGGATTGGACAAGAACATATAAGTAGAAAACGAGAAGAGAACAGATATTAATAAGTAAAGTTATCAATAAAGAAGATCTTAACCATGTAGAGTTATCTCCTTAGAAAACAAATTTAGTAAATATATCTTGACATAAAAAGGATTCATTTTTTATGTACACATTTTTTTTTCAATTTTACATTTTTTTAAGTAACTGTCACTTTAAATTTAGATAATTATATTTTTATTTTTATCGTTTAAATAATTATTAATCTAAATTTAATTATTTTTATAAATTAAAAGAATTATTTTATTATTTTATACTTTAAATATTTAATTATTTAAATTTAAATAATTATTTATAATTAATTAATTATGATTACACAAATATTTAGCACGAACATATAATGTAAAAGCCACTTCATTCTATTATCAAGTTAAATATTGTAACATCTCATTTAATAGCTTTACGTTACTAAATAAAACGTTATATCATGATCACGTAAAGCAGATAGTAGGAATAGATTGATATAGAGTACTAATACAGTCAGCCAAAAATAACCATATGGGTCAATAACTATATGTACAACCTATACTAAGAAAGAGTTAACTTGTACATTCAAAACTCAAAAAAAAAAAAACAAACAACATAACCTAACAACTACTGCTAGACATCCAAACCACAGATTAACTCCTGTTCAAGAGGGGAGTGTCTTCACCTGAAACTTTCTCTGCTCACACCAATTAGCAGGTGATCATTGCAAAGGAGAGAACATACAAAGAGAACAACACAGGCAAGAAGGGTAAGCTAACTTAATTAAGAGAAATCATGCAGTTCAATTATGAATATCTAGCAAGAACCTATCACATTCATCAGAATTACTTAAACCACCAAAAGACAACAAAGATACATGACTCTAGACTCAATATATGGATTATGTAAGATACATTGGAGCTCTTGGTGGCGTGCACCTGTGACGGTCCCCAAACTCTGCATAGTTTGAGCTCAAGGGGTTATCACCCGACACTCCTAGGGTAAGTGCTATTCGCGTCTAAGACTGATCAAGTCCAAAGACTAGGACCTCTTGCTACTCCTCACGACATAATCCATTCTGCTCTATCTGAGCATGAATGATTATTGGAGTTTCAGGATACCAACCAATCAGGAGTCCTCATGTCCTTACACACACTAACATACTCTTTGGAATTTCCCTTGAAATCCTAGTCCACCCACAACTTCTCATAATTCGATTTCTTACAATTTCACCACATATAATACCAGCCATAACAATCCAAGCATATTATGAACAAATATCACATTATCTCATTTAAATATAGCTTCATCCATTTAAAACCGAGAAATAAACATAATTCTGCAGTGGTTCTCGCTCAAGGTAGAAGATCTCGCCTAAGCGAGATGGCTATCTCGCTTAGGCAGATCACTCTCGCCTGAGCGAGACTCGAAACAGTGGGCAATTAAAAAATTTGAGTGAATTCTCGCTCAAGCTAAGCTATTTCGCTTAGACGAGAGTGTCTCTCGCTCAAGCGAAACCAGCTCGCCTAGGCGACGGTTCACGCAGGAACAAGGTTGAGTTTCTGGTGTTTTCGCTCAGGCAAGAGCTGCTCGCTTGGGCGAAGATATCAGGTCCCCAATCTGTTTTCACATGCAGAGCCCAGAATTTTCACATGAACATCCAAATTCAGCACAAACAATGATCCAATCATCAAACAAACACGAATTCATGCAATCAAAGTCATCAGAGATAATTTCTAAACGAAATTTAAGCAAAACAGTTGGCTTCCATTACCTTTAGCAATCACTAACTAGCAAGAACGTTTTCAACAAGGGGCACCTCAATTGCATAACCTAAGGAACTGAAAAGTATGAACTTAGAGTGAGAATAGGATCCTAATTCGATTTAGTAAGAATGGAGCTCCAAAATTCAAAATTTGAAGAGAATTGGGGAAACTGAAATTGACTTACATGGATGGGAAGGAAACTCAGTTGGGGGAAGAGGTTCTATTCTGGTCTCAGATTCGCTTGCTGCAACAGGAATGGAGGATGGATCAGAATGGGAGCTCAAGCCTTCTGGTTAGAGAGAAAGTGGGAATCAAGAATGAATGCAGAGAGTGAATGGTTTTGCAAGAAGAGTGTGGGTTCTGTGGTTAAGCAGAGGGAAGAAAAGGGAGAGTAATAAAAAGAGGTTTCACAAATATTTCGTTGTGTCTTATTTGTTTAAAAAATATATCTCGTATCAATTGAATTTTTATTTTGAAGATAAGTAATAATTAAGTTATTTACGTTAATACTATGTTAAATATGTGTTACAATTTATGTTTTTTTATTAATTTTTTTAATTTATTTTTTCATTTGTCAAATTAATACTATGTCGGTGCTAAAGTACGAATAATTTAGTTTATATATTTATTATTTTAATTTAGTTTTGCTTTTATTTTTAAATTAAATAATTTTACTCATTTTTAAATTGAGACTAAATTTAATTTTTATATAAATATTATAGTAATACTTTGATTAAAATTAATATTTTTAATAATATTAAATTTATTTAAATTTATATTTTATATTAAACTTTATTAAAATGTTGTTTTAAAATTTTAAATATATTTATTTTGTATTGTTATAAAATTTTATATTTAAATTTATAATATTTATATAAATTATTGATATATAGTGTTTATATAAATATTTGAAATATGAATATGTAAAAGTGGAAAAATTTATATAAAATTATTTATAATGTTAATTCAAATAAAAAAACAATATAAAGTTTGATGTAATAAAATATTAATATAAATATATTTTAAAAAATTAAAACAAATTTAAAATATTTAAAAATTAAAAATAAAAAACAAAAATACAGAAGTGACATATCATACATAATTAATATTTAATTGTGTTAACATAATATAACGGAACTAAACTGGTCATTATACATCTTAAAAAATAAAGATTCAATCAAGATCAATGAAAGTAAGAAAAGATTTTCGAACGACACATAGGAGAACTAACGAAATATTTTATGATAAATAAATCAATATTGTTATGAATTAATGATTGTCCATTGATTTGATACATTTACTCATATATGATTGATACTCGTATGATTCATTACTCTTTATGTAAATATTTGTATTAACTGAGTTGATTTGTTTCCTTTATGGATTACATGTTGTATCTATAAATAGGACTCTTCCTATCAATAATAATACACATATGAGTTGCTCTCTATTCTCTCATTCTCTATTCTCTCTTGTTTCTTCGTTTCTCTATTATCTATTATTCTCTCTATTATTCACTTTATTTCATAACACGTTATCAGCACCATGCTCCAACCAATTGACGACTAGTGGAAGCTTTTTCTCTATAATGACAATGCTCTGCGCGTCTCAATTCAGGCTCTTTCTAATCCTTTCTCAAATTATAATTTTTTACCTTATATTCTTCTTCTTGTGATAAGAATTATTTAACTTTATTAATTTTCATCTGCATCTTATTATTTTTATTTTTATTTTTATTTTGACGGTGATTATTATTATTATTATTATTATTATTATTAATATTATTATTTTATGTGCTAGTTTTAAACACACAAAATGTTGCAAAATTTGGATTTGTGACCCTTGATATTACAAGGAAGAATTCCTTATATTAGATTTTAAATGTTGAAATATATTTAGATGCAATGGATATTGGGATACCATTAAATAAAGAAATAAAGCATCTAAGCAACATGATAAAAATATTGTGAAAAGAGATTTCACAAATATTGTGAATTTATTTCATGCCTATGTATGATTGGCTGGACAAAGCAATAAAGCTTTTGATGAAAACTCATGAGATCCGCCTAATTTGCTCCATTCCCAGAAGTGAATGCAGCAATCAATATTATGAATTTATTTCATGCCTTTGTATGGCTGAACAAAGCAATGAGCTTTTGACCTCAAGAAAATCATGAAACATGTCCAAATTGGTTCTGCTCCATTCCCAGAAGTGAATGCAGCAACATTTGATTTATATTTTTATGATCGTGATCATGATCTTGATTTTGGACATGGTTATAAAGATAATTTCAAAGACACATTTTGTCACCAGAAGTAGCACGATAATGTGAAAAAAAGAAAAAGGAAAATGTGAAAATATTGACAAAAAGATGAAGGTATATATTATCATTACGATGGTAAAGGCCATTTGAGTTGTACTTATTGTACACCAGAGCATCTTACAAATAATGAGAAGAACATAGAAACACACTTTGCTTATGAAGATGGTGATTCTGATTATGGCCATATGGATGCTACTCATCTTGATATTGTTATTTTCTTTGCTAAAGCAAATGGAAGCATTGATCACCTCATTGATTATGAGAGTGTTAAAAAAAATATCTCATATTGATATTTACGTTTATATGAAAAACGAATGTTTGCACTAGTACCAAAAGATATGCGTCTTATTGATAGTGCAACAACTTATACAATTCTCAAGAGTAATAAATTTTTCTCTTGTTTGATAATGTGAGACATCGATGTTAGTATTATTTATAGTACTA
>Ga0214545_1004999_pt1 | contig 24366 bp, 8 predicted proteins | sample CNSS4metaG_FD_160064 | JGI IMG/M metagenome (GOLD analysis project Ga0214545, IMG submission 160064) | Root nodule microbial communities from cowpea collected in UCLA plant growth center, Los Angeles, California, USA - CNSS4 | ecosystem: Host-associated > Plants > Roots > Nodule | place: USA...
AAAAAATTTAAAAAAATTTAAAAAAAAAGTCAAAAGAAGTTAAAAAAAAAAACAAAAAAAAAAAAAAAAACCAACGACACCAGTGTCGTAACCGGTGTCGCCCCTTTGAAAAACAAGGCACCGGTTACGTAACCAGTGCCATCACTCTCTCACTCACCTCAACACCGGTGCCATCCAACACCAGAGCACCTCACCACCACTGCAAGACACCGTGCCTCGCTCACCACCCTCACCTGCCAGTGTCATCCACTCACCACCCTAACACCTGCCATGCCCCTTGCAACACCACTCACAACACCGGTGCCTTCCCATCCTCCACATGTGAAATGAAAAGCGAGGGCAAATACGGAAATGTGCTCGTATCACTCTCTAATCTGCTCATTCTATGGTGGATGAAAAAAATTGGGTATCCCTCAAATCCGCACTCGCTTATCCGTTTAAATCCATGCAATCGAACACTTCAATGTTCATCAATCCACGCTCGCTAATTTGTTTGAACAGTGTAATCAATGCAAGCGAACAGGCCCTAAGAGTGTGTTCACTTAGAGGGGTGGATATGGAGGAGAGTGTGAAGATGGATTTGTGTAGATTTGGATAGATGATTTGTTGTGTTTTTTTGAGTGGATTTAGAGAGTAAAGTGAGTAGATTTGGAGATAAGTTTTATAAAAGTTAGTGAAAGATTTGATTGATGTGATAGATAAAATTGATTGTAAAAATAGATAGAATTAAGAAGTTACCAAAATACCCTTGATAAAAAAAGAAAATGATTTTATAATTTGATGTTATAAAAATAATTATAATTAATTAATACAAATTAAAAAAAATATTTAAATTATATAAAATTTTAAAATTAAAAAATTATATATATAATTATATATATTATTAGTTATTATATATTAATATATTAATTATTATATTTTAAATAATATTTTAATTATTATTAATTATATATATATATATATATTATTATTTATTATATATATAATAAATAATATATATATATATATAATAATTAATAAAATAATAATAATGTATTGTAATTAATAATTAAATTAATAAATATATATTTATATAAAATTTAAAGAGGGTATAAATGTAAAATGATTTATTATCTTCTCAAATCTTTACAAAATGAAGAGATGATTTTTGAGAACATACTTGCAAATCAACTCTCCCTTTTCTTTTCAAATCATGCAATAAGAACATAAAAAATTTTAAAATCTCTCTTCACAAATCCTCGTCTACAATACAATGTATGCAAACGAATAGGCGCTAAAACTTTTCAATATAAGAACAAGTTACTTTTCAATACAAAACAATATCATAACTGTTGCTAGTCATATTAATACATATGAATTCTCTCTCACAATATGCATAAGAAGAAAAAAAAAATGTGTAGAACGAACACTCCAACCTATAATATCAGAGTCCTTGACTTTCGATCAAAGAACGATTAGGCCGATTTGTAGTACTTGATTAAATTTAAATAACTGATATATTTACCTTCATACAAAACAACCCAAAAATTTTATGCATAAAGTTAGACATAAACATCAATCAGAGTATAAAAATCTTGCTTTTAAGACTTTATGTGTAATCTAAATTCAAGTTTTTACTTAAGTTAAATATCTCCTCTAGATCCTTCATAGAGGACCTAGAAATGAAATTATTCCTATTTACTGAAATTGCCCAAACTAACCTACATATACACCCACAAATTGTTACTTTTATCGGTTAACCCATGTAATCTAAATTGTTGAAAGTGAATTTTTGATATATTATAATATATTGTGACAATTTATGTCCATTTTTCACACATATTTCAAAATTTTCCTATTAATAAACAATTAAGAAATATGTATTGAATTATTACCTCTTTTCTTCTAAACATGACATATTCAAGAGTTATAATTTTTTTTTTAAATGTGAAGAAAAAGTTGTGCAAGAAAACTCTAAACAAATAACCCAATAATGATCCAGCTTAAAAGTTCATAGGGGACTTTAGCCCCAAAGCTTTTTATTTTTATTTTTATTTTATATGTAAATTATAATATAATTAGATATTACAAATATTTTATTATCTTCATGAATATACACATGATTTACTGTGAAGATATAGATTACTACTTTGTAGACTATAAAAGTCTCTACACCAACTAAAATAGACTCCAAAAATTATAAAACAGAAAAGCTTTAGAATTGTTTATCATTTAGTAATAGTTAAAAGTTAAACTATACGATGCCAATTACAACAATCATATTTTTCGTTGACATACGACAATAGTTATATAGGAATAATATTATTGGTTCCACCATTTAACCGATATAGTGCGCTCAAATAAGGGTATTCAAATTTTATGAACATTCAATGAAAAAATATTTAATAGAAATTCAATTAAAAATAATCAAATTTATAAAAGACTTCAAATTTAATTAAGTTGTTTTTTAATTTTTCATACAAATACATGTAAGTAATGACGATGCATTTGTAACGGATGAATCATCTCAATTGACGGAAAAAATAAATAACCAAAATTCAATTAAAAAAATATAAAATTTTAAATATTTAATAATTTTTTAGCGAATATTCGTATTTATAAAATAAGAAGCTTTAATATTAATCAAACTATTAACTTTTTAACCATATTTTATTTGAGCTCCTAACTATGAAATTAAGTATGAATTGAAATTTAAAATAGTGGTAGATTATAATATAAGAAAATTATAACAACATTTAGTTTAAAAGCTAAACCTTCTACTTAAAAACTAATTACAAGGATCGCGCGTCCCGTACGATCGCATGCCAAGACAAAGTAATCGAACGAGAAAAAAGAAAAGAAGAAGAAAACCAAACAATTATAATATATTATCTTTACATCCACACTTATCCATAAAAACAAATTTAAACATAATCATGTTTATATTTATATTTATGGGAGGCTTATCCGTTGGAGTGAGCGATAAACTAGACAATGTTTATCATTGGTTTACCTAATATATATTAGGTTGTTCCAAAGAATATTTTTAATAAACTTTTGTGCTGGTTTGTGTGTATATATCATTAAAACTTGATGACAAAATAAATTTTGCGAATCAAAGTTGACAAAACTTTTGTTAGGGAAACATTTTAGAAAATAGTTGTGTAATATATAATTTGTTTTACTGTCACCTAATTGTAAATTTATTAACTTTTTTTGTAATAACTAACTGACATATTATGATTATTATAACATTGAAAACTTTATATATCCTCACAATAAATGCAGGTTGTTCTATTATAATTCTTTTAAGGTTTAAATGAAAATTTAAATATTTGTGTATTTTTTTTATCAAAGAAATCATGATCTAGAATTAGATTTTCAAGATCTTCAAAATGACATTTTATAAACGATATTGGTTTAAAAATAATAAGACTAAATTATTTTAATATTAAAATTTTTTAGTATAAATAATTTGTTATAAATTATTTACATTATTTAAAAATATATGATCTCTCTAGAAATCACCTTTTTAGAGTTATCTAATTATTTTCTAAGAGTTTAATCCTTTGTTCGTTTGATCGAAGATCCAAGACCGTAAAAGTCATCCTCACAGCGAACTTTTCAAATTGGACTTCAGTTTCTTTGTTCGCATAAGTTGAGTTTCAACCATTTTTTCTCGGTGTATTTCTATTTTTTGTTGCATGTGATTCTTCTTCTACTTGCATGTATCTTTTTAATCATCAATATGAGTATATGTTGATCAATGATTCTAATGATGTGACATTATTGTGTTTGTGTTGTTCCTAGGTATAAATACAACATCCTATGTGACTAAGGAGGGTTTGGTGTTCTTAAAGCATTTTCGGTCTGTTGAGCCGCTTTGTTAGGCAAGGGAAGCAAGTCTTGATATGTGTTGTGTGATTTTGTCAATTTGATAATTGCATGCTACTGCTATAATGGTTTGGGAATGAAATTGGCTTTTTTGCTAAAATCTGGCTTAATATGTATAACTGATGTGGTTATGTATGTATGTTCGGTTGTTTTTTAAGAAGATGCTTTGATTTGTGTGGTTTGGAGGATTGTTCTATTCTTGAGTATATTTGTTAGCTTTTTGTTGATTGAGGAAATTAGAATCTGAACAATTGAATGAATTGGTGTGAGTTCCAATGTTTTAAAACTATTTTTTATCAAAGCACTAAGAGGAGAGTACCAAATTGATCAATTGTACAAGTCCCATTTTTGTCAAAATCATGAAATTTTACTTGTTGAATTGTCATATCGCTAGCGATGCTTGGGGAGCGTTAAGCCCCAATCCATTTGTAAAAACATAGATATTATATTGATGTGAAATTGTTGTGTGAGCATGTATGGTGATGATGATTAAGAAATTTCAAGGAGAAATTCTTGGTGGTGGTAACTTTAGTGTATGCATTGAAGTATGAAATTCGGTAAGGGGGTATATCCTGAACTCTAATAACCATTCACACATGTAAAATAAAATGAGTTATGTGGTGAGAGTCATAAGAGGTTCTAGTCACTAGACTTGTTTGGTCCTAGTGTGAAGGAGATTAACCTTGTGAGTAGATGGGTGATAGGACTTTGTGGAGCATAAATACTACTACAAGTGCACACCTTCAATGAATTCCTATGTCAAGAGAATGTGTCCATATAATTGAGTTTAGTGCCAATTGTTTATGTGCATGTGTATATTCACTATATTTTAATCCAAGCATAGATTATATTTGATGTGATTTTATTGGTTTTAGATAACTCTTTTGCAAGATTAGCTTACCATTCATTTGTATTCATGTATTGTTTGTTGTCTTCTTTTGAAATGATTACATTTATTGATGTGAGCAGATGAAGAAACATGAGTTGATTTATCTCAAAGGGATATATGTTGTTGTCGTATCGTTGTTAGGTTGTTTTTTTTTTGTTCCTAGAAACTTACGAAAGACTCTTATATTTCTTGTTGTACTATAATTTCTTTAAAACTATATTTATGTATCTCATGCTACTATAGTCTATAGTTATACCTTAAGATAACTGTAATAACAATTCCTTTAAATTGTGAATTACATGTTTTGAATATTATTATAAAATATCTTATTTTATTAGTTTTATGCTATTAAAATGGGATGTACATATTTTTTTTTTCTTTATGAGACGTCTTTTAACGAAACTGTGACGTAACACATATTCCAAAACAGACAATACCTCATATTTCATATGTACGGTGATTGATAACGATTTTATCATTAAATTTGGAATAAGAACAATTAATTTTTTTTTCAAATATTAAAATTTAAATTACTTCATATAAATTAAATATTTAAAAATGACAAAAAAAATAGTGAAATTGTGGAAGCTATGATTATTGATTCGTGTATAGAAGAACTAACGGGGACTAATTCTTAACCCTTTCAAAATGTCCATAAATGAATAACATTAAATAGGTTTTTTTTTTTTCTTTCTTTTACAAGAAATTTTTCTGTACTGGTCCACCATTCTGTATACAGATATCTTCACTCCATTGTACACGTGTCAATGAGTGGTTTGCCCAAACCACCAGATATCTTCATAATTTTTAAATTCTAGGAGAATTTTTGAGCGACCAAAATGAAGAGATATTAGTTAAGGGAAGAACTATTATGAACATTTTCATTGAATAATTGAGTGCATCAGATTATCAGATTATAACAGTATATTCATGGAAATAACACTTGTGCGTAAATGAGAATGTGGCTCTCGTAGGACCACACACACAGCCCCTTCTCCAATTTTCCCTTTCTCAAAATATAATTATTATGTCATATTTTTTTTTCAAAATTAAAATTATCCGTCTCCCCACAAATAAATATTATCTTTCAAAAATAAGAAAGCAACAAGATCCCACAAAAGAAAAAGGGAAAAGTACAGAAAAATTCCAGTGAAAGATGTTACATCTACACAAACAAAATATAATATGTTTAAATCTTTTACTAATGCTATTAACTGTTTATTATTCGGAAAACACTACTCTGATACACTATAAACCATACTATTTTTTAATTATTTTTAAAATGTTAGATTGTATATTATTTGTACAAGATATATCGTTGAAATATTAAGTGTAATTTACTGAAAAAACACATACTTCACACCAATCACACAAACCCAAATTATTTATTGTTATTATTATTATTATTATTTTATTATTAAGATCATACGTAGACAGGGATATGGATAGGTTTTAATATAATCACCATGTATTTAAAAAAAGAAAATAAAAGAATGAAGAGGTTCAAATACATTATGCCATATCAGAAATAGACTTGTAGTGGACCCTCATGTGGATCAAGGTTATCCTTGAAACCAACTTGATGTGGGACCCATCAGTTCCATTCAGATTGCTACGCATGAATAGGAATTGATAAAGCATGACGTGGCCTTTCAGTTGCACCATATAAACTCTTGTGATCCTCTATTATTTACGGTTAATTCCCTCTTTTTCACATAAATCAAATCCATCCTCTTTCAGACAACAACAATCTCCTGTGTTAAGCCATGTAAATATTCTCTGCTTCAATAATAATAATAATAAATAAATAAATATTTCATTGCGTTAAAATATTAATCTTTTTTTCTCTCTATATAATTATGTTAGAAGTTTCACGTCAAATAGAGATAAGGTCAATTCACAATATATAAATGGTTGTAATTTTCACCTTACAAGCCGATTTTTGTAAAATTGAGTTAAGTTTAAAGTTCAATTCTAACATGGTACTAAAACCTATTCTACAAACTTTTATAAATATTTTATTTTACCTAATTAGACTTAAAATTCACTTTTAATAAATTAGATTATCTAATTAAACTTAAAACCCACTTCTTAAGATATATCCGTGTCTTATATCTGTCTCTTAGTTCATCGTCATTTGGGATAAAGATGTTCACTCGTGTTAAATAATAAAGAAGGATGAAAGATGCGTGCATGCGTATTTTTTATGCTTTGACAACTAAACCAACCAAAACCAAAGATATTATTACACTCGTGAAATGCATGGCTTAATTACTTAAAAATGCGAAACAAATGTAGTTAGATAAAATTAAGCGTAGGTTGGGGACCAAAGAGAAAATACGTATATTGTTTGGTTTGTTTGAGCATTGGAACTCTTTGAAAATCCTTTTGCAGACATGGGATGAAAATATTGTTACGTAACTTAGAGTTATGGGACATTTTGTGAAGCCATTAACGCACTGCTAATAGGGTGATGATTGAATAAGTGTACCAAGCAGTGTTGAGTGATAAAATATAATTTAAACTAATAATTTGGATGAAAAAATTTTGCATCAAAGAAGAATAGAACAAATGCAGAAAACTCTTCAATTTATTTAAGTCAAAAAGGCTAATCCCTTAGGTGTCTCCTACTGCTAACCCTTTTATTTTGGGGAACTGTTTATATTAAGATTTCACAATTATGAAGTCATAATCCTAGGATGATAACAAGTATGATGTTTGACTTCAAGATGCATCTCACCACCAATTTCTCAATTGTTCAGTTGCGTATCTAAGTATCTTGTCGAAGAAAATAAATAAATTGAACACACTTATAATCAGAGGTGTTAAAATAATTATGTTCATTTTACACCTTTAGCATCTAATGAAGTTTCAACCTTTTTATTTTTGAGTAGAGTAATGGAATTCGAGTTCCTATTGATCATGAGAACGGAAATTGAATTTTATGAGATCGAATTTTCCATTATTCTTCAGTGGTAGAGTGGTCGGCTGTTAAGTGGAAAAGAATAATTAATATTTATTAAATTTTATAAAAATTTATAATTAATTATAATATTAAATAAAATTTAACTTAATAACCATTTATTTTATTTAAAAAATAAAGACATAAATAAATATTATATAATTATATTTAATATTTTATTTAAAATTCACTAATCAAAATTAAAAAATAATTAAATAAAAAAATAACGATATTTTAATATTATTGAAAATTAAAATGTAATAAAACATAAAAAAAATTAAATTAACAAAAAAAATAAACAAAAAATAATATTAAATATCTAAAAAGTAAAAAAAAAACAATAAAAATATTGATTTCAAAATTCATCAAGTTTATATTCTAAACTTAACAAAATCTCTTAAATTAAATAAACATACAATATTTTAATATATAAAATCATTAATTATAAATATATAAAATAAATAATATGTATAGAGTCTTGCTAACCAGTATCCTAAGGTACTGATTGAGAATAATTAATATACACTAAATCTTATAAAAGTACATAGATAAGTGTAATATTAAATAAAATCTGACCTGATAATTTTTAATGCAAATTTATTTATTTTAAAAGACAAAAATGTCCATAAATCTTGTACATGTGTATGTAATATTTTATTTATAAAATTTAATATATTTATATTATTTTAATTACTATATTTAATTATTTAAACTTTTAATATAAAACTGATAATATCAAAATATATTTATTATTCTTAAGATACCGGTTAACATTTTTAATAAATTTAATATAAATTAATTATTTCTTAACGGCCAGTCAACATTCTCCTTTAATTTATGCTAAAATAATTGGTGTTATAAATTTATTGTGTACTGTTATATGTTTTAATAATTTATATACTCTCACAAATTGGATTAATATGGAGGGAATGATGCAAGTAAATGATATGAAGTACCAAGTGAGCGAACACGGTGGCACAGTGAGAAAAATCCCTATAAATAAGGCACAATTGTCACCACGAATAGGCTTGAAGGCGCTTCTCGAAACTTTCGAAGCACCTTCACTCTCTCACCATTTTCTCTCCTCGTCTCTTTTCCACTTTATCCCCCACACACTACAAAATTGGATTTCAATTTCTCCGAACCCGAACCAAATATGTTCAGATCAGCTCAACCCGCTTCAAAACCTTCCAAATCCACCATGAAATTCCTCTGCAGTTACGGCGGCAGAATCCTCCCTCGTTACCCTGACGGCAAGCTCCGCTACCACGGAGGCCACACCCGCGTCCTCGCCGTCGACCGCTCTATTACCTTCTCCGGTCAGTTTTCACTCTCTATCGCCCTCTCTCTCTCAGTCACACTCTCACTCAATCTATTTTCCGTTCACCAATTCCTTATACTTTAAAACGACGATCTCGTTTGCGTTTCATGATAAATAACCCTAATCGCGTGTCGTGCAGAGCTGCTGCTTAAGCTGGAAGAGCTCTGCGGTGCCTCCGTGAGGCACCTCCGCTGCCAATTACCCTCCGAAGACCTCGACGCTCTTATCTCCATCACCTCCGACGAAGATCTTGCCAATCTCATCGAGGAATACGACCGCGTTTCATCGCTCAAGATCAGAGCCTTCCTCTCGCCGCCCACGCCGTCCAGATCTACGAACAACGCTTCCAGTCCTCCTTCGAAATCAGCTTCATTATCTTCCTCCTCAGCGTCATCGTCGTCGTCTTCTTCGTCGTATTGCAGTCCTACTGACAAATCTGGTCGGAGTTACAGAACCTCGGCCCCGGTGGTCGACCGTTGCGTCCATCAGATGTCGCCGGCTCCTGCGCACCGGGCCGCTGTGGATAAATCGAAATCCCCCCGGAGGAATATTCCTCTCCCGCGCTACGGTTACCACGGGAGCGGTGGCCAGGTTTACCTGATCCACCACGGGAACCACTGGCAATAACGTTACGGTCTCGTTTGGAAAGAATATTGAAATGGATGGACTAAGATAAAGAAGCAGGCGTTATTATAAAAAATGAAAATGATAAAATGGACTCTTACGATGATTTAGAATATAGTTAAACGAAGATAAAAAAAGAAGACGAAGGAGAATGAAACGGGGTAAGGAAAGGAAGGAAAGGAAAGAGTCCTGTATATGTGTGATGTAAAGTGGGACTGTAAAAATCGCTGGCAAGGGTTGCAGTTTTAGCTTGTGATCCTTGATTGCCCATTAATGAATTTCACTCCAATTTCGTGTTTCGTTTCGCTCCGTTTTTCTAATGATGGTGAGTTCGTTGGTCCTTTTCTTTTCCCCGTGTTTCCTTTTTTCGTTTTCTTGGTTCATTTCATGAAATTCTTCTAATTCATTTGTTCTGTGATTTCATTAAGGACCCATTAATCTGTGTTCACTTTCACTAGCTAGGGTAGGGTCTTATGCTCTATCCGTGTCATCACGTTACTAACTTTTTGGCTTGATTTCTTCTTGTTTTTACAGATTTTAATTTTTTACCCTTTGGGAGTATGGATTTGTATTGTTTAATGCTTTGACATTTCTGTTTGCAGGTTTAACTGAGGATCGGAAGAAAATCTTGTACATGATGGCTTTTGGCGTGTTTCAATTGTAAGTTTCTTTTACCCTAAATAAATTTACTGCATGTTGGTTTCATCGGAAAACCCAAAATCAATTTATGAAATTAATTCATGTTAATAACACCCAAAATCAATTTTTAAAACCAATAATCGATGGAAAATTCACATCAAATAAAACTAACTCTTTTTAACTTTTTCATCGACCAAAATTGATTTTTTCATATCAAATTGAATCAATTTTATCAAAGTATCTCCAAACACACTCTTAGTAGAGATGATCCGTTGAAGGTGTTTAGAAAAATACAATCACTTACAATTTAATTATAAAGTAAATATATCGTCTTATATGATTGAAAATAAATTTTTTTCTAAATTTAGCCACGCTCTTCAATGGCAATGTAGCTGTCATCACCCATTATTATATTTAATTGCTTGGCAATTTATCCTTTGTTGATTTTGAGGAAAAATATTATTCTGATTCCATTGTCACTTATGAAATTATCTTTATACAGTTCTGGAAAATGCACTGTCGAAATAAAGTTATTTGCTTTGTTCTGGAACCGATGCAAAACCTACCTTTAGTTAAGATGAATTAGTATAGTGTCTTCTATTGTCTGCATAGATAGGTCTCTTGTCATGTTTCATTTCTTTTGAGGAACTAATGTTGATATTCAAATTCAGTTATGTGTTCTGGCCCGATTCAAAGTGTGGACTATGCAATGGACACGACATGATGGATTCGTATGAACACGATTAAGGTTGGCAACTATGTTGGAAACCCGTAGATAGCATGGGGGACCAGGCTCCAGTTAAAGAGATAAATGAACTTATCATAATGAAAAATTAAAACCTTCTCATGACAACTGGCTCATGCATGTTCAAAGAACTTGAACTCATAAGATGAGAATATATGGCACAAAACTACAAATTGCTGGAGCCAACATAAAATGAGAATATTTTCCTTTTTCTGAAAAAGAAAAGAAAAGAGAGAGTAACATAAAAGAACAAGAGAGAGAAAAAACTAAGAATAGGCTCATCCTTTCAGCAATGCTAGATTGCAGATTTTAGAAAGAAGATTTTGTGTTGGAAATAAAAGGACCTCCACTCATGTAACATTCAAAGGGAAGATTCCTCTCGCTTTCTTAGTTTTGGAAGAGATTTGAGAGATATTTTACCCACCCAGTTACCCGAAATGAATGGATTAGTTTATTTATTATTGAAAACATGCCAATTTGAGGATAATCTACCCCACCATGTGCCACTATTTATTCTCATTTCTTTTACATCAGTAAAATAATGCAGGGCTGTAAAGGCTAATTCACACCTATAAAGGGAAAAAATTGAGCATTAGATTGGTATGATGTTAAAAATTGTAAGTCTTAAACAGATATTGAATTACATTTTGGTCGTTTAAAAATATAGAAGATATTGAATGTGAATATGAAGTGTTTGAAACGATAAAAGGGAGAACGTGGGAGCGGGGAAGTGACGGAGTCATGGATGTTGATCTCTTGAGTTGAGACAGAAAGGTTGTCCGCTGAGTTTGGTGGAAAATTTCTGACATTTGTAAGGTTATTGTTCCAAGACAGGCAAACATCAAGATAATAGTCGGTGAAAGAAACGCCAAGGCAAAAAACAGAGACCAAGTTCGAAGCTATGAATGTATATATACATGTTAGCTTTAGGTATTAAAAAAATTTAAGAATACCAGCTTATCACTACATCCACTAGGAATTTATCTCATTATTCCACATCACATTACAGAATAAGATGACGACATGAGAAATACTCAAACTATAAATGTTTGTATAAAAGTCTTTTTATATTAATAGAGTAGATAAACTTCATTCCTATCTAGTAGTTTTTATATAAATAAACTTCATTCGACATGAGAAATAATAAAAAGTATTGTTATTGTATGTTTAAAATATGTAATAATCTCTTCAGCGAAGTACTTAAAATGATTTCACTTTGTATAACTGTGTGTAAGAAAGCTCTTATTCCAAATTGAATTTAACACTCATCTAAATTAGACTAGTCCCTGAGAGCTTATTTTTACATGATTCATAATGATTCATAAGTATGTCTTGGATTCTTTTTTCAAAATTGAAATAATTACCGAATCATGCTATACAAAAATTAAATTAAAAAGATCTGTGCATTGTGAATTATCACTCTGAATCCTAGAAGTAGAAGTCAATTCTAATATTATGAGAATTTTGATGGGATATATATTGGTGTAATGACGCGGGTCCATTTTATTCTTAAGAAATGAAAGGTTCCTTTCTCTTTTTATCACCAACAAATATCTTGCGAGTTGCGAGTAAACCACTTGTGAAAAATATTTTCCTACACATGATAAAACTGGGTTTTGGTTTGTGGTTGTTTTTCACTTGGAGTGTACTAAGATTCCCTTGGGTTTTTGTCTTCTAACAGGAATGAAATCTTCTCCAAAATACTTTTGTTCCAAACGCAAGTTCGGCAATATCATTATTATAAATCTCTATATTTTTTTATCTGTTTTAAAATGTGAAATTTCGTTCTCATTTTATTTTTAAAAGGTGTCTCACAATATGAATGAAAAAAAAAATTAAATATGTTAAACCTTCACTTCTAAACTATGTAGTCTATTGGATATACAATGTAAGTCTATTATTAGATGTATCAGAAATTTTTTACATCAAATATTGGATTTATAAGGATTTGAAACTAAAATGCGATGATAATTTGCACCAAAAAGATGAATTGGGGACACTTAAATTATTCAAAGACACTGCCAACATTGAAGGAGCTAAAATATGCACTACACGCAATGAACAATCAATTTGATTATTAGAACATTAATATTATGATACCAAAATAACACTCAAAGTATATTACTATTTTAATTATATTTTTGTACTAATATATATTGTTATAGTATTAAAATAAATTTACAGCTATAGTTTATGTCAAATTATAATGATTTTGCAAGTTTCATAGTGCAGTGTTGATTTTCTTTCCTCCTTATCCACATCGTATGTCGTATTAGTCCTTTTCCTCAACCACTTTTTTGTCCTCCTTCATGTCAGTTTCATCATTCATAATTGGCTTCTCGCAATCCAATTTGATTTTTTTAATTAAACGTATAAAGTAAGACGACACATGCTACTGAAAAAAGTTCAAATTAAATACAAAAGAGCACAAAAAGAATATCCTCTGCTTAAAAGAATTTGCCTTTATTACCATTTAGAAAATACTTTTAAATAAAAAAGAAAGAAAAATCAACCTTATAACCGATAAGAAATAATTGACAAATTAATCAAAACTCAATTGACCCATTCGTACGTAGTCTAGCCTAATGACCCACATGCTAAAGCTTAATTTTGAGTAACAATACCAAACTTATGGTATATTTTCTCCTTATGCTTAAGTGTATCTTTCTTTTAGTTATTTAATTTTTTTCTCGTCATAAAATTTAACACGGTTGGAGTTGTGAATAGATGCTAAAAACAAGATTGATTGTTCATTTATCTAATCAAATCAAAAAATTTTAGAAGAAGGTCTACGTAGGGAGATAACACTAGAATGTGAAATATTGAGTTTATCGAAATAGTAATGGATAAATTGGAAACTTGTTTCATTATTTCATTTTCATCTCAGTATAACAAATTGCATATTATTATCAGACATAATTCATTGTCAATTTGATTTTGTTGACGAATTATTGACGACTAAAAATTTGTCGATAATGTGGTCGTCAAAAAATTTTATAGATAAATTTCATGATCCGTCAGTAAATATCTATCGATATATATTTATTAGTAATTATCGACAGATTATTGTTGTCGGTAAAAATTGTGACTTAGTTTTTTTCTTCCTCTTCTTTTCTTCTTCCTCCTCTCCTCCTCGTCGCACCTCCTCCATCGCCATTGTCACTTTTACATTAATCGTCGTCACCTTTGTCTCATCCTCCTCCTTTTTCATTTTCTTTTTGTCTTCCTCTGTTACCTCCTCTAATTCTGGAACACATCGATGTCACACCTTTTCGTGATCGTCGCATTTTTGTGTTGCCACCAAGCCACTACCACCATCATTACTGCACCTTTTTTGTTGCCACCTCCTCCGACCTCCTCCTCCTCCTCATCTCCTTCTTCTCTTATTTTTCTTACCTATCTTTCATTAATGTATTAAAAATCTCACCAAACTAGACAAGAAAGTTTCCACTCAATCAAACGATTTTTTTTCTTCTTCAGAAAATGGAGTTATAATTTACTGATGAAATTCAATAATGGAACGAACTATCAGATACGTTACCGATAAAAGTATTTGTCGGTAAAGTAAATTCTAATTTACCGATAGATCTAACCAATGATTTTATTGATGGGCTCAATCTATGTTAGATGATGATGAATAAGATTTATGACGATGTACATTAAAATATTATATTAAAGTATGTGAAACATCTTCATATAATTGTGGATGTGAAATTACACTTATGAGAATAAGTTAGAAAATAAACATTATTGTACAAAAATTATCAAAATAGTATTATCCACGATGAAAAAATAAATAAAAATAACAAAAATAAGTAAAATTAATCAAATGTATGTCCTAGAAAAATTTGATAAGTCATTAAATGAAATCGTACAAAGAGAAACAAATGTAAAATTGAAGATAAGATAAAATGGAATATACCTTGGTGATATGAAAAAAACTTTTCAAATATCAAAGGTAGGGGTGGGCAAAAAATCTAATTTTCTTGATCCAATCCAGTTTTCTCCGATCTAATCTATTTAAAATCCATTTCAATAAAAATTCAATCCATTTAAAATCCATTTTAATGGATCTGGATTTCAATCTAATCTACATTTCATATATTTTATGGATTGGATATCCGTTCTATAAATCAAGAGTTTCAAATATGGATAATCTAAAAAATGCAATCCAAATTTTCAATTTAAATTTTTAGTTGGATTAGGCTAAATGTTGAGATGGACTATGCTAAATTCAAACTCTGACAGACCTTGCTCAACGACCTGGACGGACTGGGCAGGCCTGACGACCTTGAAGGGTTGGGCGGGCACGAGGACTAAAACGGGCCTAGATGGACCCAATGACTCGAACGGGCCTAGACGGACCCGATGACTCGAACGAGCTAGGTGGGCCCGAAGACCTGAACGAGCCCGATGACCCAAACAGGCCAGGCAGGCCCGAAGACTCAAATGGGATGGGATGGGTCAGCCCAATGACTCGGACGGGTCATGCCCGATGACTTATACGGACTAGGCAGGCTCAACGACCCTGATGGATCGACCAGGCCTGACGACTCTGATGGACTGAGCGGGCTCGACGACCTGGATAGGCTGAGTCGGCCCGACTACTCAAACAGACTGTGCCAGACGACCCATACAGACGAGGCAGGCTTGATACTTGAACGGGCCAACGGGCCCAAAGACTCGGATGGGTTGGGCTGGGTTGGCCCGACGATTTGGACGGGTCGTGCCCGACGACCTGTACGGACTAAGAAGGTATGAGACCCTGATGGGTCTCGAGCTAGCTTGACGACCCGAACAGGTTGACCTGTGTTGGTCTTAAGGACACAAGTTTTAGAAAATTCAATTTAAATTTATTTTGTAAAAAAATAATTTTAGATTTTGAACTTGATCCAAATATTTACACTAGATTTAAATCTTGATCCAAATATTTAGACTAGATTTAAATCTTGATCCAAATATTTGGATCTAAGATGAATGTGGATTGGATCATTAAAAATTCAATCCACGCCCACCCCTAATCAAAGGAATTGAATTGTTGAGAGATCACAAGAATTATTCTACCAAATAGAAGTTCTTCAAATAAAAAAAATGAAAGATTCAAGAGAATAAAGTAAATAAGTTTTTTATATTATCTTGTAAATGAGTGGTTTATGCAATTAAACTTTTGAAATTGAGAGTAAATAAACATTTTAATGTGAAAAGAGATAAATGATAAATAGAAATATTAAAATTGAATAAAAATATCAAACCTAATGTCTTAGTGGCAAGTTTAAACTTTAATAAAAACCCTAATGTCTTATACATGTCCTTATTAAGAGATCACATCACTGATCAAAATTATGATGTTATGAACGATCAATGATGTAAACAAGAAATAGAAGAAATAGAACAAAAGAGTGGAAAATAATTATATTGATTAATGGAATACATATAGAACTAAGAATACATTACATCCATCCAACCCCGTGAATGAAGGAGTTAGCTACTCCTAAACATACTGAATACTAGACTGATGTTGAAATTGAATGTCTCCATCCTTGAGAATGTCCTTCTACTAATGTAGAGATATCAAATTTCTTTCTCTCCATGTGTGTTGATAATGTTGACTAGTCAATATTTCACTTATTCTCTTTCCAAATCTGAGATTTTCACTTATTTGTAAAATATATCAAAACATTTTTTTTTCACTTTTATTGAATTAAACTTGAAATATCAAATAAAATAACAATAAAACATAAACATAAATAAAATAAAAAACATCATAACTTCAATTGTCAACATTTTTCTTAATTTAATAAATAATTAATCAAATCTATTAATTATAAGTGTTTGCTATCAATTTATTAATATTAAGATCAATTTTGAAAATAAAAAAACTTTAAAACATGTTTAATAATTATAAATTAAATTAATTATTTTTCAATTCTAATCAATATATTAATATCAAAAATAATTTTTTGACAAATATTTTATTTGATAAATTTGAAAAAATTATTAATATAATATATTTATTTTAAAAGTAACAAAAATAAAATAATAAAATTTTAAATTTTTTTTACAAAAATAATTATTTCTCAAAATTTGTCAAATAAAATTTTATTAAATTATCATTGCTCCTTATAATAACTTATAAGAAATCACTCGGATAATAATAATAATAAAAAAAAGTACCTGTTGTTTTAGCCCAAGAGACTGACTCAACGGAGACATGTCCAAAAGAAAAGAAATGAAGCGACAACCGTTTTGGCACGCCAACCAACCCAAAACATCACTGTTCAATCCAAAACAGCGGTCAGCAGCAGAAACTAGAAACAATCTATCTATCTACCTTTCTTATTTTCTTTTTCTCTCAGCTTTTACTTCCTTCACAATTCTTCATATCTTCACCAAAATGAATCCCAATCTCAACGATTTCGCTCTTCTCTCCCACCTTCTGCACCACCTTCATCCACACACCCATCCACCATTGCCCACACAATTCCACCAATCTCTACTCTCCAACTTTCCTCACTTGAACCACCCCCAAGTGTTAACCTCGCTCACCCAACGCGCCTCCACCCTTAACGTCGCCCACACGCTCTCCCTCCTCCGCACCATCGGTCCCCGCCCGGACCCTTCCGCCGTTGCCGCCGCACGTGCCAAGATCGCCGACCCCCACGCGCCGGACGACGAGGCGCAGATTTTTCATGCGCTGGTGCGGGTGGATGACATGCACGAGGAGTGCGTGAAGCAGTTTATGGCTGCCGAGGAGATGCTCGTCGAGGCTTACGCGCAATCGGTCAAAGGGGTTGGTGAAGAGGTGGATGAAGGTGTGGTTGGTATTTTGAGGAAAGCAGAGACTGAGGAAGTGGAAAAGGTTGATCTTTCTGGTTCCCAGTTGAAGATTCTTCCCGAGGCCTTCGGGAAGATTCGTGGTCTGGTTGTGCTTAATTTGTCTCAGAATCAGTTAGAGGTTCGCGCGGTCTTTTATCTCGATCTTTGTGTGTGTTGTTTTCATCGTAGCAAAACCATATATTCACATGATCATATAGCCTATGATGTGTTTTATTTGTCAATGTCATTTGGTGAAGAACCTGTTTTCGTGTTCTAGAGGATCAAGGCGGCGGTTTGATTCAGTCTCTTGAGTCTTGAGTGTGAATCGAAGGATCGTGTAGTGTATACAAAAGAATAATTTAGCGTTTGATTTAAATCCACCAACAAGTGTTTGAATCCATTGACATGAAGTGATTTAAACCAAAAAAGAAAAAAACTTGTTACTTTGAAGTGAAGTAACTCGTTGTTGAGCATTTGAAAGAGATTATAATTCAATTGTTTGTTGTAGCTTATAGTTTTGGATGTTTTGGTGCCATTAAAACAGGCGATTCCTGATTCAATAGCAGGACTACAGAAGCTTGTGGAGCTGGATGTTTCATCTAATGTTTTAGAGTCTCTGCCAGACTCCATTGGATTGCTAGTTAATCTAAAGATCCTTAATGTGTCAGGGAACAAGCTAACTGCTCTTCCCGAATCCATTGCTCTTTGCAGGTATGTTTCTTCTTCATTCTAAAATTAAACTTTCTTAGATAATATAAATCCATTTGTGTGTCTTTATCTAATAGTTCAAGTTTTGACACTTGTATTTTGTGCTTCTTTTATGTTTTTCTTCAATGCATTTGTAGGTCACTGGTTGAACTGGATGCAAGCTTTAACAACTTAATGTGTCTGCCAACGAACATGGGTTTTGGACTTGTGAACCTGGAGAAGCTTTTGATCCATTTGAATAAAATACGATTGCTTCCCTCTTCCATTGGAGAAATGAAATCTCTCAAGCATCTTGATGTTCATTTCAATGAGCTTCATGGTCTGCCTCAGTCTATTGGGAAACTCACAAATCTGGAATATCTAAATCTTAGCAGTAATTTCAGTGATATGACAGAGCTTCCTGAAACATTTGGTGATCTGGTTAACTTAAGGGAGCTTGACCTGAGCAACAACCAAATCCGAGCACTTCCTTATACGTTTAGTAGGCTCGAAAACTTAACAAAGCTGAACCTGGACCAGAATCCAATCATAATTCCCCCAACAGAGGTTGTAAGCCAAGGGGTTGAGGCTGTGAAAGAGTTCATGGCCAAGTGGTGGCATGATCTCATTGAAGAAGCTCAACAGAAAAACATGGCTGAAACAAATAATCAGCACGCACAGACAGGGTGGCTGGCATGGGGATTCTCATTGTTAAACAACGTTGCTGGGGTTTCTGAAAGTGTTGTAGAATATTTTGGAGCTAGAAAAGCTCCTAGGGATCCATGGTTGGATCAACAGTTGTGATTTACTTCGTAATTTTGTGGGATGTATATAGTTTGTGATAGATAGAGTTTGGTTACCTGTGACCATTATAAATATGTGATCAATACCCGTGTTTCAACAAGCGTACCATAACACAGGAGGCTTGTTTTTCATTTTATCTTTTCTGTGTTATACTTGAACAGTTTTTTTATACGTTTTACTTGCTCTGTTAAACACAGTATAATTTGTTTGGAATTTTTGTATGGTTTTGTATGAAGACAGAGTACCCTGCTAGAGAATAATGAAATACATAGAGAACTCAACCATACCAAGAGTGTAAGTTTCAAGAAACATTTCTGCAACATTGAAAGATCAATAAACTTAAAACCACAAGAAAGATCAGTGTTGATACATATGTAGATAAAAGAAATAATAGGTTGACAGTCACATTTGACCAATTTTTTTACCATCTTCATAGGTTACAAGTTAATTTGTCTTGAGTTGCAAGTTAATTTTAAGGTGATAAAAAGTGATTAAATGTGGGTGTCAACCTATCATTTAGCCATCAACGGAATAAACCCATCAGAGTAAATAATTGGAAAGTCCAACTCAAACCTGAATTAGAATTCCAATCACAGACAAGTGACGATAAAAGTGGTTCATCACGGGCCATGTTTAGCCCATAAAAGAAAAATGCTTCCTTTCATTCTGATTATTTTTGTTAGCGAGTTGCGCACATGACTATCAAGTAACTATTTTTCTTCCCTTTTGATTTTACTACGTTAAGCAACATGTTTACTAAATAGAAGTGCTATTTAATGCAAATAACAGTTTCACCCGATGGAGTGTTGATTTTGTTTTTCTATCAAACATACACATCTATGAACTAAAAATTAAATAAATATAAAGTCTTCTTTCTATGCAATTTGTACTTCCTCAATTTCAAGTGTTCTCGGAGAAGATGAACTCCTTTGAGTTAGCTGATGAGTCCGTTCCTCTCTTTTCCCTATCTCCTAAATTTATCCTCCCAGAGGAGAAAAGGCCACAACTTTCAGAGGTTACTTCTCTGGACTCAATTCCCATAATAGATTTGAGCGAACGCAGTTGCAACGATGACAACCCTTCATCCTCTCTGGTGGTTCAGAAGATATCACGAGCTTGTGAGGAATATGGGTTTTTCCAGATTGTGAACCATGGTGTTCCTGAACAAGTTTGCAACAAAATGGTGACAGCAATTACTGATCTTTTTAATTTGCCTCCAGAGAAAATAAAACAGCTCTACACAACAGATCACACCAAGAATACAAAACTTTACAATTATTACCTCCATGTGGAGGGTGGAGAAAAGGTGAAGATGTGGAGTGAATGTTTCAGTCATCCCTGGTACCCTATTGAGGATGTCATTCATCTTCTGCCACAAGAAATAAGGACTCAATATGGGTTAGCAGCAATTTCCTCTTTCAGTATAACATCAGTTACAAATTATGATCTTTGTGTATCTTTGTGAGTTACTGAAACATGTTTATTGTTGAACACAGGGAGGCTTTCAGTGAATATGCAAGAGAGATTGGTTCATTGGTGAGAAGGGTTCTTGGTTTGGTATCAATAGGGCTTGGACTAGAAGAAGATTGCTTGGTGAAGATATTGGGGGATGAACCTAGATTAAGGGCACAAGCCAATTTTTATCCACCATGTCCAGATCCAGAACTAACCCTGGGTCTCCCTGTTCATACTGATCTCAATGTTCTCACAGTTATTTTGCAATCACAGGTTTCTGGTCTCCAAGTGATCAAAGATGGAAAATGGATTGCTGTACCTGCTATTCCCAATGCATTTGTAATCAACTTGGGAGATCAAATTCAGGTATTATTCATGTGCTTTTCCTCATAGATTCTCCTTCACTTTTTCTTTTCTGTAACTATTGCAGTCAGATATTAATTTATTTCAGATTTATAACATGAGCAAGATCTTGCGTTTATAATTTTTAATAGGATAATGGTATTTTTATCTGTTTTTAATTCATTACTTTAATTATTTATTTTGATAATTTTTTTAATAAGGTAATATAATAATTCAAGAATAATTAGAGTAATAGGTAAAAAGAAAAAGATTAAAATATTATTATTTTTTCAATAATGTTAGAGATGAAATTAGATGAACCATCGCAGAATTTCTAATTTTTCTTAATATTTTTAGGATTGAAAATAAACAAAATGAAACAAATTTTTTAGTAAATTAAAATTGATTTATATGTAATAAAACTAAAAAAATTGAAGATACTGATGGAGATGATTTTTGTATAAATTTATAGATAAATTAAGTTTTTCTTGCTTTTATTGTAAAAATATTTATGGAAAATGTATAAAAATATTCTTGATGAAAAGTAAATGAATGAAATTTATATTTAGAGGGTGGACTAATTTTTTGTGGGATATTATTATCTTGAAATTGTTGAAGAAAATACGGCTTCAATCATAAGAGGGGTGAAGTGATGGAAGAAAAATCCTTCTTACGAAGAAGGTAGATTATGGTTTTAATGAAATAAAATAAATAAGATAAACATTAGCAAGGTAAAAGATATGTGCATAGATATTTTTTTATTCATTCAGTTTAATTTAATCAAATTTAATTACGAGAATACTTAGGCAATACAAAAAACTATTAGAAATCCAAACAATCTTAGTGAGGTTATCCCACTAACTTCTTAAATTATTCATTTTCAATAACACCTCTCTAATTATTACAATGAAAAACTTTCCAAAAAGAAACACGCACGTAAAACACTCAAATATTTACAATCACATTGCAGTGGTGTATTGTAATTTAAAAAGTAAAGAAATATATCATTTGAAATGACAAATGTTACTCCAAAAAATTATATTAGTTTGTTTGAGTTTGATCATCTTGAACAATAATATACCTCCAAATATACTATAATTCTTTTCAATTCTTTGTTCATGAAACAACTTAAAAACTCTAGTAGATATTAGAAAAGAGAGTGTTCGTTGAAAAGCGTAGAATCTTTGGCTTTTAAAAAGTTTGAAAAATATTAATGACTGAGATAAAAATTGCCTTAGACTCTGATTAGTGATTTATATTTAATCATTGTAAAACTTAAACCATAAGAAAAAAAATGATAAACTCTCTGCTTCGAATCTTTCACAAAACTTTTGCATTTGTCACTGTCAATTAAAAAACACAAACTAGATGCCCTACAGCTGCAAACCATTATCTTCACCACGTCATGCATCCATATATTAACCTTTCATCATTACATTAAATATATTTTTATTCTCTACGTAAAATTGAAATTTATTTATTTAAATTTTAATATATTTTGATCTTGGATAAGAATCGAGGAACATGTAACAAATGCAGAGGGTGAAGTAAAATTTGAGGTATTTATGCGTAGGTTATGAGCAATGGAAGATTCAAAAGTGTACATCACAGGGCCGTTACGAACAAATTGGGCCCACGAGTGTCGATGGCAATGTTTTATGGGCCGAACTCGGATACTGTGATTGGGCCAATTGAGGAGTTGACAGATGAGGAACACCCTCCCAGATACAGAAGTTATCGTTTTTCTGAGTTTCTTGAAGAGTTTTACAACCAAGAAGGTTCAAGGAGGATGGTTAAAGAAGCCTTTGAATTGCCAAATTAGTTATCAAATAATGCTGAATCCACTTTCACCCTTTTATGCTAATATTAACGCATCTCTCATGGATCAATGAAATAATGGAAATTACTCAATAATTTTTACTGTTGTTGGGCATGGAATGTTTGTCTGGAGAGACTATTATTTATATAGATATATAATTTAGTTAATAAAAAAAAAATATTTCCTAAAAGATATTCCCTAATGTCCTAAAACTGATTGTAATAAGAACTATAGAACTAAAATGCAAACTGCTCCCAAATTAGATAAACCCTTCATTTATATATTAAGTTTCATTCAAAGCTAAGTGTAGTATCGACAAATATAACGAAAACGAACAAAAATATTTAAAATATTGAAAAACTTTTATCGCAGTGTGAATGTTTGGACAAAATCAAAAGATATATGTGAACATGTTTAATTTATTGACTCTACGGACGTACATGGTACATTCTGAGTTCATAGAGATGAATGCTTTGTGATGAAGCTTTTGGCATCTTGTGACCCTTTTATTCAATATTCGCATCTGTCAACAAGCCTACCATAAGATTCCATGGTTTTTCATTAATTCATCATAGTCTCTTTCGTTTTTTTTTTTCGCTTTTACTTACACAGCTAAACTCACGCAGTGTAACTTCATGATCAGAAAATTTTTGTCTGATCAGAAGCACGTGGTTTTTATTGCAGAGAAGTGCACTGCAGAGCCTCTACCTAATGTTTTATGCAGAAGAGTGAATGTTAATATGCAGGTTTTCATATGTAACCTTACTACTGTCATTTAGCGTATTGTTAGCTCTGTTGATACGCTATAATAGCATTATTTTCTGTGAAATAAGACAATTAAACATAAAAAATGGAGCTTTTCTAAGTTTTATAAAAAACAACTAATGTACAACAAAAAAGTTTCATGATCCATTATTACTTATTCCAAGTTCTACATGCAACAAATAAGTTATGAACTTTAAATGAAGAATTGACGATGTCTTAATTCAGATAAGAAACTTGAATTTATTGGGTGCAAGGTAATGCAAAGTGTTGGTATTGAATGAGTAACGATTTTGCTGTTGGAAGATATTGTGTTTCATTAAAGTGTCTCTGAGGTACATGTGTGTAATGAATTGCCTATAATTGTTGTTGGAAGATTCTGAGCTACCTTGTCTGTATCAGATTCAAGTTACTTCTGAGTCTGATACACGAAATGGGAATCATTGGCTTGATGTGTATTTGTATTCAATGAGTAGGAACTGTTGTCCAAAACTCACGAGTTTGTCTTTATTGTCAAAGTATTTAATGAAGATCAGAGAAGTTGATAGCTATGTAGTTCCATTTTTTCAAGTCTTACTTGTATTTTTATTCTCTTTTTTTTTTTTTGTTAAAAGAGATAAACTATTTT
>Ga0214545_1005004_pt1 | contig 24350 bp, 20 predicted proteins | sample CNSS4metaG_FD_160064 | JGI IMG/M metagenome (GOLD analysis project Ga0214545, IMG submission 160064) | Root nodule microbial communities from cowpea collected in UCLA plant growth center, Los Angeles, California, USA - CNSS4 | ecosystem: Host-associated > Plants > Roots > Nodule | place: USA...
ACACATTTCACGTCATATATTTTGACTACTCAGAGCTCTATTTTTGGTATAAATGACTTCTACAAGATCTTGGTTGAATCGAGTTCTAAAAGGTGTCGCAAAGGTAAAATAAAAAATAATAAAAATTATATGTTGGGTTAATTCTTTTTTCTCAAATCATAAAATTTATGATAAAAAATATAATAAAACAAAAATGAAAATAAAAAATATAGATAAGTTAAAAACATAATAATGTCTTGGAATATCATGTTTCTTCTTAGCCTAATGTTTTAATTGAGGAGAAAGAGCGTGATGTTTTCTTCCAAATATTCACATGCATGTCTCCTAATATCCTTTAGCCTTCTTCATCTCCTAAAACAAAAGAATCTTTTCTAGCAATTTTTGTGTCATTACTAAAACAAAATCTCATATTGGGGCAATTCTTTATGCCTTTGCATTATGCCACCTCTAAAAATAAAGAATCCCTAACTTGAAACCTCACCCTCAAGGAGTCAAAACTGGGGCAATTTTTGTCCGTTCCACTCTTGCACTCATTGTAGTTTGTCCAACTGGGGCAACCATTTCTTCCTTGTACATCATGTTACCCTTGAGTTAGAACAATCCATATTCGTGCACCATTCTGTAATCTTATAGTTCACCATGGTAAGTCAAAACTGGGGCATATTTGGTAGTTTTTTCACCTTGGTATTGAGGAGTATTTGGCTACATTTTTCTCTACAGACCTATTCTTGTCACACTCATGTCCTCATATTCTTGTGACTACTTTTTTTGGGATCATTGATGAATTTACCCCACAATTTGAGTTTTTATCCTGAAAGCTAGGCATTCATTTAAACCAATTCAGACACAATCTAACTACCTATGTTTCCAAATATATCAACTCGAGCATGCATGTGAATTAAGCTTTTTGAAAAAAATAGTCAATTTAATGACACCTCAATCATTGCACTAACTAAAAAAATAGAAAAGAATCATGATATTCGCGTGTTCTATTCTCAAAATGATCAATTGAGTTTTTTTTTTAATGATGAGCTTACACGAATTTGATGATTGTATGAAAAATAATTGATACAAAATACATGCCTTTGTACATAAGAAAATGAAAAATGAGGAACAATTGATATAGGACAAATAATCTTATTTTCTCCTTTCATTATATACATTCATGCATAACATGTCTCATATATATACTACCATTCATGCTTATTTCTATGTTAAACTCTAGTTTTTAGTTGACCTTTTCGCTAAAACTCAACTTCTATTGGCATTCATACTTTCACTATTAGTTAAAGCCTAGCTTGTGTTGGTCTATACAATTTTATTTGCATTTAAAGTCCAGCATCCAACTGGCATCAGATTTAAAAGTCCAGCATCTGACTGGCACTTGCATTTAAAGTCCAGCATCTGACTGACACTTGCATTTAAAGTCCAGCATTCGACTGGCACCAGCTTTAAAAGTCCAGCATCCTACTAGCACCTACACTAAAAGCCCAACATCCGACTGGCACCAACATGTTTATTTTTCTGCTAAAGTCTAGCATCCGACTGGCACCCACTATGAAAGCCCAACAACCGACTAACACCAGCATGATTATTTTTTGCTAAAGTCCACCATCCGACTAGCACCCACTATGAAAGCCCAACATTCGACTGGCACCAATAAGTTTATTTTCTGCTAAAGTCCAGCATCCGACTAGCATCTGCATTAAAGTGCAACATCAGACTGGCATCTACAAGTCCAGCCTCCGACTGGCACCCCCTCTGAAAGCCCAGCATCCGAATGGCACCAACATGTTTATTTTCTGCTATATTCCAACATCCAATTGGCACCTACATTAAAAGTCCAGCATCTGACTGGCACCAACATGTTTACTTTCTCCTAAAGTCTAACATTTGACTAGCATCTGCAATAAAGTCCAGCATTCGACTAGCACCAACATGTTTATTTTCTGCTAAAGTCCAGCATCCCACTGACATTTGCATTAAAGTCCAGCATCCGACTGGTACCCACTATGAAAGCCCAACAACCGACTAACACCAGCATGTTTATTTTCTGCTAAAGTCCAGCATCCGACTGGCACCCACTATGAAAGCCCAACATCCGACTAGCACCAATATGTTTATTTTCTGCTAAAGTCCAGCATCCGACTAGTATCTGCATTAAAGTGCAGGATTAGACTGGCATTTGCAAGTCCAGCCTCCGACTAGCACCCACTCTGAAAGCCCAACATCCGACTGGCACCAACATGTTTATTTTCTGCTATATTTTAGCATCCAACTAGAACCTACATTGAAAGTCCAGCATCCGACTGGCACCAACATGTTTACTTTCTACTAAAGTCCAACATTTGACTGGCATCTGCATTAAAGTCCAGCATCCGACTAGCACCAACATTTTTATGTTCTACTAAAGTCCAGCATCCCACTGGCATCTACATTAAAGTCCAGCATGCCACTGGCACCTACATTTAAAGCCTAGCATCCGACTGGCACTAACATGTTTATTTTCTGCTAAAGTACAACATTTGACTGACACCTACATTGAAAGCCCAGCATCCGACTGGCACCAACATGTTTACTTTCTACTAAAGGCTAGCACTCGACTGGCACCTACATTGAAAGCCTAGCATTCGACTGGAACCAACATGTTTATTTTCTACTAAAGGCTAGCATCCGACTGGCATCTGCATTGAAGTGCAGCATTAGACTAGCATCTGCAAGTCCAGCCTCCGACTGGCACCCCCTCTGAAAGCCCAGCATCCGACTGGCACCAACATGTTTATTTTTTGCTATATTCCAGCATCCAACTGGCACCTACATTAAAAGTCCAGCATCTGACTGGCACCAACATGTTTACTTTATGCTAAAGTCCAGCATCTGACTGGCAGCTGCATTAAAGTCCAGCATCCGACTGGCACCAACATGTTTATTTTCTGATAAAGTCCAGCAACCGACTAGCATCTGTATTAAAGTCCAGCATCCGACTGGCACCTACATTGAAAGTCTAGCATCCGACGGGCACCAACATGTTTATTTTCTGCTAAAGTCCAACATCCGACTGACACCTACATTGAGAGCCCAGCATCCGACTGGCACCAACATGTTTATTTTTTGATAAAGTCCAACATCCGACTGCCACCTACATTGAAAGCCCAGCATCCGACTGGCATTAACATGTTTATTTTCTGCTAAAGTCCAACATCCGACTAGCACCTACATTAAAAGCCCAGCATCCGACTGGCACCAACATGTTTAATTTTCTACTAAAGTCCAACATCCGACTGGCATCCACTATGAAAGCCCAACATCCGACTGGCACCAACATGTTTATTTTCTGCTAAAGTCCAACATTCGACTAGCATCTGCCTGAAAGCCCAGCATCCGACTGGCACCAACATGTTTATTTTCTACTAAAGTGCAACATCCGACTTGCATCTGCATGAAAGCTCCGCATCCGACTGGCATCAGATTTAAAAGTCCAGCATTTGACTAACTTTCTACACTTTCTCTCTCTCTCTCTCTCTCTCTCTCTCTCTCTCTCTTTCTCTCTCTCTCTCTCTCTTACATCATAAGTTAAGGTTTCCACACTTTGTTTAGGTTGTTACACTTAGCTTTTCTATTTTTCTTTTCCTAAACCCAAACGAAATTTGTGTTTCTATCTTTCCTTATCTTTTACTGTGACACTATGAAAATAAATATTTTTATATCATCACGTAAAAGTTAAGTAAAGAGAGGTAGCTGTTGACACCCAATTTCATCCGGGTAACTAAATAATAAATAAAATAATTTTTTTAAGTAATAATAATCTTATTTTTCTTATTTCCTAGACAACTAATTTAAATATATATAATATAACATAACTAAATTTTTTTCATAGAAAAGTAAACGAAATAGAAAAATAAGAGAAATGACTTTTATAGTGAAAATAAGTTATTAAAAGATAAACACAAAAAATAAATAAATAAATAAAAATAACGATTAAGAATACGAATTAAAAAAATGTTTTATAATAAAAAATAATAATAAATTGAAAATAGAAAAATAGTTTTTAAATAATCAAAATAGTTTTATAAAATATATTTGAATTTATAAAAAACATGAAAAAAAGGACAACGGTAAAAAACTATAACATATTATTTTAATATATATATATATATATATATATATATATATAATTTCTACTATAGAAAGAAATAAAATTAAAATTAGAAAAGGTAAGGAAAATTTAAAATAAGTGGTTATATGTTACCATTACTCATTTGCATCCTCCATATACTCCCACAATCTAGATTCTCTCATTATTTTTCTCTCAACCTCTACACACAGTTAATCTTTAGATTATGCTAAAAAATTAGAAAAAAGGTCTCAGGATCTGATAGTCTCTCACGCTCATGTTCGTCCTTCGAGCTCTTTTTTTCTTTTCTCCACTTCATTTAAGAAAGGTTTTTTTCACACAACACATAAGATATACATTTCTCCTTTATCCATGATGAATATCACCTTACAGGGCTTTTCAGCTTGGGCTAATGGCCTGGCCCATTTCTTTTATTTTCTTTTATTTTCTTTTATTTTTAATTAAATAAAACTTGTTCTAATTAAGTTTGTTTGCTAAATGCAACCTTTTATTTCTAAGCTGCTCATTGATATTAGGCCTGCGACCCAATTCAACACACCAACGTGAACAACATTTTTTCTTGAAAGTGGCATCTTGAAACCATGCTACGTATGACCACTCCAGAATTACAGCCCAAAATCTCTTTCCAAATTGATGCCACACGTGCTTGTTTCGTCCGCACACTTGCACGCTGCCCAAATGCTTCCCACAACCCTTGTCTTGCTGCAGCCAACAACACTATGTGGCAGAATCAAGGATCTTCACGCTTGGCTTGCTTCTTCATCTACACATATCCATGCGTCAGCAGAACAACCTCTGTTATGTGGTTCCGCCCAATTGCTTCCAGCAACACCAATCTATGTTGGGCCGAGACTTGTGCTTAATCTCCAAGAGCCCAATTTTGGATTCTCGCACATTCTACAACTTGCATCACGCGTGGACCACAGTTTTTTCTTCTGCCCGCGAGCGTTTGTTGCCAAAAGAGCTGTTCCTTTCTTTAATTAGGGTTGCCTCCATTACGTGTGATTTTTCCTGAACAACGGCCCATCTTCACATTTCATCATCACGCATCACGCAAGCCACACATTTGTGTCGCGTTTTCTCTTGAAGCACCGTTAGGGTTCTTCTCTCATGTTCCACCATCCAACCTAGGGTCCTTCACGTGTTCCACCATCTGGGTAGCTAGGGCGGTTTTTGTTCACGTTTTCATTTCCTTTAGACAAATAGCTTTCGTGTTTCTTCTCTTTATAAAAGGGGTCAGCTACCATTGTATGAAAAGGCTTTGATGAATGAGAGTGATAAATTTCCCCTTTCGTCTCAGCTCAACCCTAACCCTAGATTAGGTTTTTAACCTCGTTGGGTTACCAATTCAGTGAGAGTTCCCCACTAGAACTCAGTCTTTCGCTGCCTGTTTGGTGGTTTTCCACCGAACGATTGACGATTCACGGTCTTGCGGGGAGTTTTCGTCGAAGATTCGCTGAGGCTCGCTCATCATGTGGTAATCAAAGCTCCGGTTTCGAGCTTGGAGCATAGAGGTCTTCAAAGATGAGTATCTCTGTTCATTTTCTTCTCCATTGTTTGTTTTCGTCTTGTTCCTGATAGATTGCATTTTTGTGTCTCTGGTGTTCAATCTTTGTTGAAATGTTTCACTGAAATTGATTCAAATTTGTTGTTCCGAATAGTCTTGAATCAATACTGATGATATCATGTCTTAAGCTGCCTAATCTGCCGTTCATTGCATGTCAATTAGGTTTTTCAATTTTTTTTACCTAGCTTTAAATTTTCTAATTTCGTTGTTCTGCTATATCGTTGATGAAGGATTATCTTGTTCCTTTTTAAGATTGTTGAATATGGTGTGACTTGATTAAGAAAGCTAAGTGAAATCCCCACTGGACATTAAGATAGCAAGCTATCTAGATGTGAAGGTTCCTTTCACAAAGCTCAAGAGAACAAGATGATGGGTTGATTCAAAACAAAAACGAAATGGAAAGCACATAAACCATAGAAAACCAAGAACAATTAAAGGAAGAAGAAAACATAAAATGTAAAGGAAAGAAATGGGAAAAATGTGAGAAGCACGCCACTACAAGGTTAGGCTAAAAGCCATGGCAACCTTGAATATTAGTGGATGTGTGCCGCCACTTGCTATGCAAGATAAGGCTTAAAAGTTTCACTCCCAAGGGAGGAAACTCTCACAAATGGTTGAGACACAAGAGTGTTTTTACTTCAAAATGTTCAACTGTTTTACATGTCTAGGAGCACCCCTTATATAGAAGAGTTTAACGGCCTCTATGAAAATAAAAGATACCTAAGGATGTCTCTACAAAAACCTAACCCTACCTTCTAGAAACTAGGTCAAATAAGGTTACAAAATGAGAGACAAAAGAGCTAACTATGGTGTGTGCAAGGCTAATTTCGTTCTAGCACTAAAGGAGACCAAGAAGGTGTCTCATATGTCTCCAAAAGTGGCTAAAGTGTGCTAAAAAAAAGGAGAGCAAAGATACATAGGTACACTTGCTTTGTGCCTTTTACTTTATGCTTTTTGCCTTTTCTCTTTCTTCCACCTATTCTCCATCTCATCTCCACTTCTCCACTAAGGTTGCGCCACTTCACCGACCATAATTAATCTTACTTACACCTACAAAACACATAAATAAGGATTAGCATGTTGGCTTAAGTCAAGTCAACTCTAGTCAACAAGTCAAACCTATTCAAAGGTTAACAAGTCTACTAAGGTTGATTTCAACTAACTCAACTTAGGGAACTTCAAACATAATAAAAACAATGAACATAGATGAAGGATTAGTGAACTTCCTTTCTAAACATGCTTAGTCTTATTAAGCATGTGCCTCCATCCTTGGTTGGGGTCAATCCTTCATCATCTGCCCCTCCTTGGAGAGAATTTGACCACAAATGCTTTAAGCCTTTGTAGATGGAGCTTGACTTGATTTGGGGGAGGTTTTGCGCCTCCCTTTTATGAGCTCTTGTTTCATCCTCTCTAAGGGTACTACCCCTACCTTTGGTTAGGCCATCCCTTTTTTCTAGACCACTCTTCCTCTCATGCTTGTGTATTGGGTCTTCCTTTTGAGCCTTGCAAGAGAAGGAAGAATGGTGATTTCCATCTTGCTTTAGAATTTTTTTTTTTGGAGGTAACTTGCTCTTTTTCTTTTTCATCTTTTCTTTTATCTTTCACTTTATTTTGGTCCTCATTTGCTTGATTGGGTGAGAGAGGTAGGAGTGTGAACTGTTGACATGAGAAGCCAAGGTGGTTTGCTTCTTGAAGATTTGATGAAGATTGAATGAAGCTCTTTTGAACTATCTTGAAGCCATAAACATTGGAATGAAGTCTACATTGGTGAAGGAAAGGAGATTTGATGATATCCATGGTGATCAAGGCTGGAATGTGTGCTCTCCATGTACTTACATCATTAAGAAAGTGTACTTGTAGTTTGTAATTCATGTTGTAGACCTTAAAGCATTAATTAGATGTAGTTTGGTCTTTTGTGTGTTTTTAATCTATTGAATGGTTTTCAACAAGTTAAAATGTCTCTTTTAATCTGTTGAATGACTTTTTAAACAGGTTAAAAGGTTAGCTGCAGTAGTCTTAAACTGCAACAAATTCAATCAGTTGATCATTTTAGAGCACAATTTGGTTCTGGAAACGTGTGGAAACTCTCTCCTTCGTGATCATAGGTGTTGCAGCTATTGAAGATTGATCTTGGATCAATACTTGAAGCTTTTGGCTTGGTTTGAAGCTTGGAGAAAGTGGTTTGTGGTAGGCAAGGCTGTGCTACCACTAAGGTTTGATCTTTCTCAAGCTTTGTGTGTGTGCCTGGTGGTTTTCTAGGTCTGCAAGAGGGTTCTTGCTGTGCTGGTGTGATTCTTGTGTGATTCAAGAGTCTTTTGTGGTGTTTTTGCATATTTTGGAAATGTAAGGGTGGATACTTTGTAAAACTTTTGTAATAGTGCGAAGTCAAGCTAAGGTTGCCTTGACAAACTGGATGTAGCTCAAGTTTGAGTGAACCAGTATAAAAATTCGTGGTGTCCTCTCTTCTCTAACATTTCTCTCTTACATTTTCATTTTAAAGTTTTAAGAATTTGTGCTTTAATCATCTTTTTCATGTTCTTGCATGTTTTCATAGCATCGGAATCATTGAGCATGTTTGTATAATCATTTGGAACTGATCTTGATCATTCTTGAGCATTGTTTCTGGTTTAAAATTCAAATTCGTATTTCTGCATTTTTCACAGTATTTTAGTCGACTGTTTTTCAGTTTCAATCGATTGATTATACCATAACAGAATCTGTTTAGTAAAATCAATTTGTTAACTTTGTTTTTGATTGATTGAAAGTGTATAGTTCAGTATTGTTTGCATCCTAACTTGGTGATCTATTTGATTCAATTAAAGGTGGTTTTTAGCTTGCAAAGATAGCCTAGATTTTTAACTAGCCAATTCAACCCCCCCCCCCTTCTTGGCTTTTCAACCATTTCAAAACTAACAACTTTGGTTGTTACTCAATGGGAATTGGTGTTTTTAAATTTGAAAATTTCATCTTTTGCTAACTATTTTTAAAATTTTTCTACCCTTTTCACTAATTACAATTTTTCTACCCTTTTGCTAACTATATATAACAATTGTTCAACATTTCAAAAGAAACATATTGGCCAATACTTAGAGGGGATTGGTGTTTTTAAATTTTAAAATTTTCATCTTTTGGAAACGCTTTTTTCATTTTTGTTACCCTTTTCACCGATTACAATTTAAAAAATTCATCTTTTATATAAGAAATTTGTCGAAAATTTCAAAAGAACTATTTTTGCCGGTACTCAAAGGGAATTATTGTTTTTAAATTTGAAAAATTTCATCTTTTGGAAACAGTTTTAATTTATTTTTTACCTTTTTCAGCATTTATAATTGAAATGACTCAAATGTTATGTATAAAAATTGTTCAACATTTCAAAAGAAAAATGTTGGGCAATACTCAGAGGGATTAGTGTTTTGAAATTTTAAAATTTTCATCTTTTGGTAACACTTTTTTCATTTTTTTTTTGCCCTTTTCACTGTTTACAATTTAAATAATTCATATTTTATATATGAAATTTGTTCAAAATTTCAACAAAACCACTTTGACCTTTACTGAATAGGTATTGGAGTTTTTAAATTTGAAAACTTTCATCTTTTGGTAATGCTTTTTTCATTATTTTTTTCCATTTTCACCATTTACAATTTAAATAATTTATGTTTTATATATAAAAATTCTTCAACATTTCAAAAGAAAGAAGTTAGGCAATATTCAGAGGGGATTGGTGTTTTCAAATTTATAAAATTTCATATTTTGATTACGCTTTTTTCATATTTTTACTGTTTCCACCATTTATAATTTAAATAATCCATACTTTATATATGAAATTTGTTCAAATTTTCAACAGAACCACTTTGGTTGTTACTTAAAGGAAATTCGTGTTTTTAAATTTCAAAAATTTCATCTTTTGGTAGCGCTTTTTTAATTTTTTTACCCTTTTCACAGTTTATAATTTAAATGACTCTTGTTATATATAATAATTGTTCAATATTTCTAAAGAAACACGTTGGGTAATACTCAGAGGAGATTGGTGTGTTTAAATTTGAAAATTTTCATCTTTTGAAATTTAAATAACTCATATCTTATAAATAAAATTTGATTAACATTTAAGAAAAAACACATTGGGCAATAGTGAGAGGGGATTGGAGTTTTCAAATTTGAAAATTTTCTAGTTTTGGTAAAGCTTTTTTTATTTTTTTTAACTTTTTCACCGTTTACAATTGAAATAATTCATATATTACTTAAACGATATTGGAGTTGATAATTTAAATAACTCATATGTCTTATATAAAAATTGTTCAACATTAAAAGGAACACATCGGGAGATACTCAGAGGAGATTGGTGTTTTGAATTTGAAAAAATTTAATCTTTTGCTATCAATTTTTTAATTTGTTTTTCCGTTTTCACCATGTACTATTTAAATAGTTATTATTTTATATATAAAAATTGTTGAACATTTCAAAAGAAACGTGTTGTGAGTATCGGTGTTTTCAAATTTGAAAATTTTCATCTTTTAGAAACACTTTTTTCATTTTTTTTACCATTTCACCGTTTACAATTTAAAAAATTCATATTTTATATAAGAAAATTGTTAAAAATTTCAGAAGAAAAACATTGGGCGATACGGAAAGGGGATTGGTGTTCTGAAATTTGAAAATTTTCATCTTTTGGTAATGCTTTTTTTCATTTTTTTGCCCTTTTCACCGTTTACAATTTAAAAAATTCACATTTAACATATGAAATTTGTGGAAAATTTCAACAAAACCATTTTATTCGTTACTCAAAGGGAATTGGAGTTTTTAAATTTGAAAATTTTCATCTTTTGGAAACACTTTTTTAATTTTTTTTACCTTGTTCACTGTTTACAATTGAAATGACTCAAATATTATATATAAAATTGTTCAACATTTCAAAAGAAACAAGTTGGGCAATACTCAGAGGGAATTGGTGTTTTTAAATTTGAAAGTTTTCATATTTTAGAAATACGTTTTTTATTTTTTTTGCTGTTTACAATTTAAATAATTCATATTTTATATAAGAAAATTGTTCAAAATTTCAAAAGAAACACGTTCGACAATACTCAAAGGGGATTCATGTTTTTAAAGTTGCAAATTTTCATCTTTTGGAAACACTTTTTAATTTTTTTTTACCTTTTTCAGCGTTTACAAACGAAATGACTCAAAAGTTATATATAAAAATTGTTCAATTTCAAAAGAAACAAGTTGGGCAATACTCAAAGGGAATTGGTGTTTTTAAAATTTGATAGTTTTCATATTTTGGAAACGCTTTTTTCATTTTTTTTTTTGCCATTTACAATTTAAATAATTGATATTTTATATAAGAAAATTGTTCAAAATTTCAAAAGAAACACGTTGGACAACTCTCATAGGTGATTCGTGTTTTTAAACTTGAAAATTTTAATTTTTTGGTAACAATTTTTTAATTTTTTTTACCCTTTTCACCGTTTATAATTTTAATAACTCATTTTATAAATAAAATTTGATTAACATTTAAAAAGAAATACATTGGACAATACTCAAAGGAGATTGGTGTTTTCAAATTTGAAAATTTTATTGTTTTTGTAAAGCTTTTTTCATTTTCTTTACCTTTTTCATTGTTTACAATTGAAATAATTCATATTTTACTGAAACGGTATTGGAGTTGCTAATTTAAATAACTCATGTTTATATAAAAATTGTTGAACATGAACACATTGGGCAATATTCAGAGGAGATTGGTGTTTTTAATTTGAAAAAATTTAATCTTTTGCTATCAATTTTTTAATTTTTTTTTACCGTTTTCACCATGTACAATTTAAATAATTAATATTTTATATCTAAAAATGGTTCGACATTTTAAAAGAAACACAATGTGCAATGCTCACAGGGATCGGTGTTTTCAAATTTCAAAATTTTCATCTTTTGGTAACACTTTTTTCATTTTTTTTGCTCTTTTCACTGTTTTCAACATTTTATATATGAAATTTGTTCAAAATTTAAACAAAACCACTTTGGCCGTTACTGAAACGATGTGGGAGTTTTTAAATTTGAAAAGTTTCATCTTCTGGTAATGATTTTTTCATTTTTTTACCATTTTCACTGTTTACAATTTAAATAATTCATATTTTATATATAAAAAATGTTTAACATTTCAAAAGAAACACGTTGGGCAATACCCAGAGGGGATTGATGTTTTCAAATTTGTAAAATTTCATCTTTTGGTAATGTGTTTTTCATATTTTTACCGTTTCCACCATTTATAATTTAATTAATTCATATTTTATATATGAAATTTGTCCAAAATTTCAATAGAACCATTTTAGCCGTTACTCTAAGGGAATTGGTATTTTGAAATTTGAAAATTTTTATCTTTTGGAAACACTTTTTTAATTTGTTTTTACCTTCCTTTTTCACTGTTTACATTTTAAATGACTCATATGTTGTATATAAAAATTGTTCAACTATTCATAAGAAACACGTTGGGCAATACCCAGAGGGGATTGGTATTTTTAAAATTGAAAATTTTCGTCTTTTGGAAACGCTTTTTTCACTTTTTTGCATTTTTCATCATTTACAATTTAAAAAATTCATATTTCATATGTGAAATTTTTCGAAAATTTCAACAGAACCATTTTAGTTGTTACTCAAAGGGAATTGGTGTTTTGAAATTTGCAAATTTTCATCTTTTGGAAACACTTTTTCAATTTTATTTACCGTTTTCACCGTTTACAATGGAAATGACTCAAATGTTATATATAAATTTTTTTCAACATTTCAAAAGAAACACGTTGGGCAATACTCAACAGGGTTTGGTGTTTTTAAATTTGAAAGTTTTCATATTTTGGAAACACTTTTTTCAATTTTTTATCGTTTATAATTTAAATAATTCATATTTTATATAAGAAAATTGTTCAAAATCTCAAAAGAAACACGTTGGGCAATACTCAAAGGGAATTCATGTTTTTAAAGTGGAAAATTGTCATGTTTTGGTAACACTTTTTAAATTTTGTTACCCTTTTCACCGATTATAATTTAAATAACTCAGATCTTATAAATAAAAATTGATTAACATTTAAAAACAAACACATTGGGCAATAGTGGTCTATTCAAATTTGAAAAATTTATTGTTTTAGTAACACTTTTTTCATTTTTTTGCCCTTTTCACTGTTTTCAATTTAAATAAATCATATTTTATATATGAAATTTGTTCAAAATTTAAACAAAACCACTTTGGTCGTTACTGAAACTGTATGGGAGTTTTTAAATTTGATTACTTTCATCTTTTGGTAATGCTTTTTTCCTTTTTTTTTTACCATTTTCACTATTTACAATTTAAATAATTCATATTTTATATATAAAAATTGTTTAACATTTCAAAAGAAATACGTTGGGCAATACCCAAAGGGGATTGGTGTTTTCAAATTTGTAAAATTTCATCTTTTGGTAATGCATTTTTCATATTTTTACCGTTTCCACCATTTATAATTTAATTAATTCATATTTTATATATGAAATTTGTCCAAAACTTCAACAATATCATTTTAGCCATTACTCTAAGGGAATTGGTATTTTTAAATTTGAAAATTTTCATCTTTGGAAAACACTTTTTTAATTTGTTTTTACCTTCCTTTTTCACTGTTTACATTTTAAATGACTCATGTTATATATAAAAATTGTTCAACTATTCAAAATAAACACGTTGGGCAATACCCAGAGGGGATTGGTGTTTTTAAATTTGAAAATTTTCATCTTTTGGAAACGCTTTTTTCACTCTTTTGCCTTTTTCATTGTTTACAATTTAAGAAATTCATATTTCATATGTGAAATTTGTTGAAAATTTCAACACAACCATTTTAGTCGTTAATCAAAGGGAATTGATGTTTTTAAAATTGTAAAATTTCATCTTTTGGAAACACGTTTTTAATTTTCTTTTACCTTTTTCACCGTTTACAATTGAAATGACTTAAATGTTATATATAAAAAATTTTCAACATTTCAAAAGAAACACGCTGGGCAATACTCAACAGGATTTGGTGTTTTTAAATTTGAAAGTTTTCATATTTTGGAAACACTTTTTTCATTTTTCTATCGTTTACAATTTAAATAATTCATATGTAAGAAATTTTTTCAAAATTTTAAAAGAAACACGTTGGGCAATAATCAAAGGGAATTCGTATTTTTAAAGTTGAAAATTTTCATGTTTTGGTAACACTTTCTAAATTTTTTTTACCCTTTTCAACGTTTATAATTTAATAAACTCATATCTTATAGATAAAAATTGATTAATATTTAAAAAGAAACACATTGGGCAATAGTCAAAGGGGATTGGTTTATTCAAATTTGAAAAATTTATCATTTTGGTCAAGCTTTTTTCATTTTTTTACCTTTTTCATCGTTTACCATGGAAATAATTCATATTTTATTGAAACGGTATTTGGAGTTGATAATTTAAATAACTCATATGTTTTATATAAAAATTGTTCACCATTTTAAAAGGAACACATTGGGCAATACTCAAAGGGATTAGTGTTTTTAATTTGAAAATAATTAATCTTTTGCTATCAATTTTTTAATTTTTTTTACATTTTTCACCATATACAATTTAAATAATTAATATTTTATATATAAAAATTGTTCAACATTTAAAAAGAAACACATGGTGCAATGCTCAAACAGATCGGTGTTTTAAAATTTCAAAATTTTCATCTTTTGGTAACATTTTTTTTCATTTTTTTTTGCCCTTTTAACTGTTTTCAATTTAAATAATTCATATTTTATATATTAAATTTGTTTAAAATTTAAACAAAACCACTTTGGTCGTTACTGAAACGGTATTGGAGTTATTAAATTTTAAAACTTTCATCTTTTGGTAATTTTTTTTTCATTTTTTTACCATTTTCACTGTTTACAATTTAAATAATTCATATTTTATATATAAAAATTGTTTAACATTTCAAAAGAAACACGTTGGTTAATACCCAGAGGGGATTTGTGTTTTTAAATTTGTATAATTTCATCTTTTGGTGATGCGTTTTTCATATTTTTACCGTCTCCACCATTTATAATTTAATTACTTTATATTTTATATATGAAATTTGTCCAAAATTTCAACTGAACCACTTTAGCCATTACTTTAAGGGAATTGGTATTTTTAAATTTGAAAATTTTCATCTTTTGGAAACACTTTTCTAATTTGTTTTTACCTTCCTTTTTCACTTTTTACATTTTACATGACTCATATCTATATATATAAAAATTGTTCAACTATTCAAAAGAAACACGTTAGGCAATACCTAGAGGGGATTGGTGTTTTTAAATTTGAAAATTTTCATCTTTTGGAAACACTTTTTTCACTTTTTTGCCTTTTTCATCGTTTACAATATAAAAAAATTCATATTTCATATGTGAAATTTGTCGAAAATTGCAACAGAACCATTTTAGCCATTCCTCAAAGGGAATTGATGTTTTTAAATTTGAAAAAACTTCATCTTTTTGAAACACATTTTTAATTTTCTTTTACCTTTTTCACCAGTTACAATTGAAATGACTCAAATGTTATATATAAATTTTTTTCCACATTTCAAAAGAAACACGTTGGGCAATATTCAACGGGATTTGGTGTTTTTAAATTTGAAAGTTTTCATAGTTTGGAAACAATTTTTTCATTTTTTTATCGTTTACAATTTAAATAATTCATATTTTATGTAAGAAAATTATTCAAATTTCAAAAGAAACACGTTGGGCAATACTCAAAGCGAATTCATGTTTTTAAAGTTGAAAATTTTCATCTTTTGATAACACTTTTTAATATTTTTTTTACCCTTTTCACCGTTTATAATTTAAATAACTCATATCTTATAAATAAAAATTGATTAACATTTAAAAAGAAACACATTGGGCAATAGTCAGAGTGATTGGTCTATTCAAATTTGAAAACATTCATCTTTTGGTAACATTTTTTTAATTTTCTTTCTCCCTTTTCACTATTTGCAAATTTATATAATTCATATTTTATATATCAAATTTTTCTCAAAATTTCAACAGATGCACTTTGGTCGTTACTCAAAGGGAATTGGTGTTTTTAAATTTGAAAAAAAATTCAACTTTTGGTACACTTTTTGAATTTTTTTACCTTTTCACCATTTCCAATTTAAATGAGTCATACATTATATATAAAAAATTTTCAACATTTCAAAAGATTGGTGTTTTTAAATTTTAAAATTTTCATCGTTTGGAAACGCTTTTTAAATTTTTTTTTACTGTTTTCATCGTTTACAGTTTACAAAATTCATATTTTATATAAGAAAATTCTTCAAAATTTCAAAATAAACATGTTAGGACATACTTAAAGGGGATTGGTGTTTTCAAATTTTAACATCTTCTAATAACGCTTTTTTCATTTTCTTTACCATTTTCATCGTTTACAATTTCAATAATTCATATTTTATATATGGTATATGTTCAAAATTTCTGCAGAATCACTTTGGTTGTTACTCAAAGGTAATTAGTGTGTTTAAATTTGGAAATTTTCATCCTTTGGAAACACTTTTTTAATTTTTTTTACCCCTTTCACTGTTTACAATTTAAAAGACTCGTATGTTATATATAAAAATTGTTCAACATTTCAAAAGAAACACGTTAAGCAACACTTAAGGGGGATTGATGTTTTTAAATTTATAAGTTTTCTTCTTTTGGAAACGCTTTTTTCATTTTTTTACCATTTTCACCATTTACAATTTAAATAATTCATATTTTATATATGAAATTTGTTCAAAATTTCAACAAAACCTCATTGGTTATTACTGAAAGGGAATTGGTGATTTTAAATTTTCAAAATTTCATTTTGGTAACACTTTTTAAATATTTTTTTTACCCTTTCCACCGTTAACAATTTAAATGACTCATGTCTTCAACAAATCAAAAGAAACATGTTGGGCAATACTTAGAGGAGATAGGTGTTTTCAAATTTGAAAAATTTCCTGTTTTGGTGTCATTTTTTTTACCTTTTTCACCATTTACAATTTAAATCATTCATCTTTTATATGCGAAATTTGTTCCAAATTTCAACACTACAATTTTTGTTGTTACTCAAAGTGAATTGGTGTTTTTAAATTTGAAACACTTCATCTTTTGGTAACACTTTTTAAATTTTTTATTTTACCCTTTTCACCATTTACAATTTAAATGACTCATATGTTATATATAAAAATTCAACATTTCAAAAAAAAACACATTGGGCAATACTTAGAGGGGATTGGTGTTTTTAAATTTGAAAATTTTCATCTTTTGGAAACACTTTACAATTTTTCTTCCCTTTTCACCATTTACAATTTAAATGACTCAAATGTGATATATAAAAAATGTTCAACATTTCAAAAGAAACACGTTGGGCAATACTCAGAGGAGATTGGTGTTTTCAAATTTGAAAAATTTTTTGTTTTGGTGTCATTTTTTTTACCCATTTGATTGTTTACAATTTAAATAATTCATCTTTTATATGTGAAATTTGTTCCAAATTTCAACAGTACCAATTTTCTTGTTACTCAAAGTGAATTGGTGTTTTTAAATTTGAAAATCTTCATCTTTTGGTAACACTTTTTTAATTTTTTTTACCCTTTTCTCCGTTTACAATTTAAACAATTCATATTTTATATATGAAATTGGTTCAAAATTTTAATAGAACCACTTTTACCCTTTTCAACCTTTAAAATTTAAATGACTTAAATGGGATATATAAAAAATGTTAAACATTTCAAAAGAAACACGTTGGGAATTACTCATAGGGAATTCCTGTTTTTAAATTTGAAAATTTTTGTATTTTAGAAACGCTTTTTTCATTTCGTTTATAATTTACAATTTAAATAATTCGTATTTTACATAAGAAAATAGTTCAAAATTTCAAAAGAAACACGTTGGGCAATAATCAGAGGGGATTGTTATTTTTCAATTTGAAAATTTTCATATTTTGGAAACTTTTCATTTATTTTTTTTTCTCGTTTACAATTTAAATAATTCATATTTTACATAAGAAAATTTTCTCAAATTTCAACACAACCACTTTGGTTGTTACTCAAAGGTAACTGGTGATTTTAAATTTGAAAAATTTAATCTTTTGGTAACACTTTTTAAATTTTTTTAACCTTTTCACCATTTACAATTTAAATTACTTATGTTAGATATAACAATTGTTCAACATTTCGAAAGAAACACGTTGGGCAATACTAAGAAGGGATTAAAGTTTTGAAATTTTAAAATTTTCATGTTTTGGTAAATCTTTTTTCATTTTGTTTACCCTTTTCACCATTTAAAATTTAAATAGTTCATATTTTCTATATGAAATTTGTTCAAAATTTCAACAGAACGAATTTGGTCGTTACTCAAAGGGAATTAGTGTTTTTAAAGTTGAAAATTTTCATCTTTTGGTAACACATTTTTATTTTTCTTATCCTTTTCACCATTTACAATTTAAATAACTCCTATGTTATATATAAAAATTATTTAACATTTGAAAAGAAACACGATGGGTAATACTCAAAGCGAATTGGTGTTTTTAAATTTGAAAATTTTAATATTTTGGAAATGCTTTTTTCATTTTTTTTACTATTTAAATAATTCTTATTTGTATAAGAAAATTGTTCAAAATTTCAAAATATACACGTTGGGCAATACTAAGAGGGGATTGGTGTTTTTAAAATTTGAAAAATTTCATCTTTTGGAAAATTTGTGTAATTCTTTTTAACCTTTTTCACCGTTTACAATTTAAATGACTCATATGTTATATATAAAAATTGTTCAACATTTCAAAAGAAACACATTGGGTAACACTTAGAGAGGATTGGTGTTTTTAAATTTGAAATTTTTTATCTTTTGAAACGCTTTTTTCATTTTATTTTACCATTTCACCGTTTAAAATTTAAATAATTCATATTTTATATATGAATTTTGTTCAAAATTTCAACAGAACCACTTTGGTCGTTACTCAAAGGGAATTGGTGATTTTAAATTTTAAAAATTTCATCTTTTGGTAACACTTTTTAAATATTTAAATGACTCATGTGTTCAACATATCAAAAGAAACACGTTGGGCAATACTTAGAGGAGATTTGGATTTTCAAATTTGAAAAATTTCCTATTTTTGTGTCATTTTTTTTACCCTTTTCACCGTTTACAATTTAAATAATTTATCTTTTATATGTGAAATTTTTTCCAAATTTCAACAATACCATTTTTGTTGTTACTCAAAGTGAATTGGTGTTTTTAAATTAGAAAAACTTCATATTTTGGTAACACTTTTAATCGTTTACAATTTAAATGACTGATGTTATATATAAAAATTCTTCAACATTTCAAAAGAAACATGTTGGGCAATACTTAGAGGGGATTGGTGTTTTTAAATTTGAAAATTTTCATCTTTTGGAAAGGCTTTTTTCATTTTTTTACCCTTTTCTTCGTTTACAATTTAAACAATTCATATTTTATATATAAAATTTGTTCAAAATTTCAATAGAACCACTTTGGCTGTTACTCAAAGGTAATTAGTCTGCTTAAATTTGAAAAGTTTCATCTTTTTGAAACACTTTTTTAATTTCTTTACCGTTTTCACCATTTAAAATTTAAATGACTTAGATGTGATATATAAAAAATGTTCAACATTTCAAAAGAAGCGCGTTGGGCAATACTCAAAGGGAATTGTTGTTTTTAAATTTGAAAATTTTCATATTTTATGTTCCTGCACAAAACAAATAAGATGAGTTAGGCACAAGTGTCACCTTACCATGTAGTCCGCTATCTCCTTAGTTGGTCTCTTCCCGATTGATACATGTCAGCTTTAACCCAAGAGGGGTTACCTGCAGAAGAGTCTCCGAAGCTCAAGTAAGTCAAAGCTCTCAGAGAGTCAAATCAGTGATTAATGAATACGTACCTTTAATTATTGAGGTCCACGCGTATTTATAGAGCTTTAATGATGTCTGATTACCTCATGTGCTAGGCCTTAACTTGGGCTATGGCTTGGGCCATGAGTGGGCTTGGGCCCCAACCTAGGCCCTTAAGACCTATTGAATGCGGGGGCTTCTATTTTCACTAAGTTTATTGGGGTTGTTAGCCTGGGCTCTAATGTTATCGGGTCTGCTGTCTGCTGGAGTAGCCAGCCTGGACCGATTACTTACCTTGACGACTTACATTGGTTATACGAGGTGTAGGTTATTCTTCTATATATATAAGTTGAAACCGGTATAAGTTAGGCTAACTCGGCCTAGGCTGAATACTTGGCTGCCTTGATATATGCATTGTTTGCTTACATGGTCGAGTTTGGCTAGGTGTGGTACACCAGTCCCCCAGCCTTGTCCGATATGAGGTGTCGATCAAGGGTGATATGTGTTGGTATGCTAGCGGAACCGGCTAGGTGTGATACACCAGTCCCCCAGCCTTTAAGTGTGGTGAAGAGTGTTAAGGCTAAAAAGTGGTAACCGTCAGAAGGTAGGTGAAAGGGTGTCAGTGGTCAAATCGAAAATGTTTTGGCGCCGTCATTTTGAAGTGTCATATCCTTCGTAATGCTGGTGTCAATTGGTCTGGGGTATTATTTTAGCGGGAAGAGTTTTCGTCATTTGGGATCGTGGACTATAAATATGGGTTTGAAAACAGATGAGGGGTTACTTGTTTCATTTGCGAGAGTTCTGAATTCAGAGATCTTGTGCGCGTAATACTGTCTGACTAGTTCCCAATTTCAACCGACATCTTTTCGTAAAAAACGAAACCAGGTATGTCTAGTAGTGGTAGCGTGTCTACGTCTAGTAGTAGTGAAAGTACCGAGTCGGATAGAAGTAGGGATAGGCAACTTGACGGAGAGGGTACGAGTTCTGGAGTTGTCACGAGCGGGATGCCAATGGAGGTTGTGAGGGAGGTTCGAGAGGATCCCCCCGAAGAGTTGGAGGAGAGCAACTGGCCGGCGAAAGGCGGCTACGGGTGGGCGGCTGCTGATGTTCGTGATCAATCATCTTTGTTCAGGTGGTCCTGTTTGCTGAACTCTTGGTTAAACTACACACCTGTTATCTCCAAGGGTGTCAGTGGGGACATTGTTTCTCTGGAGAGGGTCAGTGCTATTGATCAGGTATGCCATGGGCAGGAGAGGGTTAGTGCTATCGACAGTTGGGCCTATTTGCAGGCTTTCCACATTTTGTGCCAGTCCTTATACTTGGAGCCCACTCCTTATGCTTTCTTGTATGTTTACGACACCAGACCTCGGCGCCCGGCTACTTGGCTATCCTTGATAAGTCGCCCTAGCATCAGCAGACTGGATGCCTTCTCCCAGTCTTTCAAGCATTTCAAGGATGGGTACTTCAAGGTCGTCGTCAAGGAAGGAGGCAAAGCTCATTTTTTGAATGCAGATGGGAGTACCAAGTTTTCCTTTAGTTGGACCAACAATCCTTCCCGGTATAAAGACATGGGGATGGAGGAGTTGTCGGCTGGTGATAAGGAGGTGATGGAGATGTTGTTGAAGTTTGTCGATAAGTTGCCCACTAAGAGCCTAGTTAGGGTTTATAATTTGGTGCACCCGATAATAGATATTGAAGGTATCTGTTTGTTACTTAAGCAGTGTTAATAATGCTAAGTTGTTTTGATCCGAGTTGTGATGTGTTATTGTAGGGCATATGGCGCAGTCTGGAAAGAAGAATCTAGCGCTCTTTCAGACGTTGAGGAAAGAAATGGCCGCTAAGGCCAAGGCGACTAGGAAGACTGATGTTCCCAATTTGCAAGAATCGATGGTGGAGGTGCACGTCCATGGCGAGACAAAGAGGAAGGCTGGGCTTCCACCTCGACCCGGGAAGGGAAAAGATGTGAAGAAAGTAAGGCGGCCCTGCTTGGAACAGGGTCGGCTAGCAGGGCGGGGTCGGTTAGTGGGGAGAAGGAACCGAAAGTTGGGCTGATCGAGCTGCCGGAGATATCCGTGAGGAAGGATATCTTGATTACCCTCCCATATACCATCGTAAACTCTATTGACAACATGGATGCGGAGCACATTGTGAGAACAATGGTGGAATTTGGGAGCAAGGCTTTAGTTTTGAGCCGGCGTGTGGGGTCGCTTTATAGGAGGGAAGTGAAGGAGGGTGGTCGGGAAAAGGTGGAGGAGTTGCAAGGGAAGGTGGATAAGCTGGAGGAGGAAAAGGCTGCATTGGAGAAGGCCAAGGAGAGTTGGGAAGTGGAGAGGAAAAGGCTAGTGACATGGAGGGTTCGTTGCTTGGATTCTGAAGAAAAGTTGAATAAACGGATAGGGGAATTGGAAGAGGACTACGATGACTTAAAGGACAAGTATGATGGAGCTGTTGGTGAGCTTGATGATTTGAAGAATAGCATCATTCAAGAGCACATCAATGGCTTTGAGAAGGGATTACGACAGACGGCCTTCTTTCATCAGGATGTGGACATTACAGATTCAAAGTTCGATGTGAATAAGAATGTTGTTGACGGAAAGCTGGTCAGGGAGGACGAGAGCAGTGCAGATGAGGAGGCGGAGGAGAAGGCGGCAGAGGGGGAGAAAGGAGAGGGCGATGCCGAGGAGGTGGCACCTGATGCAGCAGAATAGGATCTCAGTTTTAATTAATTCGAGAAAATTATTTGAGCCTATCTCTGTAATATTTGGTACATTACGTTACATTGGTACATTTTTGCACTTATGTTTAAATGCGATTAAGGTTGTGTATGTTATTGTGTATGTCGGGTTTTGATGATATGTGTTGTATGTGTGATGCAATCGATTGTATGTTAGGGGTGTTCGACCCCGGCTGTTTACTTGTGGTAAGGGTGGGGAACTTAAACGAATTAAGCACGAGGTAAGGGTGTTCGACCCAGGCCGCTTACTTGTGGTAAGGGTGGGGAACTTAAATGAATTAAGCACGAGTTAAGGGTGTTCGACCCAAGCCGCTTACTTGTGGTAAGGGTGGGGAACTTAAACGAATAAAGCACGAGTTAAGGGTGTTCGACCCATGCCGCTTACTTGTGGTAAGGGTGGGGAACTTAAATGAATTAAGCACGAGTTAAGGGTGTTCGACCCAGGCTGCTTACTTGTGGTAAGGGTGGGGAACTTAAACAAATAAAGCACGAGTTAAGGGTGTTCGACCCAGGCCGCTTACTTGTGGTAAGGGTGGGGAACTTAAACGAATAAAGCACAAGTTAAGGGTGTTCGACCCAGGCCGCTTACTTGTGGTAAGGGTAGGGAACTTCAACGAATTAAGCACGAGTTAAGGGTGTTCGACCCAGGCCACTTACTTGTGGTAAGGGTGGGGAACTTAAACGAATGCGAATAAAAAACACATAGAAAGTTGTATAGTTGGGAACCCTTCTTTTATTTATTGAATAGGGGTGCCTCGTTAAAACCTCCTTGGCCAAAACCCTCCTTAGGGAAAAAAGACCAAGTGAGGAAAGAGTACACCCGGGGTTACAAGTATTGGTTCGATTCCAATACACATTCAGCTGAAGTAGAACTTGAGGTGGGATACATTCCAAGTGTTGGGAATCTCTTCCCTAGATAATTGTTCTAGGCGATAAGCTCCTCCTCCTGTATCTTCTCGTATGCTGTACGGGCCGTCCCAAGTGGCAGAGAACTTGTCATCCTTCTTTCTAGCATTGTTGGCCATTCTCCATACTAGGTCCCCGATGACGAATGATCGTGGATGTAGGTTTGCATTATATTTCCTGGCAGCTCGTTGTTTGGCAGCTAAATTGCGTATCTGGGCTTTTTCTCTGAGTTCGGGTAGAAGGTCGAGATGTAAGGCCATGTTTTGGTGGTTGTGGGTTGGGTCGTATAGTTCTCGGCGCAGGGAAGGTTCGCCAATTTCTACTAGTATCATGGCGTTTGCGCCGTAGACTAGGCTGAATGGGGATTCGTTTGTTGATGATTGGGGGTGCATCTGTAAGCCCATAGTACTTCTATTAATTCTTTGGGCCATCGGCCTTTGACGGTATCCAATCTCTTGCGCAGCTCTACGAGAATGACTTTATTTGCCGCCTCTGCGTGCTCATTGGTTTGTGGGTGTTCTACAGAACTTGTGATGTGCTTGATGCCTAGGCCAGTGTAGAATTTGGCTAACTCTTTGTCAATAAATTGTCGGCCATTGTTTGTGATGATGGTATGTGGTACACCATATCTGAATATAATGTCCTTCCACACGAATTGTTGGACTTGTTGGGACGTGATGGTAGTTAGCGGCTTGGCTTCGATCCATTTAGTGAAGTAATCGACGGCTACAATCAGGAATTTTACCTGCCCCTTGCCGGGTGAGAAGGGGTCGAGGATGTCCATTCCCCATTTTGCGAATGGCCATGGGGACAGTATGTGGTGAAGTTGTTCCTGTTTCTGGTGAATAAGGTTGCCATGTTTCTGACATGGTTTGCATTTCCTGACATGATAAGGTGAATGGTGAATGGTGAATGGTCGGCCAGAAGTATCTGACTTTGAGAACTCTGGTAGCCATGGTGCGTGCCCCGGAGTGATAACCACAAATTCCTTCGTGTAGCTCTTTGATGATATATTGGGCTTGCTCTGCCGTGACACATTTAAGTAGGGGTTGGCCATATCCGCCTTTGTAGAGATCATCACCTATCATGGTGTACCTGGCGGCTTTAGCCAACCAAGTTTTGTCCGCGTCGAGGGGGGGG
>Ga0214545_1005006_pt1 | contig 24346 bp, 12 predicted proteins | sample CNSS4metaG_FD_160064 | JGI IMG/M metagenome (GOLD analysis project Ga0214545, IMG submission 160064) | Root nodule microbial communities from cowpea collected in UCLA plant growth center, Los Angeles, California, USA - CNSS4 | ecosystem: Host-associated > Plants > Roots > Nodule | place: USA...
CCGTGCTCTACGTTATGTCACTGGACGCGCCATTTCCGCTATAGCTGATGTTAGAGTCCAGTTGGATGGCTTGACATATGATGGGATGATTTGGAACCCATATGTAGCACATAGAGCTGCTCGACAAACGAGTGAATGCAACACGTATCAAAACTAATTGCATGTTGATATTCAAAAATTGAAAACTAATTGCATTCATTGCATAATTTACGTTACAAAATTCACCAATCACAAAGACTCACATTAAAAATTCACCAATAACACAATATACACACCAACACACAAAATCAAAGTATGAAACGGAATACTATGAAACGGAATAAGGAGCGGAAATTTCAACGAAATAAGTTATTCAATTCTACCATGATACATATGCAATGATACGAAAATCATAATTTATAGGAAACAGAATACAGAATCTGTTTCAAAACTGTATGAAACGGATTCTGTATTTCGTTTCTAAAAAAATTTGCATATTTTTTTATGAAACGGAATACAGAATCTGTTTCATACAGTTTTGAAACGGATTCTGTATTCCGTTTCATAAAAAAATTTGCAAATTTTTTTATGAAACGGAATACAGAATCCGTTTCATACAGTTATGAAACGGATTCTGTATTCCGTTTCATAAAAATTTGCAAATTTTTTTATGAAACGGAATACAGAATCCGTTTCAAACTGTATGAAACGGATTCTGTATTCCGTTTCATAAAAAAATTTGCAAATTTTTTTAGAAACGAAATACAGAATCCGTTTCATACAGTTTTGAAACGGATTCTGTATTCTGTTTCCTATAAATTATGAATTCCAAACAATCCCTTCAAACAAATTCCATTTACAAACTTATGGGTATGGGTATGAAGGCTAACCTGGATTGATTGATGGAAATACCACTTGGAGGAGCTAACGTAGTTACTCAGTTCCTTCAAAGAATCAACCTTCAATCATAATAATAATCACAATAATCCATACTCAGTGTCACACAATAAACAAAACAATAATGAAATGCATACTCAGGCAGGATAAACAAATCAGGATTACTTAAAAAAACATAAATCAAAGTCATACAATACAAACCTCTTCGAGGGACCACCACAGATAGAATGAACGAAGGAAGACAGAGGGACCACTGCAGAGAATGAAGGACTGAAGAAGCACGAATGAGAGGGACCACTGCAGAGAAGGACTGAAGAAGCACGAATGAATGGATGATGGAGAACAGACGGAGTACAAGGAACGTATAGTAACGTTTTGGGGGGTGCAGGGACGTTGACGCAGTAAATCAAATTTACTGCGTCCGTACCAACTTTCACCCATTCTCACAGGATATTAAATAAGGACAGAAACGTAAATTTTGGGGGTACAGGAGATTTCTTGGAGGTGCAGGGAGAAGGCGCCCGTTTTTGAACCTCAAGATAACTTCTAGAACGCCCATTTCAGAATTATTATTTTTTTAAATAACCCAAACAACTTCCCTATGCTTATTTTTCTCCGACTTTCCTTTCTCCTTCGATCTTTCACCTCCTATCACACATTAAGTGCTAATTTGGCCTTCAATCCTCCACAGCTTTGTGTAAAAGGAGAAAATGAAACGGAGGGAGAAAATGAAACGGAAAGGGAATGTGAAATTAGAATTTTAGGGCTTTTAATATTTTTTTAATAGATAAAATGAGGATTTTATAATTTATAGGGTACAGGAAGAAGAAGAGGAGGTGCAGGAAGAGAAAAGGGGAAGTGCAGAAAGTAGTAGCCCATCAAAAGCCTTTCAAAAGAGAAACATCACAAACTCGGTAATTCAAGATTTAATTCAGAATAAAAAATAAAAAACCGAGATACAAATAATAATTTATTTGGCTTAAAGAAATATTTAGTTGATAAAGAAACCTAATTATGGCAAAATTTCAATTTGGGATACAAAACCTTCCGTTTTCCTTTCACCGATTTTACGAAACTATCCAAAATCTGTAATATTCAAAGATGCACTTGGGTCTTGAGGGGTTTGGTTTAAGTTTTAAACATTATAAAAAAGGTTTAATTAAAGTGTCAATCTAGTACCATATAGTTTTTTTGATTTTTTTTTTATTTTTTTTAATTTTTAAATTTTTTGAAAAAAAAAATAAAAATAATATGTGTCATGTCCCTATGTGTGACACATGGCATTGTCAGTGTCATGTGGTATTGTAATGCCACGTGTCAGTTTCACTATCAGACGTCATTGTGTTGATTTCGATTTAATCCTTATATATTGTCTATTTGTTTCAATTTAATACCTACTTATGTGTATCTGATTCAATTTTGTCCCAATTTTTTTAATAAATAAAATATTTTTCTAATCCATTTTTTATAAGATTAAAACTAATTAAGTATAAATATTTTTACAAAATTAAGTACTAAAATTTATATTTTTTTCTCTTAATTTCAGACCAAATTTTGTTATTTGTATAAATGTTTTACTAATATTTTTTATTAAAAATGACTTTTTAATATATTACTTTATTAATTAATTTTTCATTAAGTACTCATATTTTGTTAATTATTTTTTTTCCAAAATAGAATAATATTGTCTCTTATTAATTTTGAACCAAAATTTCTATTTGTTTGAATATTATACTAATTTTTTTTATTAAAATGACTTAATAAAATGACTTTTATCACTAAATTTTAATATAAATATCAAATACTTAATTTTTGTAAAAGTTTTATACTTAATTACTTTTAATTTTATAAAAAATGAATTTTAATTATTAGAAAAAAATTAGGTCAAGATTGAATCATATATACATAAGTACTAAATTGAATCCAAAAGACATACGAGAACTAAATCAAAATCAACACAATGACATTTAATAATGACACTAACACATGTCATTACAATGCCACATGGCACTGACAATGCCACATGTAACACACAGAGACCTGACACATGACATTATTTTTTTTTTCAAAAAAATTTAAAAAAATTTAAAAATTAAAACAAAAAAGAAATAAAAAAAAAACCACAGACTGACACGTGACATGTTAACTAACGACCTTAGTCAACTCCGTCTGAAAAAAACCTAATTGAAGTACTTTTTCAAAAATTGGAATACAATTGATACTTTCTTAAAAACGGATACCAAATTGACACTTATACTAAAGTTAGTACCATCCGAATAATTAAACCTATAAAAAATTTAAATAAAAAATTGATGTTATATAAAATACCCTTGAGTTCACTTCAATTTATAGAATCACTTTTTAATTTTCAGTAAATAAATAGAACCTAAACGATTTGTATTAAATGAGGGACATTCTTATCATTAACGAAAATGGCTGTCAGTAATGAGATATAAAAATTCAAATTTACTGACAAGCAAAATAAATTATATTCCACAACTTAAATTACAATCATAATTATCAAGATTCTTTCATACACTGGGGCCTATATTTTAGTTTTTCTACGTGTCCATGACATTTTCTAGCAATTGATAGTAATTCATAAATTACGAAAAATTGAAAGATATGAAATAATTAGAAGATGCATGAACTCTAAGTCAGATACAGGTTAGCTCTCGGACAGTAGAAAATTACATGTTGAATATATGGAAGCTGCAGCCGCATTCACCGCTAACTCTTTCTCGGAGCTATTAAATGTCGATGCTCTACACATTGTAGAATATCAAAATTGTCAAATTTCTGACCGTTATTGTAGAAATAAGATTTTCTACATTGGTATAAAATTCTGGAAAATATATAATGCATGATTACGGGGAAAATAGGAACAAAAATACAATCTGTAAATGGCTTAATGCTTCTAAACTTCACAGACTCACAGATAGTATTCACAAAAGCACTCAAAAATGTGTTTCGAACACTCATTTTCAAAGATAAACACAGATTAACTTTTCCAAATCAAATATACGATTACCATCAAATTCAGGGCCAGGGAAATTAAACATGGGTAAAATGCATATTGAACACAATATAAACTGAACCAAACGTTCGTGATAAAAGACAAGGGAAATCCAGTCATTTCACTATCTAAACGGAAAATTTAACGCATAATAGAGTAACAAACTTGAGATACGTAATTGCTAACCCTATGTAGAAAGTGATAATTTTCACAAGAACAAAAGATCCAGTAGTCTTTCTTGAAAATTCATAAAGCTGTTTCAGTTCAATGCACAATCTCTTCTAAAAGTAACTCAATGGAGATCAAAAAGCCATTATATGCAAACATTTATCAGGTTGCTTAAAGAATTCTTCGTCACAGTACAATTCATGACACTAAAGGAAGGAAAGCAACGAATAGTTTAAGATTTTTTTCCATTATGTTAATGCAGCGATTCACTACATAAGCACAATGATTAATTACAGCATCACAAGCTATATGAATTAAAAATAAAATTACCTTCCTTACAAAGTGTTTATGTTGGATTAGTTACAAACTTGAAATAAATTTCAACAGAATGCTATGGACTTCAATCTTATTCTTATTCCATTAAAATATTATATCAATTTTATTTCACTAATTTATAATGAACAGATGGCTAACAACAAATTAAATTTGCTTTATTTTTTCAGAAGTCTAGTTCTATCCTAAATTCCAAATACTGATAAAAACCATATTGGTGGTAGGTTATCTTCGTGTTTTTCTAGTTTAAAGGGACAAACCTAACCAAAAGTACAAGTCCACAACATCGATAAAACATAATTTTATGATAGGTGATTAACACATTTACCTGGAGTTGTTTTCAGAATTTCCCAGCTGTTGTAAACCAAAAGCCACACTCCAGTTTACATGTTGAATGCCCTGGTCACACAGCAATTGCTTTTCTTTCACTTGATTCAACCAACACTCCTGAAATTACCAACAAGGAAAAGTTCAGATTTGGGTGAAAAAAAAAAACCACTAGTATTAATGGGTAGTCGTCCTAGACTCTGTATTAAGTCAAATAAACTATACGTGATCAATTGTACAAGTACCCTCTTCCTCCAAAATTCAAATTTCTCCCGTTCCAAAATATTCTCTTCACTGCTAAAACCTTATTGAAAGAATTACTTGTAATTGTATGTTTTGTACACACATGTAATCCTTATATATAATGAAGAGATACACTAACAAGTAACAAAATCAATAAATGAGAAATATTTGCTAAGATACTTCCCTATTTGATGTAATCAAATATCATATTTCCCTATTTAATGTAATCACATATTTAACACTCCCTCTCAAGTTAGAACATATGTATCTAAGTCAGGTTTGTTACAAATGTTATCAACACAACCTCTGAGAGACTTACTGAACAAATCAATCGATTGGTCACTAAAGCTGACATTGTTAATAATGACGAAGCTGCATCAATTTGGTGCAGGTGTGAAGATGACATGTTGAGGAACTAGCAACAAATGGTGGCAGGTAGCTACATGGTTTCATTATAAGTCCTAATTCTCAATGAGATCAAATATGACAAATGGAGCATCAAGATGAATGTTCTCCGTGGTGCGCTAGATGCTTGGGAGTTAGTTGAGGGGTCATATCGAGTCAGAGAATGGGGATAACTTCTAGACAAAAAGAATCTTTATCTAATATATCAAGGATTAGCGTAAAATGAATTTGTGAAGATTTAGGAACTAAAGTTGACAAAAGAAACATGAGAGAAGCTTCAAACTTCATACAAAGAATATGAAGCCATATCCAACTATTTCTCAGTCTTAATGGTCACTAATCAACATAAGAAAAATGGTGAGAAGTTTGATGATGTAAACCTTATGGGAAAAAAAATTCTAGATTATTAGATACAAAGTTTGAAGTTATTGTGTCATCATAGAAACAAAAGTCTTGGAGCTATGACTATTGAGCAACTCTTGGGCTCATTACAAACTTACGAAGAAAATAAGGAGGAATCATGGAGCAACTCATGGTAGTTGAATCGTGAATCGTATCGTGTATCAGAGAGTCTATGTTTCGTATCATGAATCGTTTTGTATCATGAATCGTTTTGAATCATGAATCGTACGATTCATGAACAATTAAAAAAGTAATATACAAAACATATAAACATGTAAAGATGTAATTAATAGTAACGATCACATTAAAAAAAAAAAGAGTTTATATAGTAATAAACTAAGTTAATATTATAATGATTGGATTTTATATGACCCAATTTCTTTGTTAAATGAAAAAGAAATATATGGGTTCATAAATATTTGATCAAAATAAAATAAGTTTTTGGGTGCACTCAGTGTTTTCATAGTCATATTTTTCTTTTGGTTCTAGTAGTAACTTTAGAGGGAGTGACCATTTACTAAATGGGCTTAAATTTTAGGTTTAGAACAGATCCACTTCTAACCCACAAAAAAAACCCTAGAATTTTCTGTCTTTACTCATGAAAGTTAAGGAGTCCAGGTTGTGCCATTGTCAGCTGCAATAAATCAACCCTAAAATCAGAAGCACACACCATCCTATACAGACCAAAAGACATGCACCACCACGCAACCACCACCGCGAGCTCAAGTCGCGAAGGCATATAACAAGTGAACAGAGGCATGCACGAACAAGAGAAGAGCTAAAACGAATTGCAAATCAAATCGCTATTCACACTTGTATCGTGCGATTCAAGCACGATTCAAAAACATAAACGATACACCATACGATTCATATCACTGGGCAGTTGTATCATATCGTACGATTCGTATAGTGAATCATACGATACTTACTACCATGGAGCAACTACTTAAGATGCAAGTTGATTCAACCCACAAAGACAATGGTCACAATAATCAAAGCCAACAAGGACGGACAAGGTTGCTAGGAGATTGAGGACAAAGAGGTCCTTCTATTCCTCAATGATTTTTCAACAAAACATGGATGTATTTTTTAAAGTATAAATCAAAGGTGTTTGAGAATTTCAAGAAGTTCAATGCCCCTATTGAGAAGTAAAGTTGCCTTGATATCAAAGGCATGAGATATTCACATCAAAAGAATTTCAAATGTATGGTTAAGATCAACAAATCCAATGACTCTTAACAATATCTAGATCCCCTCAACAAAAATGGAGTGACAAAAAGATGAATGAAAAAATACCAAAGAAGTTTTGGACAAAAGCAATGGATTATGCAATTTACCTTTCAGATTGGTCTCCAACAAGAAGTGTATAAGGAAAAAAACCACAAGAAGAATGGAAAGGAAGTCAAACATTTCCCATCTAAGAGTTGTTAGAAGCACTGCTCATGTGCACATACCATGAGAAAAGAAGCAAGTTTGATGATAAAATCAATAACAATTTCATCGATTACGACGCAAATTCCAAAGGCTACAAGCTCTACAATCATAACACAAGGAAGACAATCATAATTCAACATGATTTCAAAGGAGAATGGGGTTGGGGACCACATGATGGAAACTACAACTTCTTTCCATGTTTAGAAGAAGATGACTAAGAGCATTTAAGGATAAACCAAGCAACATAGGAACCTACTAGCCCACCAGCTACATCAACTACAAACATTTAAGAAGATGAAAGCTCTAGTGAAAGAGTCCCTTCAAGAGCTTATAAGAATTTTATGAGGTAACACAAAATTTAGATAATCTTACTTTGTTTTGCTTATTTGTTGATGACGAATATTTTAAATTCCAAAATTGTCGAGAACAAAAATCAAAGTTATTGTTCAATGTATTTGTTAGAATAGGCATTAAATATAGTTAGTGTTAAAATGTAATCAGCGATTATAGACTTCTAGGAAGTTAACTGTTACATAATCTCGGAAATTAGAATAATTGATTCCTAATTATTAGGTGTATTTATTATAAGTGATTCTATTAAATAGTATAAATACATATTGTGTGGTTTGCATTAAAAACACAATATATTTAGAACATATACAATTCTATATGGTATCTGTTAGAATATAATCAGTGGTTATAGATTTCTAGGAAATCAATTGTTACATAATCTCGTAAATTAGGGTGATTAATTCCTAATTATTAGGTATTTTTACTGTAATTGATACTATTCAACAGTATAAATACATATTGTGTGGTCTGCATTATACACACAATACATTTAGAACATATACAATTCTATATTATCAAAGCTTGGTTCGATCCAAGCACCTATGGGCTATAGGCTCACCACACTTCAGCTGGCTGACATACTCACCAAGTCCCTTAAAGGCACATACTCACCAAGTCCCTTAAAGGCCCTTAAATTGAGTACATTTGTAACAAGCTTAGTGCATATGACATATATGTTCCAGCTTGAGGTGGAATGTTAGAATGTGATAATTTGTTACAAACTTCTAGGAAATTAACCACTACGTAATTTCAAAAGTTAGGATGATTGATTCCTAATTATTAGGTATTTCTATTATAATTGATTTTGTAAAATAGTATAAATACATACTTTGTATCCTGCATTAGACACACAATACATTTAGAACATATATAATTCTATAGTTAAGTAGTTGTGTTGGAAAAAAGCTACATACTTATTAGTGGTACAGTCCCTATCTTTGTATATAAATCCATGATTGATCTTTGATCTTCCTTATACACATTGTATCAGGATCCTATGAATATAAATATGAGAACATATACGGAGAGTTTTCAAGCTCTCTCAATTACTCTTTTAATTATCTTAACTTGGTATTAGTGCGGGTTGATCCCGCTCTGCTAGTCTTGTATTCGGAAAATTTTCCATCTTTTGTCATTGTCAACCACAATCCTCTGCCTCTACTCTTGTCGAAAACCTCCGAATTAGGAGCATCCTTCCTAACAATGGCTTTCACTTGTTCAATAACCTTTATGCCAATTCCTTTGTTATACATGAATGTGCTGATTGGAGAAAGATATGAATCTAGAGTTTTGAAATAGCTCGGTCAAAAGGTGTAGCAATCTCTTAAAAGTATGCTCTAGACATCCTAAAAGAGACAGGTATGTTTGACTGTACGTCAGTGGATAGTTCTATGGACCTAAATCAAAAATTAATGCCCGAACAAGGTGAATCCTTCCCTAATCTAGAAAGATATAGAAGATTGGTTGAAAAACTTATTTATCTTAATATCACTAGACCTTATCTGTCTTTCATAGTTGGTGTGGTTAGTTAGTTTATGCAAGCTCCTTGTATTGGTCATTGGAATGTTATCATGCATATCCTTAGATATCTCATAAAGGCTTCATCACAAGGTTTGTTACATAAAGATAAAAAAATACCCAAATCTCTAGGTATTGTGATGTTGATTAGGCAGGATCTCCTACGGACAAATATTCTACAGGATATTTTGTTTTTCTTAGATGAAATATTATTTCTTGGAAAAGTAAGAAACAAAATGTAGTTGCTCAATCAATAACTGAAGTTGAATATACAGTAATGGTGTCTCTTACTTGTGAACTTGTATGGGTGAAATAATTCCTTCAAGAACTTAACTTTTGTGAGATTCAACAAATGAAGATGTGCTGTGATAACTAGGTTGCCCTCAACATTGCTTCCAATCCAGGGTTCCATAAGAAAACTAAACACACTGAGATTCATTATCACTTGTCCAGGAAAATTTGTTGTGCAAGGAAATTGGTATTGAATTTTTAGATCCAATGATTAACTTGCAGATGGTGTTAACAAAATCATTAAAGAGATCTCAAATTGATTTTATCTGTTTCAAGCTCGGTACATACAATTTGTACGTTCCAACTTGCGGAAGTGTTAAAATAGGCACTAAATATAGTTAGGAAGTAGTTGTATTGGGAAAATGCTATATACTTATTAGCCATACCTATCTTATCTTTGTATCTGTGTATCTGTGATTGATCTTTAACCTTCCCTATACACATTGTATCAGGGTCCTACCAATATAAATGAGAGCATATGGGAGAGTTTTTAAGCTCTCTCCATTACTCCTAAATATAGTCTCTTTCATTTATCTTAATTGTATTTTACTATATGGAACTAGGCCTATCTCTATATAATCCAATGTACATGACATATATAATATGTTTCGTTGTTGTGCTTGATTTATTATTCTATCTTTTATCTCTACATAGTACCGAAAGCCTAGTCAAAATCTTGCATTCCCTGTGAACCCACCATCCATTGGTTCTAAAATCTTTCCAAAAATTGTGTTCCTTTTATTTTCGACATCACCGTGAACTTTCTAGTCAACAACTCCACTATTAGAGTTGCCCTATCCAAACAATCGGTACGCTCCCAAAATTGCAGCCATCAAGGTTGCCCTAGTGACTTCTCTACATTGATATCTTGTGACCATGATTGCCAAGTGGACCGACTATCCTCAAATACATTATTTTTAGCAAATCATTGTATATCCATTTCGCCCTGTGCTTGATCAACATTTTTTTCAAGTAAAGATCTCTTATACTACTACCCTACCATTGTTAAACAATATCTAATATTTACAATACGCTACCAGCAAGTTTCTCTTACTACCACAACTCAGTTCACCACTCACAATTCTACACAACACCATTGATGATATCACCATGTGGTATCTAGTTTTAAACATTTTTCCATGTTTATTGATGATTTTTCTTGTTGTACTTGATTATGTTTGATGGAATATATGTACGAATTGTTTTCTCTTTATGAAGTTTTATCATGAAATAAAAACTCTACCAATATGATTTCTTCACAATAATAAAGCACAAAAATACTTACCTCATCAATGCAACAATTTACGGCATCCAACTACATTCTTTATTAGCATTCTCTCCACAACCCTCAACAGAACACAATGTATATGCACAAGAGCATGCATCTCATTATGAGGACTCTTTTCTTCCACAACAACATTCCCTCACGATTCTAAGGTAATGTATGCATGGCCAATGACCACATTAATCACATATCATTCTTTGTCCGAAATGACTAAATTCCTCATTCACCACTTCATACTCTTTGTCCTCATTTCTTCAGCTCCACATTTTGTGTTAGAATCTAACTTTGTGCCTGAAAACTCTCAACACAGTTCATGAAATTTGTCTTCATAGGTTATCATTGCTCCCAAGAAGGTTATTATCACTACTCACCTGCCCTTCATCCCATAATTCATTTCCACTAGAGTCTCATCTTAAGACTACTCACTCTTCTCATGAAATGTGGTCTTCCTTCACACCTAGTCTCCCAACTCTTGTTCCACTTCTATCTATTTCTATGGGTAACCCTATGGCACACCATGATGTTTCTCAAATAGTAAAACCTCTTCTCACATATCAACATCGTTACTAAAATTATTGCAAAGTCCTCACCACAATTCATGAGTATATAGTACAGGTCATATAAGACTCTTCCATGACACCGTTACTAGATTCAAGCCTACATACTATCATTCATTCACCATGTCATAAGTTGTTTGTATTAGATAATATTGAAAATAAAATAAAAGGTTAAACCATTTAGTCACCCGGTAAACTAGTATATATTAATTCATAATATATATATATATATATATATATATATATACATTAAAAACTTAAGATTGAGAAATTCATCCCAGGAATTTCACTTTTTTAAATTTATAAGAAAAATAAAAAAATGTAGCTTAAAAATTACCCAAAAACCTTGACACAAAATAGCATTTCATAAGTTCAATATTTAAAGTCAAGACCATTACTATGAAATGAATGACTGATTATAGAAATAGAAAATATATCTCAAAATATGAAAGTAGAAGTGAAAACTAAAATAATAAAACAATTAAGAAAGAAAAACTATATATGATTAAACATAAATTGATTTCCATTAGCAGCCTAAAATAAGAAAGAGAAATTAATAAGGATTTGCTTCTCTTACTTGACATAAATATAATTAGAGATACAGTCAGAAATTTAGAAAACACATTATCAAAGGTCGAAGGCACTAAACTGAAAAGAGATAATCAAATGGGGCAGTCCTAATTCTGATTCTAAGAGCTAAAAAAAAATTAAATACTTACACCCCCCACTCCCTAATAAATAAAAATAAGCAAATATGCGAGTCAATGCATAGCATATGCCTAATTAATTATCTGCAGGGAAACTCCAAAGCCAGATTTTCATCTTGTTCCTCACCCTTTGCAGGAATGATGCCAAAATCTAGCAACTAAATAACCCTCTGAATGTTTAGCCAGATTCACACTGTAAGTATTTGTTTGTTGTTGCAGCCAAAATTAGCAAAATGATCAACAGAAACAAACCCATGAAAGGTAAAAAAATAAATTCCAATCCAACTCAAAGTTGCAGCCATCATTAAGACGAGAAAAATAAGTCTTGTACTTGTAAAGTGTGAAGGAACAGAGATCAAAACAATGGTAATATTTTGTAGAAATAGTCAAGGAAGCAGGATTTCAAATTCTGTAATATTTCTGAATCAACAAAAATGCATTAGAAAAAATGGGGGAGAATACCTAAAACAAAGCTATTTATAGTCATTTCAAGGGTAAAAACTAGTTTTTGAAACCTGTACACATTTTCCAAATCCTACTTAAAGCATACTAGCTAAAAACATAAACTGAAAAAAACCAACAACCACCTTACGTTTCTTGTATGCACACCTATTCCATCCGCCGTAAAACTTTTCTTTGCTTATATGAACACCTTTACCTTCCCCAATAATTTCTCATATATTATAGAATTTACTGACCCAAAAGTATAGAGTAAACAATAAAAGGATTAAAAAAATATTATGTCTTTTTGCACTCACTAGTTGTTTTTCCTCTTTTGAAAGTGCTTCATCCATATGATTAAACAAAGCAGTCCATCTTGCCCCATGCAAATCTGCAATTTGGCTAGTGGGTAGTCCCGCAAACATTTTCATAATGTAAGGATCACAATCTTGGTTATTAGCAAATTCCTTCGATATAAGGAATGGTAACTCAGTAGTGATAACAGATCGAACTCTCCTCCTACTTCGTCGCAAAGCTGAAGAAAGTACAAAAAATAACATGTAAGCAGCTCATCTCCAAAACCTGGCAAAATGAAATAGATATGGCTTTACCTGAAAGGCGTCCTTTGATATCTTGATGCAGAAGCTCCAACCATTGAGAAGCAACAGTAGCAGCTGGAAAACACAGAACCACCCATATCAGCAAAGGCTCAAGGAACCATTTGTTTTGAGGAATCTTTCTTCAGTATCCCAATCTATCACTGAACAACTTCTATTTTAAAATGTATAACATTTTCCATTTTCTACTCAAGTGTAGTGTAAAAAACTAATTTCAGAACACATCAGCTCATTGCTAGCTTTTAAACTCTAAAAAGAATGAGAGAATTGATGCTTTGCATCATTATGCATTACATGAAGTGCTTTAAAGGCAAGCATAAAAGGAGACGAAAAACTAAACTGAGCATAATAATGCACAAGCATGAGGGAAACAGTTACAAGCCTTTTAGAGAAAGAGATGAAACTGTTGTGACATTAGAAGATTCGTCGTTTGACAAATTGGTAGAACTCGTCGATGCCCTAGTTTCAGATGACAATTTCAGTGCCAAAACATTATCCTCCATAACATTTGTTGACTGTGTCATACAACTTTTAAGACTCCCTTTCTCTACTGTGCTAGCGTCATGATCACGAACTTTACCCTCCAAAATCAGGGAAGAAGAATCATTCGCTGTCACAGGAAACTTTCTTGCTTGTTTGTGCCCTGAAGAGCTATGTAGGACCCCTTCCTCATCTGCCACATTGTCTTGATCCCTCTTACTAACGTCTAAACTTCCATGTATTCGATGTGCTGCTTGCTTGCTCGGCATGCTTGTGCTTTCATGTTTTTCAGACCTTACAAGATTCTCAATAATTGAAAGCACTTGTTTTCTATTCCTCACATGATTTATAATTCCAGGGTTCAACTCATTCAGCAGTCCACTTGGAGCAGCAATCTTGGTAAACCGGTTAACCTGTTCCCTCTTTGCAAGTTCCATCTTTTTCTTGAGAATTTCACTCTTACTTTTCCTCCCACGTTGTTTCGGCTTTGGAATACCTGCGTGAGAGGGTGACCAAAATCCATACTCCTTCATTTGCTGCCATTTCGTCATTGGATCTTTCTCCTCCAAAGGTCCCACACAGCTTCCACTCTCTGATACATCCTTCATCTTAAGAGGATTGCGCCCTCTAGAGGAACTTGCAGGTTCCAAATTCACTGAGCTTGAAACATCTTCTGCATTCAGATCCACATTAATTCCCCTTGAAACTACTAAATTATCATGTCCTTTTCCTTGCTTCTCAGTCAAAGATTCTTCGGAAAAATTCTCAACATTGCCCCCGCTCTTGCATGCTTCAGCGTTAAGATCCAAAGGACTAGCCGCAAAATTCACCACTTCCGGACACGCGTTCCTTCCTATATTCCCTTGTTGAGAAGACTCCGAGGCACCCAACGACCATTGCACATTGTTTTCCTTGATGGTTTTAAACTCCGAATAACCGCTACTAGTTTCTGAACAATATTAATTGAAATCCCAAATTAAAATTCAGACTAGAATATAAGTATGTGGGTTGAATTTTACTGAAAAAAACAATAATTAAATCCGATATTTGGATGAAAAGCTGAATCCTTTGGAGATAAAAACGCATGCTTTGAAAAGCTTAAAACGACGTAGTTTGGCTGAAACGCGAATTTACCCGCTGAGTTAACAAGGGAGTCAAGATCTTTTATCTTGACTCGTTTACGAGTGTTGTGTTCGGCGTGAGTGCTTCCTCGCTTCTCTCCCGCGATCTGAAACGCAAAGGTCCAATGAGAAGATTTTAGATTTGAAAGGAAGAATCGAAAGAAAAAAAAAAAAAACTGACCTTGGAATTCGTGGGGGAGGACATCATCGACGCTGTTCCAGAATTGCAATCCTCGTTCATACGCTGAGACAAAGGTTGCAGTATCCGAATGTCGGAAGGAGAAATTTAGGGTTTGTGGAGATGGATCTGAGGGGTGAGAGTGTGTGATAGCGGAGAGGGAAAGAGAGAATAAAGTTTGAATTCGCAGATAAGTGAGCGCGCGTTCCCTCCCGTGTGTCCTGGGCTTTACATGCTTACTAACTATGTGGAGAAGACACGCGCACCAATGTATTTTCAAACATTCAAAAATTGAAAGATCTCGATGTTTAAACCATGATTGATTTGTTGTTATGTAGTTCCGAATAAAAAAATAGTTTTTTTAATATTTAAGATTTGTAATTTCTTCTAAATTTGAAAAATACGATATATGATATATCAATAAAAAAATTTATGTTTCTGTGAACGAATATTAATATGTTAACTACGAGAGTTGTTTGCATGGAAAATGAGAGTGTTTATTTTTCAACTTAAAAAAATTGAAATGATTATTGTGTTACGTACAAATTTGGTCTTATGAAAATATCATTGTGATAAAAATATATTCTAACTATTTTTGTAATTATGATTTTAAGATTTCATACTTTTTGGAATTTATTTTTTTGGTGTGAAAAATAATATTTTTAAATTTTAAATAGATATTATGAAAATTAAAGATATAAAGAAGATAATGAGTTAAGAATACTCAAAAGTCCTATAAATTGTCTCAAGAAAATCAACTTTAATAAGTAAATATATTACTACAAACTCAAATTCATCAAAACATACAAGATATCTTCCTCATATACAAAGCAAGACTTAAAAGGAAAAAAAAAAGACTTAAAATCTAAGGAGAAAATATAAATTTGTCGAAATTGCATCGTCAAACAAAGTTTAACTCGTTAATATTTGATGTCTCCATTTATATGAAGTTGATAAAGGATGTATTGTTAGATTAATCTTGTTTTTTAAAGTGATTTTGAGTTGATCATGATTAATTTAAATTTGTCTCGGAGTATCTGAATTCTTTAATAAAAATTAAGTAGTTTTTTATTGATTAAAAATGTTTTAAATTTGTTGAAATGTTCTTATCTCGTTGAGTTTACAAGTTTAGTTTATTGAAATTAAATTTTGGTCGGCTAAAATCATTCAAGAAAATCAACTTCAACAAAAAAAAAAAACTATGAAATATAGGAGAAACACAATAAGGGAATTGAATTGTGTTTAAAAATCTTTTAAAAACTTGTTTTGCAAAGTATTGTCAAATACTAGGTAGTCAGATGGTGGTTTATATGACAAATGTCCATCAATAAATTTTTGAAAGAAAAAAGCGATGGATGCTCTCCTTCTTTGATTAACATAGACAAAAGTAACATGTAAAAAACAAATTAAGGAGTAAAAGATTGCTTAGTATTTTTAAACTAATTCGTCTAGTAATGAAAAATATGTTTAGCACTAAAAAAAATTTAAAATTATTGACAAAATTTTATCGACAAATATATTTTCGTTGGTAAATATGAATTACTGACGGATTTTAATATTTTAATTACTGATGAAAAAATTTGTCGGTAATATATATTTTAGTTATCAACAGAAAAATTCATCGATAAAATTCGTCAATAATCCAAATTTTAAGTACCGACGTCCATTGATAAAATTTGCCGATAATTACATAACTTAAAATTTTTCAGTAAAATCCATCAATAATTTAAAAATTTTATTACCAACGAATTTTAAACATTACCGATAGATTTTGACCATCGGTAATATCAATTTTTCTTGTAGTGTAGTTCTCAACCAACTACAAAAGTTCCATTAGGTTGATTATTGTCGTGAAGTACAAATAAATATTCTTTCATATCATAGTCACTCTTGGCTAACTCCATCGGAGTATTATTTCAAAACAGTCACTCTTGGCTAACATGTTAAGTATTCTTTGGCACTTAGTCACTTCTAGACAAAAACCTTGAGTATTGTTTCAATAACAAGCCACCTATGGCATAACATAAGTATTCTTTAAACAATAACACATTTATGACTTAACGTGAGTATTCTTTAAACAACAGGTTATTTCTAGCTTAACATGAATATTCTTTATATAAGTCACTCATGGTTAAAGACAAAAAAAAAATATGTGACCAATAAACCACAAGTTTCCCTCATTAAAGAAAGTTTGTCTTTTTTTGACATTTAAAGGGTTAAACAAGTTTTATTAGTTTGTTAAATGAGCACAAACAATGCTCTTTACAAAACTATTTACACCTATAAATGTTTTGGCAACATTCAACACGTTTACTATTCAAACTCTTTTTTTTAAAAGATGACTTTGTATAGGCTTGGAAGAAAATGGTCATTGTAAATTATTTTTTGGTCGTAGAATCAACTATAGACTCACTTGAATGACTTTCTTGTGTCAGAATAGCTTTGGCATTGAAGATGCATTAAATGCACTACATACATGCATTAAATGCACTTCTGTTATTCTAGCAACAAATGAACAATTGGTTAGACTTATCAAGTCTTGATCATAGAGACTTTACTTTAAATTAAGTAAAGCATAGATTCATAAAGTTCATTCTAGAGTTAACAAAGCAAGCCTGATCGAGTTAATAAAGCAAAATAGTTTTAATGTGAGTTCCAATAGATTATTGATGTGATAAAAGCTTTAAAGTAGATATTCTTGGTCATACATAAGAAACGCATATTCCCTACAACATAAAAGAAACATATAAGTATTCATGAAATAAAATGTTAGCTTAAGACTATGTGGATATCGCCTAACCATGTAAATGTTGATACATAAACATAAGACTGTATTGTATCTTTCATTATTTGTTGCTTTTAAAAGTACTTACGTCTTATAAACGAAGTACGATCATATTTCATACTTTGTTGTTTTCAAAAATAAATCAAAATCATGGGAGCCAGACTTCTCCTTAACATAAATACATTAAAACAAACTAAAACTCATCAAAACACCAAAGAAAACGTCTAACTAGGATAATAAGATTAAGGAATTGATCAATGTGGTTCAATGATCAAAATATATTATGTGTATTGGTTCTTGCATGTACTTAAATGATTAATATTCATACATTGAATGTGTCGATGAAAGCAAGAAATTTGATTAATGTAATGGCTAAGTCTTAACACTAGACGAGTTTAAGGATTAAACAACTCACAATGTTCGACGAGTCTAACAATAGTAACCATCAGGTTTAAAGCATTATATGACCAAAGTCTTTAGATAACCTAAGTCAGTGTTAGACGACTAAGGCATTAAACGACCAAGGGTTAAATGACCTAAGGTATCTTAAGTCATCAGATGACTAAGGTATTAGACAATCCAAATGGTTAGACGACCTAAGGCAGGTGAAGTCATTAGATGACCAAAGTGTCAAGTGACCTTTAATGCTACAACATTTATAATGCGCTTTGATCGTTTGAAACATGTTTTGATCTTTGATTATTCATGTGAATTGAGATACTGATCAAATTGTTTGAAGCAGAGACTAAATGTTATGAATTGTGTTAAGACTTTGACAAGTGTACCAAGTCGTGCAAGTAGTAACCGGTAAGATCGGGATATTGTTTCCCAAGAGACACGTGTAATACTAACTAATCACGTAATTAATAACTAATTTAAACTAAAGAATGAATCCATAATTTGAGTTTTGGTGCAAGAAAGTAAAGTTGTGCATGAACAAGTACGAGGTGAAATTTGGCGTTTAAAATGCTTAGACAGTGGAAAAGATGAGAAATGATATGGAATGGTATTGTTGGGGTTATATTTCACCGACCTCACTCTCATGCATATAAAAGAAATCACACCCTCTCCATTAATATATTAATGTCAACCTACACGTCTACTCAAACCCTAATCCCTTAGTAGAATAAGCCTAAGTTTCCTTATTAAGAGTCAATCCCTTGAACCCTTACTAAACAAATCCACTATATGAACTAGGGTTTAAGACAACCAATGGGTCAAGCTCCATTCCTAGACACAAGCTCCATTATGTATCTTGTTTCATTTCTAGGTTTCAAAAGATATTTTCCAATACCTAATGAACCTTGTATCAAGTTATGGGTTATTAAACCAAGGAAGCATTAAGCAAAGAAACAAGAATACTAGCATTTAATGGAAGGGGGATATATATATATATATATATATATATATATATATATATATATTCAAAGCATTTGTGGAATACAAGATAGTTTAGTAGTTACATCTATCCCAACAAAATGAGTTTAGCTTTCCATTGTCATGGAAAGCACAAGCTTACAAAATGAAAGATGAAAGAAGAAGGAGATACAAAAAGGAAAAAGGGATAGTTCCTACAAACCCTAATAGCCTTCCAAGAACTCCAAATGAATGTTTTCGCGTTTCTCCCTAGCCAAAGATGGCTTTCCTTCGAGACATCAAGAAGATATAGGGCAAAATTTCCACATCAACAAAAGTGGAATCCGGTGTAAGTTGTACACCGCTAGGCACGATCAACAAAAGGTGAAGATAAATGGATCTGCGTCGTCTGCCGCTTGGCGCCCTTTAGGTGGCACCAGGTGCTGACTCTCTGGAATCAGGCTAACACCCAGCGCTATCCTGCACCACATTGGAGTTTACGAATCAAATGGCTCAAAGCTTTGTCTTCTGGTGGCGCAACGTTGGATCCATGGCTCAGATCTTCAAAATTAGTTCTTTTTCTTTCTTCTTTCGTTGCCAACGTCTTTGGTTTGAGGAAAAAGCTTCATATTACTGAATCAGACACAAAAATTGGAGATTAGTGGTATAATTAGATCAATGTAACCCAAACATTATTTATTTACAAAATCAAGGTAAAATTGAGGATTGAGTAGGTTAAAGCCTATGGAAGAGTTGATTTTGTTAATAAAACAGGACTTAGATAATGGTACAAATTAACATTATAATATTGCAATGTTCAAAAAAAATTATCTTATAATAATTGTATTTTAGAAGAAAAAAGTTTTCAAAATCAAACATTCAAACAATATAAGTGTAACATTCCTAAGGAATATTACTAAGTTTAAATAAATAAAATAGGAAATGAAAATAAACCTCATTTAATATGATACCATTTCCCAAAACACGGAAAATTAAGAACTTTAATATAACATAATTCATATGTTCGCAATAACAGTATTACAAAATCATCAAAATTCCACATAATAAATTTAATTTCAAAAGTCTAAATATAAAAATCCGGTCAAAAACCCAGGTAGCCCCTGCGCCTCTAAGCATCTCCTAGCTCACCTGTCAAATCATCTGCTCCCGGATAACAAGTTATCTGATCATCGCCACACACATAGAAAGGGTGAGCTATGCACAATATATAAAAATATACATGAAATAAATATGCCACCCATCCCAAAAAGAACATGCCTAATTATTTCATTGTTTTCAAATTACTCATCCATGATCTCATAGTCCTTCATGAGTCATATACATGAACTAGGTCTTGGGACTTCATTGTGCTTCCACGAAACTAACCCATTCGTGGTCCAACCCTATGAGCCTATTCTGCTCATAGTCCTACCCTACAGACTCTTCGTCTGTAGTAAATCATTTAAGCCTTCTTAACTTGGACCCTGGCACGCACGCAATCACCATACTATGGACTCCTCGCCCAATAGTAGCCGACAGAAACATAACAGTTCCTTGCCCATCGTGCGTCCGACGCATATAATCACCATATTAAGGACTCCTCGCCCATTAGCAGCCGATGGGAACTCAACCAGTTCCATGCCCATCATGCGTCCAATCATCAAGCACATCCCAGACCCCTATTGGACTTAGTCCTTCAAGCCCAAATACCACAAACACAAGCATATAATTCCTATCCTTTAGGAAATAACAAGCAAACAGTCCAAACAGTGCACAAACACATGGCTCTGTGCCATTCTCGCTTTAGCCACGCATGTTCGCCCAAGCTAGAACCTTGGTCTCGCTTAGGTTAGTCCACCTTGTCTGAGCGAGCGTGTAACAATGTATGTACCTCGTCATCTCGCTTAGGCGAGCTCTCCTCGCCTGAGCGAGACCTCTAGTCGCTCGGAACACACAAAGCTCCTTGCTTGGACAAGGATTCACTCAACAAAACACCAAGTCTCATCGCGACCTCGCTTAGGTGAGCCATTCTCACCTAAGCGAGCATACTTGTCGCTCAGAACCCCAAAACCTCTCGCTTGGGCGAGATGTCGCGCTCAAAACATCCAGGTTTCCTCGCGACCTCGCTTAGGCGAGCCAATCTCGCCTAAGCGAGACTGTATTTTGCCCAAACCCAACCTTGGTCGCCTGAGCGAATTGCTTGAGTATGAACACTGAATGGACTCCTGCAACTCTGGCTTAGGCGAGAAGGAGTCGCTTGGGTGAAACTTGCAGAGTTTTGCCATTGCTCGTGCACCAAAGACACCAAACAAATGCCAATTTACAATACAATCATGTTCATTCAATCTATATCATCAATCAAACTCTAAAACACATTGTAAACATGTTTAAATCCTCAAAACGCAGAAATTGACAATGAATCAAATAACAATACCCGAAACCCTCATCACATTCTTGTTTCATACCCAAAAGACTTTACACTCCACATTCTCTTGCCAAATTCTCAATTGCAGTGTACATTATACCAGAAACCACAACACATAAAATTCCAATTTGAGAACAACACGCAGAAACACAAACCATATAAACATACACATAATTTCAGCACCCCTAACCTGGAATTATTGATCAAAATTGGGAAAGAAGAATGCTTCTCCTCAAGCCTCCTTCCAGTTCACCTTTTGCGCACCTAAACTCACCACTCACCACTCACAACCCAATTTTCGTTCTTCTCTCAGAGTCAAAGATCACCACTGTCAAAACCCCTCTTTTCCCCCAATTTGGCCCTTTTATATGTGTCTTAATTAAGGGTTTAAAGACTAAAACGAAAAAGGGCTTAATGGGGTGTTAAATTCTCATTTTGATGGTTTTCCAGCCCCTCTTGGCTGCCCTCCCTCTACCTTTTCACTTCCACCTTTAAAAGTTTTCGTCCTCGAAAATAGGATTTACCAGCAAATAGGTGAGGATAAGACTTCCTCATGAGATCCTCCATCTCCCAAGTCATCTCTTGGGTTGTCTCATCCTAGAGAACCTTCATAGTCCGAATCTCCTTCCCTCTGAGTTGTTTGACTTGAGAATCTAGAATTCTCATCGGTCCAACTCCCAACGTCGAATTCTCACGCACTTGGACATCATCCTGCTCCAGCACGTGAGTAGGATCCGCCACGTACTTCCTCAACCATAATACGTGGAAGACATTGTGCAGGTTTGCCATGTGAGGTGGCAATGCAATCTCGTACGCCACTAGTCCAATTCACCTCGTAATCTGATACGACCCGATGAATCGAAGAGTCAACTTCCCTGACTTCAATGCTCTCCCAATACCTACTGTAGGTGTAACCCTGAGGAACACATGGTCACCAGCCTCAAACTCAAGTGGCCTCTTCCTCTTATCTGTGTAGGATTTCTGCCGACTTTGAGTTGCCTGCATCCGATCCTGTATTACCCTTACTTTCTCAGTAGTTTATTGTAAGAATTCTGGACCAAGTACTACAGACTCTCCATCCTGTTGCCAACACAAAGGTGTCTGACATTTCCTGCCATACAAGGCCTCGTAAGGTGCCATTCCAATACTAGAATGATAGCTGTTATTATAAGTGAACTCCACCAGCGGTAGCACATCACTCCACGTCCCGAGGTGATCCAGGACACATGTTCTCAGTAAGTCCTCCAAAGACTGTATGGTTCTCTCAAACTAGCCATCAATCTGAGGATGATATGTCGAGCTCATTCTCAGCTGAGTGCCCAAGTGTTCTGCAATGACTGCCATAATCTCGATGTGAACCTCAGATCTCTATCTGAGATAATACTAGTAGGCACACCATGTAACCTGACTATCTCCCTAACATACAACTCTACTAGTTTATCCAGGGACATCTTCTGATTGATTGGCAGGAAATGAATGCACTTTGTCAATCTATCTACTATTACCCAAATAGAATCGTGCCCCCTCACTGACCTTGGCAGATGTGTAACAAAGTCCATGGAAATGTTGTCACATTTCCACTGAGGAATGTCAAGAGGCTCCAACGTACCACCTGGCCTCTAATGCTCGATCTTCGCTTTTTGGCACACTAAGCAAGATGCTACATAATCTGCCACATCGGTTTTAATGTCAGTCCACCAAAAGGTCGCCTTCAAGTCTTTGTACATTTTAGTCATACCTGGATGTATGCTAAGACGACTTTTATGCCCTTCATCCAAGAGCATCTTCCTCAATACTCGACTGCTGGGTACACACACCTTCTCTCTGAATCGCAAGATACCATCCTGAAGTCCTTTCTCTTCTCTATTCCCAACTCATTAATAATTTGCTGCAGTTCCTGATCCTTACCCTATTCCACCCGAACCTCATTTAGGAACTCATTAGATATCCTCAACATGCTACACCGTATATGACCTGCCTCCCTATCCAATCCCAGATTCATATCTCTCAGCTTCTCGATTAGCTTCAACTCCTTAATCATCATGGCTGAAACATGAGCCCTCTTCCTACTGAGAGTGCCTGCTATGACATTAGCCTTACCAGGGTGGTATAACAGCTCATAGTCGTAATCCTTCAGGTATTCCATCCAGTGCCTCTGGCTCATATTCAACTCCTTGTGATCAAACAAGTATTTTAAACTCCTGTGATCGCTGAATACCTGAAACTATGCCCCATACAAATAGTGCCTCCATGTTTTGAGAGCAAAAACTACCGCAGCCAATTCCAAGTCATGAGTAGGATAGTTCTTCTCGTGTACCTTCAGTTGGCAAAAGGCATAAGAAATAGGCCATTTCTCCTGCATCAATACACAACCTAAGCCTTGGTATGAAGCATCACAGTACACCTCAAACGTCTTGGTTGTGTCAAGAATAGCTAGTATCGGTGCAGTGGTCAATCTCCTCTTCATGTCCTCCTTTGCCATCCTTTGTGTGTTGCCTCCTTTGGAAAGAGCGATTCTTTCCTTCCACTTTTAGATTCACCCCTTATTACTTTCTTCTTCACCCAATTTTCAAAAGAATATCTAATTCTTCCCACAAAACATCTCGTGGTCATAACTGGTTCTAACCCTAAAAGAAAAAAAAATCCTAAGTCAGCCCTTGTGCAATGAGATTCATATCATTTGGTATTCAGAGCTTCGGTTTAAGTGTTTGAACGTCAAATTGGTAACATCCTTCCTTCTTTCTTATTTTACCAATTCATTACCTTATTACTTGTATTATTTATGTGTGTGCTGAATCATTGCAAAAGTTAGGCCCTTCTAAAAATTAAAAAAAGAAAATAGTTACAGCAATTCGTAATTGTACTGAAGCTGTGAAAAAAAAAATTGGGTCGAATGATTCATGCCTCGTAACAATTTTTATAAGGTAATATATTGGTGTTATTGAAGGATTGTTGCTGATTTCCTTCTTTTTACCTACTTTTCTTGGCCTTTTTTTTTCTTCTTTTTCTTTGTTAACCTTTCTTTGTCTA
>Ga0214545_1005009_pt1 | contig 24342 bp, 10 predicted proteins | sample CNSS4metaG_FD_160064 | JGI IMG/M metagenome (GOLD analysis project Ga0214545, IMG submission 160064) | Root nodule microbial communities from cowpea collected in UCLA plant growth center, Los Angeles, California, USA - CNSS4 | ecosystem: Host-associated > Plants > Roots > Nodule | place: USA...
GGATAGTGTGTTATATATATATATATATATATATATATATATATATATATATATATATATATATATATATATATATATATATATATATATATATATATATATATATTACTCTCACCCACCTTTCTGCAAAATATTTAAAAGTGGAATTTTATAATGTTCAGAGCTTCGAAATAAAATTCTTTTACTAACACGTGTGTTTGTCACCAATATGAATATTTAGGTACTGTAATCTAGTATAACAATTATTTTAAAAGAGCATAACGATATATATTATAGTACTTTATTTTTATTAAACATTACTTAATTATCGTATGTCACGTTTTTTTTTCATTTGCTATCTCTTTTCTTTCTATCATTTTCCATTTTGAACTGCTCATTCTTCTCCTTTTGTTTCCTTTTGTTTTATTCAAACACCCTTATACACATCACATAGGCGCTTTATTTGTTTGTAGAAAAACCCAACGTCAACATTTTTTTACATCTCACTATTTTGATCCAGAAAATTTTATCTGAATTACGATATACGAGCGACGACGACTGAGTGACTGACATTTGGTTTAATGGCGACCACATAGAGTAGTTGCAAGATGGTGGTAAAGAAGAATCTCTTATACCAAAATTACATTTAAGTACTCATTAAAAACAAATAAATAAAGTGATAATAAAAATAATTTCCGATGTTACATTATAAATGAAACTATTTAGACTTTACTTTTGGAATATTGGCCTCACACTGGATATAATATTCTGATTCTAAATTTGATGATAAAATCATTTTAAATAACAATATTTTTAGTTATTGTTCGTTTTAAAACATTAACTTCGTTATGATTTTGTCTTACATCTCAAATATAGAAAAAAGAAAAAAAATATTTAAATTGTCTTAAACTATCAATTTTTAAACGATATAGAATTATTGAATGCGGTAAAAACAATAATCATTTTCCATTTCCACTATTTTCATTAGAATAAAAAAAATACAAAAAAGTAGAAGTAGAAATAAAAAGTAAGCTTTGGTCGAATAACATGATAATGTTATATATTGAAGTGGGTGATTTATCACTGCCACCAATCCCACATTCTAAAGTAAACTATTTTGATAGAAGGTATTCCTCATAGAAGAATTCCACCTTAACGAGTGATGGCAAAGAGGACTGTACCACAAATATTTCTCAATAAAATTATTATCAATAGAAGATATATATTTATGTATTCTTTAAATCAGTTTTTGTCCACTTGAAGATGGGAAGCAGATATCCAATAATCCTATCTGCAACTTACACATGTTGTTTCTATTAATATACATGAAAATAATATTTTTATTTTTATTGTAAAAGTAATGACATTTTTTATTTACATTAGATAGATATTTTATTTCTCTTTTATAGATATAAATTGTATTTTTCGCTTTCAAACCATATATTTACATGATTTTTTTGTTTTAAACTATTATGTTTTACTGCTCTAAAATATGTTATAAAGCTTTTATTAGCCTCACTTTTAATTTGAATATTTTACTGCATATATGTTATTGGCTCCACTAAGGAGAATGAATGTATCTGTAATTGGATAGCTTAATTTAGCAATAACTTAAAAATACATATAATAAATCTCATACGCTAATACGAGAAAATTGCGTAAAAAATCGTAAAAGTAGTTTTTTTAGTAGATATATTCATACAGTATGATAAATAAATTTACCGAAGTGGACATTGTCTTAATTCGTCACTTTTTCGACCGGAAATCCTTGTATTACTGGATATAGATATGGGTACAGAAAATATTCGATTTTTCCAATTCAGTATATTTATCACATCCTTATCCCATATCCGTTAGGGATGTTAACGGGACAGGTAGAGTACGGGTAGTAGTTTCCTCGTACCCTATACGCTAAATAAATATCCGCCCTGTACCTGTACTAATATCTGTCGTGTATCTGTTATGCGGGTACCCGCATAATTTTTTAATATCCACAGATAACCACGGGTACTCGCGGGTATTTACAAAAATGTAAAAATAAATATTTAACAACATATTTTAATTATAAATTCAAATAAAATAGAATACATAACATTCACAAATTTTAAATAAAGTCCAAATAACTCATTTAAATAGTGTTGAATGACAATTTACAAGGAAATGATTTTTTTTAAAACTAATTGATAAAAAAATAACATTCAAAATCAATATGTTAATATTTTAATCATATTTTTTTATTTTTTAATTTAAATTAGAGTATAACGGGTACGGGTATCCACAGGTACAAATACTATGATACTTGTACCCGCTTCGTTAACATGCTGGTATTAAAAATACCCATATTTGTTACTTGCAGGTATCTATTTGCAATATCCATTTCCTACCCGTTGCGAGTTTTGTCCGCGAATACCCGTAAGTACAGATTTTTTTGACATCCCTAATACCCGCCCTATCACCGTCCCTGTTTAAATTATTAAAATACTCATAGTCTATTAAGTTACCATATATATATATATATATATATATATATTTATACGTATATATATTACACACTTTCTATTTTTTTATTTCTTCTAATTATTTGTCTTGTCATGAAATTCATTTACATCTCGAAGATCTTTTTCCCCTTATCACAAATTTTGTGCAATTATGTTCAAATGATGTATGCCAATTAAATATTTTATTTTTTATTTTTCACATTTGAATATTTCTACTCTTTTTTAATATTTTTTTATTGTATATTTTCTTTTCACATTTAACACCGTCAATTTAAGTAATCAACAACATAAATATTTAATTTACTAGGTAATATAAAAAAACTTATATTCTTTATTCTATTATTATTAATTTTTGTTTCACTTGAAGAACTCTTCTTTTTTTGCTAAAACAATTTTTATTATCTCTCAATTGTTCAACTTGGTTGATATTTAAAAAGTTTTCTTAAATTTTTAATGTTTTTTTCACTTATCATACCCTTAACTCTACATTTTCTTTTTCTTTTAGCAATTTCATTTAACGCTCTATCATATTATTTCCATTTGATCATTTTTTTAATATTTTTATTTGTTACTTTTTTATCATGTAGAATACTTTTTTTATATATTTTTTTCTACTCATTATCGTACGTATAATTTTATCACTATAATTGTATAAATAAATTTTATATACTATAATATAATAATATAATGTAATTGCTACGAATCTTTTTTATCACCATCTAACATATATTGAAGTTCAAAAGATGAAAGATATATATGTTAAATTTCAATTATCATTGGTTTAATCTTTGTTCTTTGTGTGATTGATATATTATAATTTTTATTAATGTAAAAAAAATTCATTAGAATTTAAAAACTGAAGTAAATATACATTTAAAATATTTTTTAATTTAAATATTTATTTTTCTTTTATATTTTTTATAAAATACTTCAAAATTTTATCTACTAGGTAACATTAATGTTTACATATTTAATAAATGTTTTGGCCTTATGAAATTTTATTTGGTATTTAATTTCAATGTATGCAATTATAATTTCGTTCTAAATATTTGATATTGAAGAAATAAGAATATCATCCTTTTAATATTGAATATTTGATAATATTATGTTTCCTTTACCGTAACTTTTTATTATTTTATAAAAATTAATTGATTGATATTGAAACAGTAAGAAAGCGAGTACAAGTATAGGTACGAGTATATATTAGTACTCGATGTGATGACATAGCTGCTACCAAAGGTCCAATTACTAGAAGCACGTTAAGAAAAATAGAAGAAGGTTGAGAGCATGCTGAAATAATGGGCTTAATGGCCTTCAACTCCTTTTAACATGGGTCAAGGAGGACATCAATATTTGATGGGCTTTTAATTATTCCAGTATCATAGTTTTTAATTAGGCATGTATTAGGAAAAAATTTCAATAAACATTGAACATAGATGGCGATATAAATGAAAATGGATCATAAAAACCACCTAACTATTGAATTGGATCGATTAAGGCCCTAAATTCAATAGCTAGGTCACGAGCTCCATGCTAACATGCTTCACATGGCTTGTGATCCCTTAATCATGGAAAGGAAGTTAGCGAACATGTGCTAAAAATTCCATGTTTCCCTCCTTTCTTTGGCCAAGCTCTTGGAGCTTTCTTCTCCTATAAAAGAAGACCTCACCTCATTGTAAATTTCACTCTTGAGTTTAATGCATTGTTGTTGAGATCACTCCGGAAATTTATCCTTGAGAGTCAACTTAGCTAGAGCTTTCTTTGGATATCTCCTCTAGCCACCCTTCCTTAGGATTGGCCTCACCTTCCTAAGCATCTTCCACCACCAAATCTCTTCACCACACTAAAAATAATCCTCATCCAAATCTACTTTCGTGCTGCATATCTCAAGAAGCTACCCATCTCCCTCATTTCAAGCATTTAGAGCTTCATCAAGTGGTATTAAGAGCAAACTCATCAAGTCATGTTTGTCACGAGTTTAAGCTAAGTTCTCGATTCTAGTTTTATTTTTGTGTTGTTTGTGCATGATTCCTTGTTTGTCTTGTTTGTATGATGATTCATCTTACTTCACTTCATGAATCAATAGGTCAAAATTGATTAGGATTCCATTATATGTTCATCTGTGTATGCTTTTCAATTTTGTCAAGCCTTCTTCAATTTTAACCAGTGGATTTGTAACATTTTACATTTTATTTTGATTTGAGCATCAAATTCATGTTGTCCAAGTCATGTGCATCCTTTACATGTCATAATTTCTTAGTTTAATCGGTTTAAATTCTGAATTGGAGGTGTTTGCTAAAAATTATCAAATTTAGAGCAATGAATTGATTGAATCATGAGCTCAAGGCATATCTGAATTGTGCAACCATGAGCCATTTTCGCTGAATTGGAAGTCCTTAAAGTGATTTTTAATTACCCTTTTGTGTTCATACGTGATAGTAGATCATTATCAAGTTCATAGAGTTAGACCTTCTCTTATGTGTTAAAATAGTTTCTGTTTTCAAAATTTTGATGTTGTTTCCTCTTTGTGTTTGATGTATCATAATTTTTGTAGAGCTACAATTAGTGATCTGATTTCAGAATTTGTTTGATAAAAGAGTCGAGAAAAATATGCAAAAAAAATCAAAATAAAATATGGAAAAAATGATAAATGTTTGATTTAGTGTATGTAGCTCTCAGTTTACAACAAATTTCTGGTTGGCTTTCTTTAGCCAATTGTGATCATAACTTGTTCTTAATCACTCTGAAATTTTGGCCTTAACAAATGTGAATTACTTCACTTCTTTTCGGTTAAATTTTGTGATTAGAACAAGTGATTTCTTCATTTCATTAAGTCTTTAATTGTTTTATTGTTTTACTCAATTCTAGTACCATTCTTAAGTTTCCTTTTGAAGTGCCAATTGTTTTATTACCTTTAATTTTCTTGCTTGTCACTATTTGCCATTCAAATCCAAGTTGTCTCAATTAACTTCATCTTGATTTTAACAATTATTTTTGTTAGCTTTTCTTGTTTTATTTCTTGGCATTCTTTCGGTTTGTGTTGAATTGGGATGTAAAAGAAGCCTTTCAAGGTGGACTTCTTCTAGAGGTAGCATCTTAGGGGGTGAAGATTCAAGAGAAATTCTTTTGACCCCATATGAGGAAGGATGTCCAGAGACATTGCTTTAAGTGCATTACTTGTTTACAAGCTAAATCTAAAGTAATGCCTCATGGTTTTTACACTCATTTGCCTATTGCTTCTACCCTTTGGGAGGACATAAGTGTGGACTTTGTTCTAAGACTTCCAAGAGTTGCCAGGGGTTTTGACTCTATCTTTCTGGTAGTGGACATATTTAGCAAAATGACTCATTTTGTACATTGCCACAAAGTAGATTATGCAAGCAATATTGAAAAATAATTCTTTAGGGATGTGATTAAACTTCATGGCTTACCTCGTACCATTGTTTCTGATAGGGATACCAAGTCACTTTTAAAGGACCTTATGGTCTACATCAGGGAGCAAATTAAACTTTTCTACTACTTATAACCCACAAACAGATGGGAAAATATAAGTAGTAAATAGATCCTTATCTATATTATTGAGGGCAGTCCTGAGGGGAAATCATAAGTCTTGGGATGTGTACCTTTCCCAAATTGAGTTTGCATATAATAAAGTAGTTCATATGATGAATTCCTTGACTTGTGAAGAAGAGGAAGAAGCTTCTTATGTGCAGCAGAATGGAACAGATGCAAGTTTGAAGGCTCTTGTGACAACAGTATAAAGTGGTGAAGGGTGGAAGTTTAGGAATAGATGGTGATCCTAGAGGAAGGTGGCTAGAGGAAACTAAGTAGAATCCTAGCTTAGCCATGACTCTCACTTAAGGCAAATGATTTGAGTGCTCTCAACAATTGCATTTACCACACAAATCAAAGAGTAATCAAATACAAGTCTAGGAGTCTCCCATTTATAGTAGAGAGATCCTCCTTAATGTAATGCAAATGGAAATGCATGAACTAAGCAAGGTACATGCATCCTAAATCCGTGAGTTTTGGATCAGATGACATGTGGCAAATCATGTTTTCCATGCTTTTCCACCATGTGCAAAGTGTGAGAAGCATGCACTCAAAGTATCTCTCGGCCAAGCTTGCAAAGTGGGTATGGATTGGCCCAATTTGGAAGCTAGAAACAATGTACTTTGGCCTTTTATTTGGAAAGCAAAGCCTAACATTTGGCCTAATTTGAAAAGCTATTCTAATGCTACAAGCTTTAAGTCCATCATATTTTGACATCTTCTTTAGCCTAAAAGAAGAACATGTGAAACCCATAAAGCTTATTAAGCTCTCGTTGATCTAGGCCCCCTTTATCTTTCTCATCATACTTCTAGTGATTGGGCCTTTTAATGGGCTTGAGCTTGGGCCTTGAAATGGGCTTAGGTCGGATTCATCATCATAGAACTATTGAAATATCTCTTTTTGAGGTTGTGTATGGTTTTAATCCTTTGACACTTTTTGATTTAATACCTCTCCCTACTTTGTTTGATTTTGTTCATAAAGAAAGGGTGTCTGAATCAAATTTCATGAAGGATTTGCATGAAAAAGTTAAAACCCAAATACATCAACAAACTAAGAGGTACACAAAGTACAAAAATAAGTGGAAGAGAGAGTTCATTTTTAGTAAAGGAGATTTAGTTTGACTTCACTTGTGCAAAAGAGAGATTTCATAAATAAAGGAAGTACAAACTAAATCCTACAAGAGATTATCTTTATCAAGTTCTTAGGAGAGTCAATAATAATGCATATCAAGTAGACTTGCTTGAGGAATATAGAGTACATACCACTTTTAATATAACTAACTTAATTCCTTTAGCAGGTAGTAATTATGATGATAATATGGAACCTCTAGATTTGAGGACAAATCCTCCACAAAAGGGAGGAGATGATGACATAGTTGCTACCAAAGGTCCAATTAATAGAAGTATGTTAAGAAGAATATAAGAAGGTTGAGAGCATTTAATGGGTTTCAACTCCTTTTCACATGGGTCAAGGAGGACGTAAAGATTTGATGGGCTTTTAATTAGTCCAGTAACATAGTTTTTAGTTAGGCCATGTATTACAAAAAGTTTTCAATAAACATAGAACATAGGTGGCGGCATAGATGAAAATGGATCATAAAAATCCCCTAACTATTGAATTGGATCCATTAAGGCCCAAATACAATAGCTAGGTTGAGAGCTCCATGCTATCATGCTTCACACTTAGCACATTTAGCACATGGTGCAAATGAGAAAGGTGTGACTTGTAACATCCTAGGCAGATATTACTTAATAAAAAGAAATTATAATTGAAATAACTCAACATTTAATATTCATTCCTAAAATTGTAGGAATTAAAAATTTATTAAAGGCGCTTAAATTCAAAAATTCATAATTAAGAACTTAAATAATTACAAGTTCCAAAGTTCATAACCATACTGAAAGGAAATTCAAAATAAATGAAAAGCACATTTCTTTAAATCAATCCCCAAGCTAGCCCACACTTCAGCTCTGTGCATCTCTAGCATCACCTGAAACATCATCTATTCCCGTGTGACAAGCCACACGATCATCGTTAAGCACAAACAGAAAGGGTGAGCTCAAAGAATTAAACAAGCACAATAATAGCATAAACCCTTCACCCAAAGCATTCTAACATAACAGAATGCACATTTCTTAAAACCCTTGTTACCTAAGGAATCCTGAAATCCTTGTCTCATAGCCCTAATGAGACTAGATTATTCATTCATATCATACTCACACTTGACCATGGCCTCAGGATATTTCATGCTTCCACGAATCTGCCTACTCATGATCCAACCTCTACAATCCTTCCCGCTCGTAGTCCAACACACGTGATCCATCCAGTTACGAACCTCCTCGTTCGCAACAACTCTCAAGTGTGAGCACGGAACATACGAACCTCCTCGCTCGTATTCCCACACGAGAGTATCATTAATATGAACCTCCCCGCTCATATCAATCACGTGTTCCATCACAAATCACAAACCTACCCGCTCGTGATAATATCAAGCATATCCTGACACAAGGCCATCACCACACGATGTGCAAAAACACTCAAAAATAGCAACTTGCCCTTGGAGCATCGCTTGGCAAAGTAGAGACGTCGCCTAGTGGTATCATGTTGAAGGTTGTAAGACCCGAGAAAATTATATAAAATAAATATTTAATTATTAATAATTGGGAATTAGAGATACATTTAAAGGAATTAAATGGGCCAATTCTAACAAGGAACAATGATAGCTCAAGTGGTTGAGCGTGTTAGTGGTGTTGAGAGGTCTTGAATTTGAATCTTGTGTATGCCATTATGGTGTTATTGATTTTATTTTAGTTTTGCAAGTATGCATAAACATGTGGTGTGCCCTTGTATTGGTTTATGTGCATGAAATAACATAAAAAATGGAATGACTTGTTGGTTGTGCATATGCTTGGTAATTATGAGGATGAGAGTTTGAACCTTAGCTAGCGCTAAATAGTTCTTATTTACATGTAGGTTGAATCAAAGCTGTGTGAAGAGGAACACTAGGAGTTCTTTTGGGAGCGGGAAATCCAGGTAAGGGGAGTTACTCTTTGTGATATGATTCTCGTTTGATGTGTTGGAACCATGTATGCTTATTTTCCCATTTTAAATGTTGTTTTTTGAAGTTTCTAGGTTGATGCCCAGAAATCACTTGGCGGTCATGAAGGCCCGCCAGGCGACTCAAGTTGTTCTAACCCATAATTCTAGGTTCTGGGAAGCTTGGTAGCACTGAATGTCTACTAGGCGACACAGACTATTGTGGTTCGTTTCTATTCTTTTTTTCTTCTAAATTATATGGTGGTATTGTTATTATGAGTAAATTGCATTGATATTTGTCGAATGAATTCTATTATAAAATGTTGGAAATGGGATGAGTAGGTGAATCTTGTTGAATAAGGGAATACCTTGTAAGGAAGGTTCATGCCAGATTGGGGATAAGTTGCATAATGATTTTTAGAGTAGAAACTGTTATGCTAGGTTGTGTAATTGGGTTCAAGCGACCCTATAGTAATCTGGAAGCATGATTAACTGCTTGTATGTGAAAATGGTTGAATGGATTGGGTTTTCAGGAATATCTGGAATTTTCCTAGAAACTAATGCATCGCTTGGCAGCACATGCTTACCGCTAGGCGATAGACACTCTCCACAAACTTTTTTGTGTTGGCTGTTTTAGGTTTCAAGTTGGGGTTTCATAGGGGATTAGTGGAAATTATATATGTAATAATGAGGTAACCTAGACCGAATATAATGTAGTAAATGTAATGCCTTAAAGAGGTTTGGGTAATTATGTTCAAGTTAATGTGGGATAAGGTATTGGGTGCAGGAATTAGTGTATGGGTTGAATGCGAAGATTTTATGGTGTTGGTACAAATTATGGCACAAATGGTTGCTGGTTTTGGAATTCTCTAAAACATGATTAATTGGGGAGGCATGAAAACCACTTTTAAGATGAGGCTAAATAGGACATGATACGAGATATCGAAAGAGATGGGATGCAAGTGCTACTTACGGTAAGACATGATCTGGCATGAGTTGAATACACCCCGTAGTCCTTGTTTTGGAAGTCCTTATGAACATGTGTGAATATCTTGTCAAAATCAAGTATTGACATGTTTTAAATTAGGAATTCACTTTAATATATGAGTGTTGCATGGGAAATGTATTGGTGCTCGTTGAGTTATGCTAAAATTGTATAAACAAGTATATGGTATGCTAGATTGTGTGCTTAGATGCTTGGGGGGTATTTGGAACTGCTTTTTGGTGCGAAAAAAACCATTAATTGTACGTTATTGGTATAGCGTCTAACAACACAAGAGAGGCCGCCAGGTGATAGGAAGGATCAGGGAGGCCCTAGAGCGCGTGGTGCTTAGTGGTGAGCTGGGATCGCCAGGCAGTCTGCATAGTGACAATGTTCATTTGTGTTGGAATATGTGTGTTGCATGGTGATGGTTTTGGTCTGGGATATGGTTGCATGGATTACGAGTGGGGAGATTTGTAATGGAGTTGGAAACGCATGATAAATACGAACAAGGAGGTTCGTATTGGATGTACTCTTGTGTGGGGATACAAGCGAGAAGTTTCTTACGTTCCGTGCTCACACTTGAGGCTGTTATGAGTAGAGATTTTCACAACAGGGATGTTCACGCATGTTGGACTACGAGCGGGAAGGTTTGTAGAGTTGGACCACGAGCGGGCAAGTTCATGAGAGCATTGGAATCCCTAAGAAAATGGTTGAGTGTGTGCTTGTCTCGTACAGGTTATGAGACTGGGGTGGCATGGTATAAAGGCTTTAAAACTGAGAATGTGGTTAAGTTATTTTAGGTGAGGGCTCACCATTTTTCTTTGTGTTTAGCGATGATCATGTGACTTGTCACATGGGAGTAGATGGTAATCTAGGTATGGAAGGCGATGCCAAGATACAAAATGGGGGCTTGCACATGGGACTATGATAGAGGATTTATATTTTGAAATAAACTTGTAATTTCCTTTTAGTTTTATTTTATGATTTAGATATGTAATAGTTAAATCGTATTTTATGGATTTGGTTTTTGGTGCTATAATGTTTTAATGAAATTTTCCCACATTTTGGGAATAATAATCGATGCTTGAATATAATTTAAATTATAAATTCTTTTATTAAGTAATATCTGCTTAGGATGTTACACAGGCTGCCTGGTGGGCCACCCAATGTTGTTAGGCGTCAACTCTCTAATTTGGTCCAGTTCCCCTGAAATTTAGAAGTCGCTTGGCGAATCAGCTTGGATCGCTAGGTGCCAACCTATTGTTTCCATACCAACTAGCGGTTTAGAAAGACCTCCTGGCGCCACCCTCTCCCAAGACTTCCTGGTTACTCCTATCTCCTAACAGTTTCCCCATGTTGCCAGGCGCTATACCAGTAACATGAATTAACTGGTTTAGCACCTAAAAACAGGTTCTAATCACTCCAATATTATAAAGTGCACATCCAGAATATATATATATATATATATATATATATATATATATATATTTTTATGTGATCTTTATCCTATCTCTCAAATTTACTTGTAGTAGTTCTTTATGTGTTCTGATATACTTTGTTATAAAACATGTAATTCTAAAACCCTTTGACACTCTGGTACATTACATCACAATAAGTTGAAAAAATTAATTTCCTTTCTTTGTCGGGCTCCCCACCAATCTATTAATCACAATTAATTGACTATTGTCATAATCAGATATTCATAAATTGTTATTAGTAAAGGAAAAAATAAATGCATTCTTCTTATAGGTTGCAATAATCATTATTTTTAAAATAAAATATATTGAGTCTTTTTAACCAAGAGACCAACCAATATCACTAATAATAAACAATATATGAATGACTCCGGGAAAAATTGAGCTCTTATAAAATTACCTCAGTTTAGCTTTGATGATCATGAATTCAATTTAATAAAGAAAAATTATTTCAAAACTCAAATACAATTTAAGCATAAGTAAATGAGTATAAAAAAAATTTAATATGAAGAAGACAAATCTAACGTTTTTATTTCTAAGCCGACCAATTCTCCTTCCACCATTTTCTCACTTTTCGGTATAAAGTGACATCTTTGACTGCAGCTTCATGCCCTGGAACTTAGTTAAAGAATCTAACATCTAACCGCCTAGAGTTAGAAGCATCACACCATTATCCTATTCTTATTTAATGATTCAAACATTTGTTTATTATATTGAAAATCATGTACAATATTGATAAAACTAAATTACAGAATAAAGTGCAAATCTCTTTTTGTAAATTAACTTTTTAATCTTAATTAAATTTAAAGTTTATATCGTAAAATATCTCCATGAGATCTGTTAAACTTATTATATTATCTATTTTCTAACTTCTATCCAATCAACAAATAAATTTGTATTTAAGATGTCAAATATTTGGCCTAGGTGTGTGTTGAAAATTTCAAATCCTTAACACAAACTAATATTTTTTTTTTCATAAACCAAACTAGATATTTATGATTAAAAATTCCATCTCTCGTGCAAAATAGACTACAAATGACGACGGCTATACACATACGTAGCAAAAAGAAATGTGGTAGCATTATGGTAAATATAAATTCAAAAATAACAACGATTTCACAAGAAACTGTCGTAAATCAAAACAACAACGACTGTTAGAAGTCCGTCATTATAAATCATATAATAAAGACGGTTATTTTAATCATCGATGAATTTATCGAGGCTAAAAAGAAGCAACTTTTCACTTTTTCTCATGTCTTTTGCTTTTGTTTCTTCTTATGTATCTATTTATGATGTACAGATATGATACGTGTATCGGATACGATACGTATCCAATATGTCGATACGTTTATTTTCAAAATAATAGGATACAATACATGATAAATATGCGATATATGAATATTGAAAAATATACAATAATTCTTACAAATATAATAAATATATGATTGTTAATGTGTGAATCCAAAATTCTTAATTAGAGACCAATTATTTTGGTAGCCAAAACTTGATAGCTAATGTTAGTGACCAATTTAAAAACCAATTCATAATTGAAATTATTTTAATTATTAATTTAGAAACTAATTATAATTTTTTGGAACTATTTTAGTTGTCAATTTGGTTACTATATAATGACTAATTATTTTTTGTCACTAAAATTGTTCACTATTCAAAAATTTCATTGTAGTGTATTACGACTTTATAAAGTAGATACTTCATTGATAAATTTTGTTAAAGTATCTTAAAATATCAGATACGGATACGTGACCCAAGTTGAAGTATCGGTATATCATAGGTATCTATCATCCACTGTGAGACGTCACTGCTCGCACCCTCAACGCTGTTTGATAACCACCGCGAATCGGTGTTTGTCGCCAGCGCTCCTAATTAATGTAAAGAGTTTATTAATAGACAATTATTATTTTTTTCTATAAAAGTTTATGTAATCACTTTATGTCCACCATTAATCCTCTTATTTATGGCAACATCTTTTTCTCTCAAAGTCTTTTTCCTTTCTGGGTGTTAATTAAAGATAATGACTGCCGATCTTTTCTCTAATCAATGTATTTTTTTTTTCTTTACAACTTCTAACCAATATTATGTTTTTCCTCCGGATATGTGTAATTGTTTTTTCATCCTTTATTGTTATTGTTTAAAGATTCAATTAAAAAGGCATTAATATTACAAATATTTGTATATTATTAATTATGAAATATTATATATGATAAATTATTAACTTTTGTGACGATTATTTCAAACATAACTTTAAAATAATAATATAATATGCTAATATTATATTCCAAATTAGATTAAAAAATAAAACCATAAATAAAAAAAAAAAAGGTACGCAGTTGTGCAACAATTAGCTACATCTACATTTTGGCCTCATTAATGTGAGCTGAAATTATTTGTGATTGTTTTAATACTTGCCCCGACAGAAATTTATAGAGGGACCTATCAATTCAAGCAACAAATGAACCAAAATCTTACGAATCTTTTCGATTGACTGCAAATTTGCGACTTCATACAGTTTAATAGAAAAACTCATTAGATCACATAAATAATTAAATAAATAAATAATATTTAATGTAATGAATGCCCGAAATCAATGCTGAAATTGAGATTGTTCTTACCATTGAGATGGGATTTGTGAATGCCTAAAGTTTTTTCTTGCGTGATATGAGCTCTATGGGGAAGAGAAATTGTCATATATTAAATAACTGGGTACAATCAGAACTTCTTCTAAGTGTAATTTTATGAAGAAAAAAAAACGGAAATGGGTGCAGGTTTTGGTTGAGTATAAGGATGTTCTGAACCATGTTTGGTCATTTATGTGAAATGTACGAGAAGGTACTTCAACAGAATTCATACCATATAAACGTGATGTTCTGAGTTGGAACATCGCATCCAAACAACCACGAATTATTGCAAACGTGCTACAGTGTTTGTGTATTAAATTTTCTTATGTCACTCCAAGATGTTCCATGGATGTAACGCTGCTCTTGTCTTGTGGATCATACTTTTCAAACATCATAATAAACTCTTAATTCACTTAAGCGCTATTGGTTTGGTTTTAAAATTGGAACTTCTATCGTGAATTTGTTTTTAAAAAATATTTCAGAAGATTATAAATGAAATATGTATTTAAATTGTTTTATATTTCAATTCAACCAGTGCATATTGAACAGATTATTATCACTGATTTTAAAAGTACAAGTGCCCAGTCATTTCAAAAAAACAATAAATAAATAATTCCCTTGCTTATTAGTATTTGTATATTAGATATTTCAATTCAATAAATACAGTTAAAGTATGAAACACCACTTTAGAAAAAAGTTTAGACAAAAATTCCTTTTCGGTTATAAAATATGGCAAACAGATTAAATATTATGTTAAAAGTTAAAATGCCTTTTTTTTTTTACTTGAAATTAAATCAATAAAAACATTTATGTTTTCTTCATACATAACGTTTGAAAGCATTTCATGGTTGAGATAATTGTCCATTTAATTGAGATATCATTATCTTATAATGTTACTTATTAAATATAAAAATATTATTTCTCAATAAAAAGTATGATGACCAATTATTTGAAGTAAAAAATATAATATTATTATTATTATTTAAATATTGAACACTTATAAATTTAGTAATAATAAGAAACAACTATTAATCACTTAGTATTTCATGAGATGAGTTATAATCCTCGGTGCATCTCAATTATGACAGACTAACACGTTCCATCCCATTTTTATAAAGACCAATAATGAGACAATTATCAATAAGACAATTTTCATGTTTTAAAATCTTTAATCCAATCTAAATCATCTAAAAAAATAAAAGAAATTGAATTATATTCTTTTTTCCAGATTTTATTTTTTAAAATTGAATTGTGAGTTGTGAGTGAAGAGATTTATCATTTTAAAATTTGAGCCTTTGGATTAAAATAAATGTACAATTCTTATTTATACTTGTGAAGATGTATGTAACAAAAAGTATAAATTTTTAAAACAAATTTTTGAGCTCCTAGAAACATTATCTCACACAGCGAGCGAGTGCGAGCGAGTATCGAAAGTAAAACTCCCATAAATTTTCCCAACAAGACTCTCACTTGCCTGGTGGCCAAAATCCCCTACTTTCTAGATTTCAAACAAAACATTTTTCCTAAGTGATTCTTTTCTCTCGCCCAACGAGAGAATGGACCCTTGGAGCCAATTTCATTTGGCTTCCTAACAAGTGAATGGCCTACCTAGCAAAAAGAATGAGAGCTTCCTAGAATGAAAATTCCTTCTCACGCCTAACGACTTTGATGTTCCTCTCGATAGGATTGCATAATTCAGAAACTCATATATGTGTATCAGATTAGCCTATTGGGTTTACCTTAGTCATTTTATTCTTTTCTTATAAAAAAACAAATTTAGTTTAGTCCAAAAACATGCTCAAAAATCCAATTGACAATATATACACACATACACATCATAGATCAATTTACTTAAATTCGCAATTGAACTCAATAGAACAACACAAACAACCATTTCACAAACAAAGTTCAATATCTCATCCATTTATCACAATCATATCATCATAAATTTGAACCAATAGTATTTTAACTTTTTACTACCTTCCCTTACTTGAGTGATGGCATACCCCTAGCCATGACCAAGAACATATAAGAAAAGTCGGCATCATCTGTGGAAGGTAGGCCTAAGTTCTTATCATCATGGGCCATCAATAAGTTCTTAATAGATTAGGTTTATTTTTGGACTTGTATTAATAGATTAGGTCACCAAGGCTAGAGCACCCCTTATAGGTTTCTTCTAAGAGTTGACCCAACCTCTCTTGAGAACACTCAAACACCACCATAACCTTTCCCCATTGCTTGAGTCAAATAGCTTGGAGCAGGAACCATGATCTCATCACATAAAAACCACCATATGCACAACATATTTCAACTACCATCAAGCTTGCACAAACCACCACCATTTGTGAGTCGCCCTTGGGCTTGAGTCATATAGCTTAGAGGAGATTATCCCAATCAGAGCTTAGGTTATTTTCTTTTCCTTTGTGTTTTCCTAACTTTGTCTTGTTGTAGCTATCTTGGAATTTTCCAAATCAACCTCCCTTACACACAAAACAACGTGACAATAAAGTCTATGCTTTTGAAAATGTGACAATAAAGTCTATGTTTTTGAAAATTAAATTGCATCTAGCTTAGAGATCTAAAAATTACGTGCTTGTAGTCAAATGAAAGTCATGTGGATCTAGTTTCCAACAAAAAATGAATCAATGATTTGGAGTTCTGTAGAGAAAATTATGAGCAAAATAGTCAACAAAGGTTAAATCTACCTGAATTTTGTCATCAACTTTTTCCAGGTCCTGTTTTGGTAGTTTTGGCTACTATTTTGTGCCTTCTAAATACTCCAAAGTGTGTTGGATAACATGTTTACATGTTCTTAGCTTTTTTTGTTTTTCTTCATATTCTCCATTTGGTCATATCATATGTTTGTGTGATTTTTAACTTTAGATTATTCCATGTTGTCTAGAGTCATGTTTAGTCATTTTTATGTCTCTACTTCTTAGTTTATCTTTGAAAAATCACAAAAAATTTTATGTTCACTTTCAAAACTACACCATATATGTCCCTTTGAGTCCTTTTATTTTGCTTCTTTGAGTTCATACTTGTTATTAGTTCATTAGCAAGCTCATAGAGTTAGGTTTCCATTATTTTTACTTGAGTTTCATATTCTATCTTTTGATTCTAGTCGATTTCTTTCCATTTTGATTTGCTTCTTGTTCTAGTGAAATATAAATGTTCAAAATATGTTGTAGTGGTTTTGTTTTGGTGCTGGAAAATTATTGAGAAAAATAGAAAATAAGTTCATAAGAAAAAGCAAAAGAAAAATCAAGAAAAAAGTGATCAAAACAAGTGCACTAGAACCACAACAACTACTACCTTCTTTGAGTTGTTTATTTTGCTTGCATTTGAAGCTATATATTTGGGGTTGTAATCTGGACTTTCCAACGGCTATTGATCTCGGGTTTGAGCTAAAGGAGTGGTTATAAGCATCATTAGCTATCAACCAAAGAGAACAAGAAGTATATGCCTCTCTATTCTAGTTATTTTTGGTTTTGCTCATCCATTTTAGTGTCTTTCTTTAGGTGATTCTATTTTATGTGCTTAACCTTGTTTCTAGCCATTTATTTTATCACTTTTTCTTCTTGGTTGGTTTTGTCATACAAACTCTTTTGAAGTTAGCCTTCTTTGTTTTCAAGCATTTTCTTGCTATTATCCCTTTGGCCTCCTCATTTTTTGGTGTTGTTTTTGTTGTAGGCTCTCTTTTGAGGTGAACCAATCCCTTGAGGTATCATCTTAGGGGGTAGAAACCTTAAGTGGACTTGAAGCCTTGGTGAAAGAGACAAAAAGAGGAGGAAAGAAACACTTGGAGAGGAAAAGCTAAAACTTTGGTTGTATTTGCACCTTTCTTTAATTTGAGTTGTAATTTGTTTCTTGTAAACTTGGCCTAATTAAGTGTCTTGGGGAGCCTTTGGTATCTAATCTCATCCCCTAATTAGCACCTTAAACGTTTTAGTGCATCATTTTTGTTTTTAGTTGGTAAAGCTTTGAAGGCTTTAAGTGTCAACAAACTTTACCATTAGGTCGCATAGTGTAGTTGTTTTGCTATCTCTTTTTTAATTCTTTTTTTCTTATAGTTTAGTGTGTTTCTGATAAGTTTAGCTAAAAACAAGAAATGTCTCGATTATATCAAATCATGCATATTCACCTAAGTCGCAGAACAAAAGAATCAAGTTAAACATTTGAGTATAAACAAAACATGAGCAAGTCACTCAACAATGTCTAAACTTACTTTTTCATTGAGTTCTCATTGAGAAGTTTGGTGCAAGAGGTTTGAGCTAAACTTTGGCTAAGGAAATACTTGGTTATTAACTAATCCAAGTGATTCACCTATCTTTCTTAGAAGTAAATTTGAGCATCTTGCCTCCTTAAGTCTCCTTAGGAATTTCTTTAAAAGAAAAAGTTAAAGTCAAAGTAAATTAGTAACACTACTAGAAATTGTCTTATTACATGGGAGTTTTTTTGCAAATTTGTTAAAAATATTTGCAGGAAAAGACTTTTTTCTACCATTTTTTTTAAGAATTTTAATTGGAAGGTAATTCCTTCATGAATAATCATTTCCTACAAAATTATAAAATTTGTAAGTATTTCCTACAAAATTTGTTGCGAAAATTGTTTTATACAAAATATTTTGTAAGAATATTGGTAACAATTTTTTGCAAATTTTTTTTCACAATAAAATTTGTAAGTATTATCTATGAAAAAAATTTCAAAACAAAATTGGCAGGAAATATGAGTTTTTTTAGTAGTGTAATGACTCTAGTAAAGAAACTCCATAAAGTTTAAATCAAAATGCCTAAGAACTTAAATCACTAAAATTTTGGAGAAAGCAAGAGGCCATACAAAAGGAAAAGGAGAAAATTAAAAGAGAGGATACAAGACAAAAAGAGGCCCAACTTACCATTTTGGAGAAGGAACTTATAAATTTAAGACAAAAAGATGAGAGGATACAACAAAAGATTAGGAAAACAAGAGAGGAAAACAAGAGAAGAAAGGAAGAACAAAGAGAGAAAGAGGAACAAGAAAGAAAAGAGAAAGAGGAGGAGCAAAGAAGATATCATGAAAAGAAGATAAGAAGAGAGATGAAAGAGAAATAAAAGAGTAAGAGAAGAGAAAAGGAGAAACCTTCCACTTGCCCAATACTACTTGAAGATAAGATGTTAAGGGAAGTCTTTTAATCCTGAAACTCTTCTCCATTTATCAGTACTTCTTTCTTTATTCCAAACTTTTCATTTGAAATTTTTTCAACTTCACCTCCACCCTCCATTGTTTTAAACTTCTCTTTGGATTTTTCAAAGTCACACCTTGAGTTGATTTTACCTTCTAAGTTAAAATTAACTCAAAGTGAACAAAAACACTCTTGGGAAGTAGACCTTGAAAGTAGTTAAGGAAAGTTTTTCAAAATTAACAAAAGGCCTTCTTCTTGTTTTTCAAATAGATATATTTGTCTAGTGGTACTAAAATTAATCCAAATTTTATTTAATGATTACTATAGATGGATCTTTGATCCTGGAGGAATGATACACAAGTTGACCAATAATATTAATTATTTAGATTATGTTAGCGAAAAAGACTAAATTAAACACTATAAGAAAACTCTTAAATAATGACCAGTTTTAGTGACCTAAGATATGTTTAGAGACCAATTTTCTAATTAGAGATCAGTTCCTTTGGTGGCCAAAACCTTGATAGCTAATGTTAGTGACCAATTTAAAGACCAATTTAAAATAGAAACTATAGTTAACTATTTATACGATGTTAGCGAAAAGTGTAACACCCCATTTAAATAAATACTTTAATTAAATGACATGTCACACAGATAATATAAGAGGCGAGTCATGGAGTATCAACACGACTCCTTAAAATATCCAAAGACACTTCGAGGAATCCAAGGCACACCAAGATGCCAATACCAAACAAAATACAAGAACTTGACAGTAGTCAATAATGTACTAAAAGATAAATCAGTACATGGGCCTTAGCCCTATGAGAAAGCCCAAAACAGTAGAATCTAGCCCAGGTAGGTTACGCAACGGAACCTCCATCACCCTGTTGACCACGGGTGTCTCTCACATCTACTCCCATCAATAAATTGATGATCATCGCAAAAAGAGAAAACTACACATACAGAACATACAACAAACAAACATAAGGGTAAGCTAAAGCCGAAAGATGGTTTATCATGCAATTGCATACAATTTCATAGTTCAAGATACATATGCCAACCAAACATGTTATGACTTTTCAACCAATACACTAAGACTTAGACACGACTCATCCGGATGCATATAATTAGTCAGATTCAGCAGATGCTTGCACTTGTGGTGAATTTCCCTACTCTACCGAGCTGCTCTCCCCCGAGCTATGTGTTACAATGTCTTAACCCCCACACACAAGGTTAGCCCTTAATGGATTTCAGGCCTCCTGGTACTCTCACCACAAGACACAGTCCGCTCTATGTGAGACTAACTGACTCCTTAGAGTGTTAGGATGCAACCTTACCTTGAATCCTTACTAAATTATATAGATGGGGCACCACCATGAACTCCCACTAACAGAGGTCATGGAATTACGTCTCGACCAACTAAGGCACCACCATAAGGTCTCACCTAGAGGCTCATGGAATTACGCCCTAACCCCAAACCAACAACATGTTCCAACAACCAATATACAAGTATTGCTCATACCAATTCCATGTCACTTTAGTACCAACCATCCCATACATGTATCATGCCAAAGCCATACCAAAACTCATGAATCTAGCCCATGAATCATTCCATACATGCATCATACCCAAATTGTTGTTAAACTCATAAACCACAGACCACCATTCATCTTGCTCATGCAAAATCGCTCAACTCATGCTTTAAAAATATATAATCAGTCCAAACATATGACCAACATCCAAAAACCAAGAAACCACAGAACAAACGCACTTCTCGCCCAACTCCCCGCTCAAGCAAAAAGGTCTCGCTCAAGCGAGAGGGTCCCTCGCTCAGGCGAGCTCCTTTCGCCTAAGCGAGGGCGCTCGAAAAGAGGAACAATGGCGCTTTCACGTACTCTCGCTTAGGCGAGACGTCCTCGCCTGAGCGAGATGTGCTCTCGCTCAAAACTGGAGCTCGTTGCTTGAGCGACAACTTGCGCAGGCAATCTGAGCGAGTTACTGCTAATCTTGCCTAGGCGAGACAGGCTCGCTTGGGCGAGAAAACCAGAACCCTCCACTTTCGCGTATGCACAGTTCAATCATTTACCCACACCAATCACACAATCCATATTCATATCATCAAAACTTCACTCAAGCATACAAAATCACGAAAAAAAGTTAATAAAACTCATCAAATATGACTTAAAACGTGAAACCCTAACTTCCCTTACCTAGAAATAAATAGTACAAGACCCCAACACTGAACCACGAAGCATAGCAACTTTAGAATTAGATTTGCGAGCTGGAACTAGTGAGCAGAAGTGGGGTTATTACAGAAACTCTAACAATGACCACGAAAGTAGACCAGAGAGGAAAAATTATGAGTTAAGAACACTTACGTGAGCATAAATGAGGTCGAGCTAAACTTGAATCTGATTACACTTCGAAACCCTAATAGAGCTCTGGATGAGGAAAAAGGGAGATAAGTGAGTACTGTTTTTGCAAAAGTGAAACCAGAATGGGGGTTTGGCTGCTTTAGGGGGCCTTGGCCCTTAATGGGCCAGCCTTAGGCCCATCTGATTAAGATAGGCCCTTAAGATTAGGGTAGAAAGGAATAAAAATTAAAGTGGGTCTTACAAAAAGGACTGAATTGAATACTATAAGAAAACTCTTAAATAATGACCAATTTTAGTGACCAAAGATATGTTTAGAGACCAATTTTCTAATTAGAGACCAGTTCCTTTGGTGGGCAAAACCTTGATAACTAATGTTAGTGACCAATTTAAAGACCAATTCAAAATAGAAACTATGGTTAAATATATTTTTGGTCCCTTAACTTTCAGTGAAAATTGGAATGAGTCCCTCTTCGAAACTTTAGACTAATTTAGTCCCCCATCTTTAAAAATGCTTGGATTTAGTCCTTGAACCAAATTTTGTTAAGTTTATTTATCGTTTCAAATGAGTTTCAAAATAGAAATTTAGAGACTAATTATATTTTTTTGAAACTATTTTAATTACCAATAACTTTTAGTTTATAAATTGATATCTAAATTGGTCTCTACAATGACTAAAATGATGACCAAATTGAAAAAGTTAGACCAAAATAGAAACCAAATTAATATTTATGCCATTTATTAATTATACCTTAATATTTGTTGCATGGAAGGAGGTGTATGTTCAATTGTTTTATTTTGTTATGAGATTTTAACGAATATAGTAATTTATCTTATTTATTTTTTCTGGCGTTTCACGCCGAGAAAAAAAAAACACCTGAATATAAGTTAAATTAAAACCAGAATAAAATGTTGAAGAACAAATGAAAATGATATCCAGTAAATTGTAAATGAACCAAGCATTAACCCTACCATTTAATTTCAACTAAAAAGTAATGATACTAATCTTAAAATACTTATTTCACAAACCAATATTATCGAAAATATTAAAAATTGTTATAAACAATTGAATAACGGGACATTTATAATTCACGAGCAGGTTTCTTCATCGTAAATTATAAAATATAGCATGTTATAATGTTGTATGAAACAAACGACAAAAATGAAAAATAAAAAGAAAATTATGAAGTGTTAATTTTGGAACAAAGAAATAGCGTGACAAAAATTAAGTCCGGTGACGTATTCAGTGAAAATAAGCTAGTCTCCCACGCCAGCTTTCACCATAATCCGAATATGACCCGACACTGATCTTCATCACATATTCTCAAAATAAGTTTTTCTAATCAATTCAAGGTTGGGAACGTTATTCGAATGAGCTTACTCTAATGTCACTGCTCCAATGCATCAGAATCTGTGCAAAAACTGAAGTGTTGCATCATTAAACCATAAGTTAATTAAGGAATTCACGACAAAAGCAGCACTTTAGCACCATCATGATTATAATGTAAGTAAACCCAAGTTGTAATTCTACACATGTTTAACATCAAAATCATATATTTATTTGACTTAAACATCAATATTTTTATAGGAATAAGGAAACACACTGAAGAAAACCTGGGTTGGCTTGTCAAACACTACACCAAAGACTAAAAACATATCTGCTACAAATATTCCTCACTGTATCTTGAGGTGATGCTGAGCAACAATCAAATCAAACATAGTTTGATAGGAATAATCTCTTAAGAAAGTTTTGAGAATTGTTCATATGTAAGTATAAAAAACAGAAATCTTAATACAAATAATAAATGAATTTTAAATTTAATTTAATTTTATAAAATTGATTTATAAAATAAAATTTATATTTATATTTATATATTATAAAATTGTTTCATATTTAATCGATGTAAAAATTTCAACAATAACCAAACACTTATTAAGACGGATAATATCTCAAAATGATCGACGTTAATTCTATGATCAGAGACTTTGATATCAGAACAAGTACGAATGTTATTGGGTGTACCAGTGCCAGAACCCTTGCTTTCCATAATATACATTATGATTAAAATAAATAAAAAATGAAAATAAGTTTTGGAGTGGTGATGAAGGAGATGCAGAGAGAAAAGAGAAAGAGAGTGGCAGTGGTATGAGAGAAACAGATCGGGCAATAGAAGCCAAAAGGGACAATAAAGCTGCAGAAAGTTTAGGTTCCCGGTAAGTGCGTGATTTAAGCTAGTGACTGCCATTTCTGATTAATGAAAGAGAGTTTCTCCAATCCAAGGGACTAGCCACTGCACCCTGCACATCTCTGACCTTCTCCCACGTTATCAACAGTGTTTTGCAGATCCAAACACAATAATTGCATCACTATAATATTCATCTCAACAAAACAACACACTTACACAAGACGTGAAGAAACTACCACAACACTCTCCCCAAATCGCATGCATATGTCAAACACTCACTGCTTCATTTCATTACTTTGTGTGTACTACTACAATATGCTAATTCACTAGGCTTGTCATCATCAACTATAGTGCTCCACTACTATACCAAATTCTTTTGTCGTTATTCCTTGCTTCGTAATTTCAAATCTAGCCCTGTTTCTATCCACCACATTTCTCTTTTATATATATATATATATATATATA
>Ga0214545_1005011_pt1 | contig 24340 bp, 14 predicted proteins | sample CNSS4metaG_FD_160064 | JGI IMG/M metagenome (GOLD analysis project Ga0214545, IMG submission 160064) | Root nodule microbial communities from cowpea collected in UCLA plant growth center, Los Angeles, California, USA - CNSS4 | ecosystem: Host-associated > Plants > Roots > Nodule | place: USA...
AATGCAAACAAAGAAAAAAAAAAATAAAAAAAAAAATAAAAATATATATATATATATATATATATATATATATATATATATATATATATATATATATATATAATATTGGATGTGATATTAGGTTTCTTACATATAGGAATATAGGAACTCATAGTACAAATTGTTCTTCTCAGTATTACTATAGAAGAAAATTTCAACAATAATATCAAAAGCCAAGGTTAAAAATTTAAATATAAGTTAGAAATCCCAAGTTGAATAACTATAAGACATGTACCTGAGAAACTACAGCACAAACCTGAAGAAAGATGAATGAACAAGTTTTTTTCTTTTGTGTGTTAAAAAGCATCAAATGGCTCCTAGAGTTCCCCCAAACACTTCAATAGACAAAGCCTCACCAGAAATGAAACCTAATTAAGGTTGCTGCTAATGAAGTGGTCAGGGGAATTCAAGAGGACAACTGATGTTCCATTTTTGAATGCTACTATTCATTCTTTGCAAGACAATGCACTGTTTACCAAAAACATTCTTATTTATAGTGCTGTCAATCTGTTTCTTCACCTTCTACACACTGGCCTTTTGGTTAGGGAACAGTCACTGATTCACAAAAAAATCTTGTCTATGAACCTGGTCGGGTTTTGCTGTCAAGGGAGTATTTACTAATGGTATTGGAATTTCTCTCTCATTTCTTTTTGACATTATTCAGTGATGATGATATCTGAACACAATATTGCTTTACTTTATCAGTTGCAGAAGATGCCCAGGAATAATTTGGTCCATCTTTATGTTGCATTTGCCCTGGCTCATATCACTAAGGAAACACTTTCTAGGGGACTCTCAAGCTTTTCCCTGTGCATGTAGATGGAGGTTTTAATCTTGAGTAAATATATTAATCAAGACGAAATATTTGTTTAGGAACATTTTAAAAACAAGATTATAAAATGAAAAGTACGATTGCTACAAATTTTTTTCATATATTAACTACGGAATATTTCTTAATTATTTCTTATGTCCAGTTCTTTGTTGAAATTATTATGAAATATTTGATAGTTAAATCCAGGTAATTAATTAGGAAGGGTTGTAATCTCTCATTATTTTGAAGTTATTCCTCTTTACTTGAAATCATAAAATTTTATAAATTCTAATAATTTGTAGCTATTTTTTCACAAATTTGTTATCATAAATTTGTAGTTAATATGTTATAATTTTTTTCTTGTTAATCTGTAACTAATTTGTTACAATTTTATTCTCACTATTCTAAGACTAACTTGCTACAATTTGGTTCTCGTCAATCTATAACTAATTTATTGTAGTCATATTTTCGTTAATCTGTAATTAATTTGTCGTGTTTTTGTTTTTTTTTAATCTATAACTAAATGGTTGCAATTCAATTGTCGATAACTTGAAGCTGATCATTCACAAATATTATTTTGATAATTATAATAATGAAAGTACATGATTCTTATTTCTATGAAACTTATTTTAAACAAATTATATACTCTTAGTACAATGGTTCTTTCCTAGACCGTATTTAGTAAGCTTTAGATGAAACATGAACAAACCAAAGGGGTGTCTATTAAATTGGTGTAGAGGGAACATGAACAAACCACTGAAACATTCAAATATACGATGATGCCGAACAAAATTATTGATGTAATAATGAAAGAAAAATGATATATCAAAGGAGATAATATGGTGAGAGGGAACACGGGTTAAAACATGACATATGAAGTTAGTATAAATTACTAGACAAAACATGAACAAACCACTGAAATCATTCAAATATATAATGATCCTGAACAAATTTATTGATGCAATGCAAGAAAAATGACATATCAAAGAAGATAATATGGTGAGAGGAACACATAGGTTAAAACATGACATTCAAATAGCTTTTACTATGAAGTCAGTATAAATTATCAGACAGAACATGTTTGATATTTGCTGTTGGCTACGATTATCGTGCATTTCTGCTTCTACTAGTGTCAATGCTAATTTGAGGCAATAGAACTAATAAGGTTTTTGTAAAATCTATTTAAGAAATCAAATAGAAAAGAAGAAAGATTACAGAAGTGAATGACGAGACTATAAAATCCTTATCCAACATAAAAATTTATAATTATAAAAGTACACCATCTTCAAAATCACCTGCCAAGTAATAAAATAAGGAAGAATGAAAGCCAAATAAGTCATCAAACGAAAATCCTGTTTTTTATAAGCACTAAAATATTTTCTATTTTTTTTAGTAAAAATAATAGTCTACTGGAAAGAAAATACATAGCATTTGATTAAATATTTAGTTTGTAGATTTTATTTCTATGTTTAATAAGACACAGATTAAACTAATATATTTAAATAGTAATAAATGAACAATAAATTATAAGAACCTTTTAAGCCGTATTAATAGTGTATGTAAAATTGGTTTAATAGTGAAACTTTTAAGTCCTTTTGATAGTGTATGTAAAGGGCAAATTACATCGTTAAAATATCAATGTTCTAGTCACAATCTGAAATAACGCTGAAACTCAGTAACAAAATAACTCACAGTGCAGAAATTACACCGGTGTCTACTACAATAAAAATTGTAAATAATGATTAAATTTAATAAAAATAATAATTAATCACTATAATAAATAATTTAGATACTAATTTATAAATTTAAAATTATTGGTAATTAAATTAGTTTTAAAATATTATAATTGGTAACTAAAATAGTTTCTATTATGAATTTGTTTCTAAATTAGTCACTAACATTAGACACCTAAATTTTAGTTATCAAAAAAGTTAATTTTTAGATTAGCCTCTAAATAATTAATTAAAAAATAATTAAAATATCAGAAAAATACTAGACTTAATAAAAAATTTTAAAATAATAATTTTGTGAATTTTCAACTTATATATTAGAATCTTGAATCCCACTGAAGTGATGAGATGAGAGGAAACGTTGATGATATCTGAGTTTCCACATTTGAGTGACTTGCATGGTCTTGTGTTTGAGAGATGAATTGTAGCATTTATGGGAAAAAAATTGAATATTCCTTCACATGAAGGTTTGGTTGTGCTCTAAGAGGACCACTAGAGCTGCAAATAACGATGTTGATGTGGGCATAGTTGAAGCTGGTTAGTGTCTAGCCTCAGATGAAGAATGGAGAATACTCTAATGTGACGTGACGAGCCCAAAGGTCTCAAACCCTCTCATGCATCACATATTTCACAACTCCATGCACCTCTATTCAAACTTTCTTTATCATTAAAACACTCTCATAATATAAAGAAAATATATTTAAATTATAACAACTTTAACATAAAAATTATGTGAATTACCAGAAAAAAATAATTATCTTATTTTAACTAAACTGAACCTTAAATATCACAAAAGACAGACATTATAATACATCGAGTGTATAATACATTATAAGCCACAAAAAGAACCTTAAATAGTCTTTTATTTGTATACAATGAGTACATAAGTGATGTTCTTATATATAATGAATTGTCATAATAAGATTTTAATTCAGAGAATTGACAAAATCTAAATGGCCCATAGCATCGCGTCAATTCCTGAAAGCAAGGAACAAAAGCGAGGAGAATAGGATCCAAAAGAGGATAAGGAAGAAAAGGAAAAGAAAAAAATTATTGAAACCATAATGAATAGTACTAAAAAATGTTATTTGAAACCGCGGAGAAGATTTAAAAATAACAAATAATTCAGTACTGAAGCAAAACCCATACCAAATTTTTTCTAAATAAATAATTTGCAAAATAATAAAATGTATAAAATAGAGAAGGAAAGAACCAACAAATACCAAAACTTTTAATGTGTAAAAACCTCAAAATGGAAGGAAAACCCATGGGACCTTATTTAGTAAAAACTTTTACTAATAAAAATTAATGGATACACCACAAGTTCTCTTGGAGATTCAAAAGATCAACGGAGCACTATTCTCTTTACCAACAAGGTGGATAACAAACCCCAATAACTACTTTAAATAAACAACAGAGTGATCCCCAATATATGAGAAGAGGAATAAAACCTTTTCTCCAAGATAGGTTATCTGCACAGACTTGCACAAGTAAACCAGTTGCTCTTTTCTTCTACTTCACTCTATCTGATGGCTTCTAACCAGAGGCACTCATAACTTCTTTTACTCTCTTTTCTCACTCTATTATTATTTTTTTAATTCTCATAACAAAACCTTTATGCAAGTGTTGCATATTTAATATGCATAATGGATCGGGAGTCCATACAAAAATATCTCCTTTTATTTTTCTTAATTGAATCAGTGTGAACCCAATAAATTAGTGACCCACCTGACAGAAACTTACATTAACATTGAATAAGTATATATTGATGGATAGTGACCGTAATTAGGGTTGTAAAAAAAATTTCGTACATATAGGTATTTACAGATAAAATCTGCATTAGGTAGAAAATTGATATTGTAAATGGATATACCTGCAGGTAACATGTATGGATATAAATACATGTATGTTAATAGGGCGTGTAAGAGTATCATAATGGATACCCATACCTATTATACTCTAATTTGAATTAAGAAAAAATTAAAAAAATATGATTGAAATATTAACACATTGATTTTGAATGGGTTATTTTTTATCTATTGATTTTTAAAAAATTTCACTTTTTTTGTAAACTATCATTCAACACAATTTAAATAGGTTATTTGGACTTTGTTTGAAATTTATGAATGTTATATATTTTATTTTATTTGAATTTATGGTTAAAATATGTTGTTAAATATTTAATTATTTTTTTTTGTAAATACCTGTGGGTACCAGTGGATATTCGTAATATTAAAAAAAATATGTGAATACCCACATAATGAATATCCGCACAGATATGTAGACGGGTAAGGAACATATATTTATCCAGCCAGTAGACAGAGTACGGGGAAGCTACTACCGGTACCGTACTCACTTTTTGACATCCCTTATTATAATGTGTTCCAAATTTGTGTGTATGTGTTTTGGTTTTAATTAAAATTGGCTTTTAATGTTTTTATTCTGAAAGTAAGAAAGTAAGTAATTTGTATATAAAATTTTGATCCTATATATAGAAGTAATCTAAAATTGTTTCAATTTCAAACTTTCTTTATCATAAAGCTATAGGCATGTGATCAATTACTTATAAATCGTGTTATATTGGTAATGAAGGTAATGAAATTTTGTTTGATTCAATCATGCAATGTGTTATAATGAAATTCATTTTGTGATTTGAAGTCATGTGATTTAGCTCAAAAACAATAATTGGTACAATATTTTGTTATTGAATGTAAAAACTACATAAATTTGTTTCAATTCAAAAATTAATTTTAGATCCAAATTAACTACAGTTCAAAATACTAAATTGATACACATAATTTATTTAAATTTATAATATAAAATAATTTTTAGAATTTATTAATTAATTAAAAATATCAAAAAGATATTTATTTTTTTTAACCACAATTATTAATGTGCATGACAGTTTATAATTCGTTGGCCTAGTCTAAGTTCATTCCCTCCTATCAAACTGTTATGATTAACCAGAACATCTTTATTTTTCTTCAGAGTAAGATCCTTTTCTTTTTCTTTCGCCCTTTGTGGAGAAGAACAAATGAAATAATTTTTCAACAACTTTGAAGCATGCCCGGGTTTACTTATCGCAGATAAGACTTCATTTATAACATTAAGATCCTTGTATTCTTGATTGTGTAGTGCTTCAAACATATTGAAGTTCATCTCCTCATCTCGATCTCTAATTTTTAGCTTGCGACCATCAACATCTCTAATAATTTTTGTGGTTTTTATGAATGGTCTCCCAAGAATGTGAGGAACCTTAATATCTTCCTCCATATCAAGTATGACAAAATCAACTTGAAGAGTGAACTTGTCTACTTTCACTAGTAATCCTTAAGGACATTTGATAGACCGATCTGTTAACTAAGTCATCTTTGTTCGTTTAACTTCAAGACCATCGATTCTCTTAAGCATAGATAATGACACTAGATTGATGTTGGCTCCTAAATCAATCAATTTTTTTTGGCTTAAATAGTCATTTGGTTCTAGTTTTGGTTAACTTTTTTCAATTTGGTCATAGTTTAGGATTTCTTTTCAATTTGGTCCTAACTTTCATAAATTTCGTTCAATTAGGTCCATTTATGTAAATCCGTCAAATAGTTAATAGAACAGTGTCCAATATGGTTCATTACTGTGACGTGAAGCACTGTTGAATGACGTGGTTGTTATTTTACTGTAGTGCCCTTTTTAATTTTACTTTAGGATGAAGACACCTTCATTGAAACAAACAAGAGATAAAGAAACACCTTCCTTGAATCCAATGAACACCTCCTTTGAATCACACAAAGGATAAATAACTTCTTCTAGTAACACTCAATCACACAAGAACCCACTTGGTGAAAGTTATCGCTCTATAAACACTAAGTGTTTCAGAACATTTCCACAGAGAGCTTTCCAGTATTGAAACTTCTCTAAATTCTGTATTTTTAAATGAAAGCCTACCACTTTATTTAAAGAAGTCATTTGAAAATTAGGTATAGAAATTGAGAAGTCAAGTCACAACTACCACTGATAATCGATTTTATTATCTGAAGTGATAATCGATTATCAAACGCTTTTCTCGAAAATCACTTTTCACTAAGATAATCAATTATCACTAAGAATAATTGATTATTCTAGTGTTAATTGCAAAAGCAAAAACTCTCTCTCTCTCTCTCTCTCTCTTGAGTTTTGACTTTCTACAATTACTATTTTATATGACATACACAAATTATATAGCTTCAACACTGTTTAAAAACGTCGTAATATACAAAAATAAACATCGTAACTTACACCATTTTTGGTAGTGAACCAAAATTATAAAACTTTAAAATAACTCTTAATTCCAAGCAATCTTTAAGTCTTCAACACTTCTCCTAAATCATCATTAAGTCTTTTACATTTTCCCATAAGTCATCATCATCATCAAAATTCTTTATTGAAGCAAAATGTTCATCTTTTTCTTTTGTCAACATGGGTCCTATCCATTACATTAGATCTATAACATAGCAAACCTTAATTTGAGTAAAACAAAAGTTAAACCCCTATTCGAGGATTGGTAGATCTTTGTTTGTTTCTGTTGTAAAATGGAGTGAAAGCTAAAATTTTTGTATCCCAAAATAGGAGAAGAAAGTGACTCATACACCATTCTCATACAATATTTATGTGTTATGAGATTTTTTTTAGGATAAATATACACTACAAAAAAAATGTGTTTTAGTGACCATTCATTTTTGGTCGCTAAAGGACCAAAAATCGGTCACAAGAGAATCAAAACTAAATTCAAAATATTTAATAAATTCAAAACTGGTGAGAATCAATTCAAAACTTAAATAAAATTCATATTTACCTAAGGCAAAAGAGAAAACAAAATATGATGTTCCTAAACTATAACAATCAAATTGCATTGCATCTGAGTTCAATAATTAGCTATCAACACAATTAAACAGGAAAGAAAAATGAAGAAACAAAAAAGGAACTACGAAGTGAAGGGAGCGCACTGTTACATCTGCTGTGGGTGACCGTCGCTGTTGTGGGTGACCGTAGCCTAGTTACCTTCACAGTTGTTAGGAGACAAAAGATTAACGATTAGGGCAAAACGACAACGAGAAAAGAAATGTGGTGGTGGTGGTGAAGGTGGTGGTAGTGATAGTGGTGGTGATGGTGGTGGTGGTAATGGTGGTAGTGCTGATGTTGGTGGTGGTAGTGGTTCTAATGGTAGTGGAGTATTTTTTAAAGTAAGATATTATTTTTCTTGAAGTGTCAACAAAATGTAAAAATACATAATTTAATTAATTATAATTTATATTAAATAAATAATATTTTAGCTATTGAAAATATTAAGTGACTACTTAATATATTAAATATATTTTATAATATAATACTTTATTTGGTGGCTAAAGTATTAGATAATGGATAATGTTTTAATGAGCGAAAAATATTCGGTGATTAACTAATATATTTAACATATTTTATAAAATAATATTTCTTTCGATCGCTAAATCGATGACTAAAACATTACATATTAAATATTCTTTTAGCGACAAAAAATATTCAGGGGCTAATTACCATATTAAATATATTTTACAAAAATAAATTTATTTTGGTCTCTAAATCGGTGACTAAAATATTAGATATTAAATAATGTTTAGTAACTGAAAATATTCGGTGACTAATTACCATATTAAATATATTATGCAAAATAAGATTTATTTTGGTCACTAAATCGGTGACTAAAACATAATATTTAGAGACTAAAAGTTTTCGGTGACTATTTCAGTCGCTATAATAATGAATATTATTGTACATTTATTCAGTTGCTAAATCGGTGACTATTTGCGACTACTATGAATCGATGACTATTTCAGTCACAATTTGTAATATTTAGCGACCAAAAATATTTGGGGGCAAATTACCATATTAAATATATTTTACAAAATAAAATTTATTTCGATCGCTAGATCGGTGGCTAAAACATTACATATTAAATAATGTTTAGCGACCGAAAATATTCGGTGACTAATTACCATATTAAATATATTATGTAAAATAAGATTTATTGTGGTTACTAAATCGGTGACTAAAACATAATATTTTTAGAGACTAAAAGTTTTCGGTGGCTATTTCAGTCGTTATAATAATGAATATTATTGTACATTTATTCAGTTACTAAATCGGTAGCTATTTGCGACTACTATGAATCGGTGACTATTTCAGTCATAATTTGCGACTAAATTAATTCGGTGACTAAATTGCATTTTTCTAGTAGTGATAGACAGATTTTGTACTAATAAATAGTGAATAATTTATACTTAAAATATCAGAATAATACTTTTAATAAAAAAATTTAAAATAATAATTTTGTGAATCTTTCTACTTATGTATTAAAATCTTGAATTCCACTAAAGTGATGAGAGGAAGCATTGATGATAGCATGATAGCAGAGAGATGAATTGTAGCATTTATGGAAAAAATTTGAATATTGGTTCACATCAAGGACACATTATTATTGTATCCTTTACTAGTCATATGTTGTATTTATAAATAATATTTATAAATAAGACACTTTCTAACCATAAGTTGTTCTTTATTTTTTCATTCTAATTTTTTTTTTCTATTATTAGCTTTATTTATAATACATTATAAGTGTTGCATTTATATTTGGTAGAGAATTTTATGTTCAATCTTAATCAAAATAAATTTAAATTTTATCTAGACAAGGAGAATTCCAGGTAACGTAATGAAGGTATTTTGTATATATACTATGTATCAACTTTAACTCTTTTTTTCTCATTTTCATATGTCATCAATCATTTATCAGTTAGTAACAAAGTCAAAACTTTACTTTTAATTTTTGCCTAGTTAGTAAAAAGTCCAATATTTTTTGAAAAAAATTGAAAATGAACAAGTCTCGTAGAAAGTCCCTAACAGAATGAACAAGTTGCAGTTACAGATGCAGCTTCTACAAAAAGATAACAGAATAAAAGTTTTGGTAATCGAAAATGTTACCATGGAACTTCCCCGATCTCATGAAGGTTTGAATATTGGTTCACATGAAGGTTTGGTAATTGTGAGGTGAAAGTAACAGATGTTGATGTGGGCATAGTTGAAACTGATAGTGTCTAGCCTCAGATGAAGAATGGAGAATACTCTAAAGTGATGTGGCGAGCCCAAAGCTCTCAAACCCTCTCATGCATCAAATATTCCACAACTCCATGCACCTCTATTCAAACTTTCTTTATCATTAAAACACTCTCATAATATAAAAAAAAAAATATTTAAATTGTAACAACTTATGTGAATTACCAGAAAAAAATAATTATCTTATTTTAACTAAACTAAACCTTAAATATCACAAAAGCCAGACATTATAATAAGATTTTAATTCAGATTATTGACAAAATCTAAATGGTCCATAACATCGCGTCAATTCCTGAAAGCAAGGAACAAAAGAGGATAAGGAAGAAAAGGAAAAGAAAAAAAATTGCTAATTCTGAAACCACAATGAACAATGCTAAAAAAAATGTCATTTGAAACTTTGGAAAAGATTAAAAAATAACAAATAATTTAGTACGGAAGGAAAATTCAGATGAAATTTTTCCTAAATAAAAAATATGTAAAATAATAAAATCTTTAAAATAGAAAAGAGAGATACTAGCAAACACCAAAACTTTTAACATGAAAAGAACATGAAAAAAAAAAAGAAAAAAAAATGTTAATTCTGAAACCATAATGAACAGTGCTAAAAAACAATGTTATTTGAAACTTACAGTAACATTGAACAAAAGTATATATTGATGGATAGTGACCGTAATGCATTCCAAATTTGTGTGTATGTACGTTATTTATTTAAGTTACAATTTTTAACTGAACTGCTGCTACAAGATATGTATTTAAAACAAATTATTATTGAATAAAATATTATCTTTCCTCTCTTTATCGTTAACGTGCTTTCACCAACCGTTTTAACTAAAATCAGATCTTCATCAATGAATTTTCAAGAAACAAGTTTGAGTCTCTCATGCAAAGAGGATTATTGAACATGTGCATTAATGTGCACCAACGTGCATCCGATATTTATTTAACATGTTATTTATCCAAAATTTTAGGATTTTTTTTTAAATTACTCGGTTGTTTTTCAGTTATGTTAGTGACTATTGTCATAATTGATCTTCAGTCTTGTAGTACTTCAAGCACACTGCACAATATTTTTATACATCTCTAAGGAAAAATAACTTAATACTGAAATGTTTTGTATTTCCATGAAAGACGAAATTTTTTGAGATGACAATGGCTGCCTGTTTGTCCACCATTACTTTTGTAGTCATCTCTTGCTCCAAGTGCAAATCAATTAATATTTTTATAAGCCATAAGGCTTGACTTACAATTGTTGTGACTGTTATGAATTTAGCTTCAATAATTGATTGTGCAAGAATATCTTGCTTCTTTGAACTCCAAGAGAATATTCCTGATCCAAAACTGAAACAATAGCCTGAACTACTCTTCATGTCATCTAAAGATCCTTCCTGATCACTGTTCAAGATGCATACAAGAAATTAAATGACAAAGGCAATGTGGAAGGAACTATGATTTATAAAGAACTATTGGCCATAAAGGTAATACCATCAACTCAATGTCTAGCATGGAGGGTCATTCTAAATAAAATACCTACTAAGGAACAACTAAAAAGAAAGGGCTATAGATTTGAGAATAAATTGTGTTTGTTCCTTGTGTGGGGAGAGTGAGGAAACAACCAGCCATCTATTTTTTGGATGTAGGATAGCAACTAAAGTATGGCAAATGTGTGATATTTGAGTAGGTATTAGTAATGTCACCATAATGAGTTAAGAAAGAATTTCAATAATTTTCACCTAACCGGACTAGATAAAAAAAAAAATCATTTGGAAAGGAATGTGGGTAACTATCATCTGAAGTATATGGAATCAAAGAAATAATGTTGTGTTTAGGAAAAAAAAGGTAGACGAAGAAGAAATTATATGTTTGGCCCAATTGAGGATTTGGACATGGATAAGAAGCAAAAAAAAAAAAAAAAAATAATTCTAATATTTTGACTAGTATTCATGTTCTGTGCATTGCATTAAAACTTTGTAATAATATGCATATTCATGCAATTACGTATAAATCATTATGAGACATGTATACAATAGGACATTATGTAGCTAACAAAACTTAGAAAATATAGTTTAGAGAATCTTTTTGCAAGGAAATGATTTGCAATAGAAGGCTGACCATGTGAAAAATATGGTAAATCATTTTTGTGATAAATTATTCTGAAACAAAAATAGACCAATCTTAAAAGGGAGAACACAAAACCACGGGAAGGAGGTTTGCACTTATGTAACAATTGAAGATTTCCAAGAGTTAGACTAAAATATGATTGGTGGTGTGAAGATATCAACAACTTTTACTGGACTAATATAGCACTGGATATGGGGTGAGGCTTATGGCTAAACACGTACACAATGAACCCATGACATCCTATTCACTCTAAATTATTGTTGTATTGTGGTGTCTCTATCTTTTTGTTGAAGGCACAAAGAGGCAATCAAATGCTTGGTCCAAATTATTTGAACTTTTCACATACACATGCATTTGTAATAGTAGTCTTGTTATTGGATGGAAAACAAGGGAGGACACAATAATAGATGTAGAAATTAACTCTTGGTAGAATATCAATACAACAGGGATAAGTATTTCAGAAACTATGTATTGATGTACATAAATTGTGTATAAGGGTTGGAGTACCCTAAGTGTTCCTATTTAAATACATATTTGTACTTGTTGATTAAAAAAAATTGTCAAAATAACCTTGTAACTAGAAATCTTGTGATTGACTGAGCTTGACGCCATAATTTAAAGTTTCCTTGACATATATCAGCACCCTCTTTTCAAAAATCTTGAAAACACACCTATTGCATACAATATATTAGGTCTGTTGATGTAAGATAAATTAAGCAACCAATTAAACTTTTGTAGAATGCTTCCTCCACTTGTTCTGAAACATCATCTTTGCATAACTTCTCCTTTGCGCATACTTCCTTTTACTAATGAAAGTTTCACCATTCTTTTGCTTAATCTCCTCATTAAGGAAAAATGACATTTTTCCTAAATCTGTCATCTTAAAAACTTGTAGCATATCATCCTTAAACTGCTGAGAGGTACAAAATATGAATACTTTATTATACTCATGTCAATGATGTTGCTTCAAAATATGAATCCTTTGTTATATTCATGTCAATGACGTTGTTTCTGCTTCTAATATTAAAGGTCTAACATTGAAAAGATAATTAACGTGTTTTTAAGAAAAAGTAATTTTATGAATAAAGTACTTAAAACATGTGGGTTCATATTTTGAAAAAGTAATGAAACTAAAATCAGATTGATATGTATATTCATTCTCTCTTATCACAATTTACTAATTTAAAACTCAAGTTAATAATATTGGTAGATAACATTAATATTGGTAGATAGCGTGGATATGAGCATGTGTGAGTGAATGTTTATGTGATTGCGTGCGAATATGTGCAGGTTAATGTTTATATTAGTATGTGTGGATCTGTGCGTGTGCATCTATGTAGGTGTGAACCCTACATGTAAAAAGAATTAGAAATTTTAGATTTTGTAGTTTTTCTTATATTTTTACTTTTGCTTATCATATAGTATAGGTATCATGGAGCGTAGGTGTATATCCTTCCAGAGGAGATATAGAAATGAATTGAGGAGATACAAAAATGTATAAGTATGAAACAGTCTTTGATTGTTTATGATGTCTTCAGTTTTATCTACAATAATCAAATCATATCCTATTGTCTTGAGTTTTATCTGCATTTTCATTTACTGTCATATTTTGTCTCTTATTTTTTTCTCATTCATTTTTTTTTTCTTGCTATATTAATTATTTGCCTTCTCGATTTTTTCTCTACTCTACGCAACCACTCAAACCGATGTCAACAACACATTTGTACATTTGAAGAGCAAAAACATACAAATCTTGAAACACTTAGACAAAACCCCTAAAGTATAACAAATGGGTTCGTATTTTCCAAGAAATCCAAAGTTCCTTCAAGATTAGAGTTTCTTCAAAGTTTTAGATTGAATCTCTCAAACTATAACATTATGCCCAACTGGTATGAACAAATCAACAAACAATTTATTTGCATCTTTCAATATAATACGAAACAATGACAACCCATGAACAATGAGTGCATCATACAATGAGTGCATATCATAGGAAGGAAAAGGACCTAACCAGGAAATGAGAGTTCAACTAAAAAAACCAACTTTAACATCAATCCAAACTGAATACATTCCACATGCAGAAAGAATTAGGACTTTTAGGTTTAATAATTTTTCTTATGTGTTTACTTTTGTTTATCATATGGTATAAGGAGAAGTAAAAATGAATAATTGAGTATAAAAAACAATTATGATGTATAAATATGATATACTCTTTATACTGTGCTTCCTTCAATAGATATACTCTATATAAAATTATATATGATGTAAAAATATTTAATTGTATTTTATATATATAGAGAGAGTATATATTATATATTGTAGAGTAATTTATATACATGATATACTCTACACATATAACTGTATTATATACATGTATCACTTTAAATCTCAAATAATATCTAAAATATAGAAAATTTATAATATAAAGGGATAAATTTTTCATTTAAAAAAAATTAGTTTTCATTTAAAATAGTGTTGTTTATATGAAAAAGATTTTACAATATCAATTAATTAAAATTACTTGAGGTATAAATTTTAAAATCATTATTATAAAACCATATATATATATATATATATATATTTTTTTTGTTTTCAAAAAAAATAATTAATATACTTACTGTACTGACAAAATAGATTCTCATTAGCTGGCCAAAATTTGAAGAGTAAGGTTATTACTTTTTTCAAATTAAAATTTAAAACAAAAAATAGTCTAAAATTGATACCGTGGATATGAGTATGTGTGCATGAATGCGTGGGAGTGGGATGTGTACGTGCGTGCATTTGCGAGTTTAAACCTTAGATGTAAAATGAATTAGGCATTTTTGGTTTAGTAATTTTTCTTATAGGTTTACTTTTGTTTATCATATGGTATAGGTATCTACACCCTTAAAAGAAGATATAAAAAATGATTTAAGAGATATAAAAATTATATATATATATATATATATATATATATATATATATATATATATAATATATTGAGTTTTATTGTGGGATATGATTATTAAGTAATAGTTTCTAATGTAATTCATGAACTGTAAGATGGTGCAATTCTTTTGTAAAAATCTTGTAGCTGTTGGACTAACAGAGTGAATTTCTTGATACACATCCAATTTCCTTCTTCATCTTCATTTCCATTTTGTGCATGGCAGCTCAAATTCTGTATATTTTTTTATGACATAATATCCTAGTTTTCTTACAAAGGCGTAGGATCAATGATCAATGTCATATCTCTATAACTAGATAGCTTTCTTCTTTTCATTTTCATTGACATTGTTAATAATAAAACTGCGTACAACCATTTTACATATTTTTGTGATTTTAACGTGTTTAATTTCAGTGCACTCTCACACTCTCATTTCAGTGAACAAAAACCAATAAAAAAATCATAGTAAATATTATTTAAAATAGTTATCATAAAAATAAACAAATTTATGATAATTTATTATTAAATGGCAGTGTGAGATCAATTGCTATCGAGCTACACTAAACCAAAATAGCTTGTCTTGTTCGAACATTAATTGATTGAAAAAAGAATGTTAATTTGATAACACCAAGTTGTAAAATTTGAGAAGACGTGTGCTATAAAAAATTCTTTATGATGCTGTAATAATATTTCTTATTCTTACGCATTAGGTAACAAGTAATATCTTTTACATAACAAGGATATTTTATAATTACAATATGCAATCTTAGAAACACGATTTAATTATTGCTATGAATAGTAAAAAATTAAGCAAACTTTAATTGTTAGTTAAAGACATGTGACCAAATCTCCAGTATTTGATCGGAGTAAAACTGCGGAACGGAAGATGTACTTCTTGGTTAATGTTAAATTTCAAAACTTCTAACCGTTTTTGATTGGCATTTTCGGTTTACGTTTTAATAAAATTATATTAATAAATTTTCTTATTCAAATATATTGAATTTTTTTGCTTGCATAAAATTTCTTTTAAACTATATTTTGGTATTATGAAGTCTGGATACAAATAGTATTTATAATTCATGAGTTGATACCAAACTTTTTTTTGTTTCATTTATGAGTTCAAAATGGTTTCACAGAATCACTAACAAAATCTCATTAGGATGACATGTGAGTTGAATTTTTCACAATTAGATTTTTTTTATGTGTGTGCATGTGCGTGTGTATGTGCGTGTGTGACTTAATTACAATTAATTTGAAAAGAGAAAACTATTATAATTAATTGAATATACTACTATATCATGTGATTCCACAACCATATGGTGATTATTAATAAGTGTGAAGAATAATTAAATTTTCCATTTTAAATTGACATTTATCATGTATCAAATAATTTATTTGTGTATAAAACAAACATCCTTAACTTAAGATACAAAATGAGGTATTTAGAATTGGATTTGTATAAATTATAATGATATTTTACTCAGTGGTGGAACTTGAAGAAAAAAGTTAGGGGTGCCAAATTAAATTTGTTATATATAATTTTCTTTTAGTTAGAAAAAAAAAGTTTTTCATTTTTTCTTCTCATTTCCTCTTCTTAAAACAAACACATAATAGTAGAATTCAAATATATATGACTATTATTCGCTATTATATCATGTTATTATATCATGATACCAAACCATGAATATCATTTTAGATCAGCCATTTGTACCTCATCAATTTGATTCGGTGGGTATTGTCAAATTTGAAGACGCTTTTTTCTGGATCGCGTTCTAATGAATTTTTTAATTCATTATATATAACTCTAGGAACTTTAGAGATTTGATTTTCATTGTCTTGAATTCTTGGTTCTCATGAAATTTCTCATGAAAAGTTTAGTTAACATATATGCATTTTTTTTCATCACAAACCTTCTTTAAATAAAGAATCAATTTTTTTACTCTTTATCATAATTTTTCTAATATAAATTTATCATATCTCACCTATTTAGAAAAAGATAAAATTTATATTCAGAAATCACAATTATCACAATGCAAGACATAACAAAACTCATACCACTTTAATTAAATAAGCAACACGGTATAAATCCAAAACTTAAAAAAAAAAATTTACCATAGGCAGCAGAAAACACAAAATCCCTAAATTTCATTTATAATAATTTGGGAAAAGGTATAATTAGGGTTCATACCAATTTTATAAAAGAATCTTTAAAATCATAATTAGATTTATACTAATTTGTGATAAACTTAATTTGGAGAAAGATCCTAAAAAGAATCATAAATCTATCTTCATAAATCTATCTTGTTGTATTTATTTCTCTTCACACACTTTCACGATAATTTACACTGTAAACAAATCTTATAGCCAAAACAAAATCTTAATCTCTTTTATAAATCAATGTCTCCATTAAATATTTTATTTTATCCTTTATTATAATTTCCATAATATAAATTTAATATAAAAAATATATAAATATAATTGAATATATATATATATATATATATAAAATAAATTCCAAAAAAAATATATTTGGGGGAGGCGTGGCTCCCCTCGGTCAAAGCATAGTTCCGCCCCTGATTTTACTGTTTTGCAATGAATATAAAAGTAAATATCAAGTATGCAGCTAAGCCACAATACTAGAGTTGAGTCATAGAAGTAAAAAAGATAGAACAACATATTTTGACTTTCTGGATGAGCACAACAAAAGGAATCTAGCCTCGTACGGAAACTCTCTTTGCAAGAAAACATAGAGCCCAAATCCATGAGGTTGAACAGCCAAGAAAACTCTTCCAAGAAGGGAAAGTCACGTGCTAAGCACCATGACAAGTGGTTGAGCGGAAAAAGAAACCCACTTGTGAAGTAACCCTTGTGGCTGAGCACCGCCAAAAAATTTCTATAAATAAAGACCTTGGGTCTTCATTATAACCATTGAGTGGAGGCTGAAAATGTAGCAGTAGTATAGAATAGGGTCTGTGAGGCACGAGGGAGGTACTTTTAGTGTAAATCTTATGTGCAGATGTTGCTGGAATTGCATTGTATATTTTATGAGTACCTGAACTCCCTCATGCTCAAGTTTGATGTAATCAATTCTAATTCTATATAATCCTACTTCTTGGGTATTTATCTTTGTTTTCATTCAATTGTTTGTGCTTTGATTTATGCTTAATGATGACTGACTTGACCACTCATCTATTTAATTGGTTTGGATTGAGTTGGGAAATCAGTAACTATGGTCTAATCAAATCATCATACATGTACTGGTGCTTATTTAAGAATAGCCCGAGGGGATGATGAGGGAAAGATTCATGCACATTAAAACAATGATTCATTCTACCATTCTACTAGGAGTTGAGGAATCACAATGGGTTTGAAGTCCTTAGGTTCTAGTGTATCAAGGATGGACCTATATCTACATAGAAAGAGTACTCCCAATACCTTGAATGATTTTCATAGTAAGTAAACAAGATGATAGTGGCGTAGTAGAAGATGAGATGAAACCATTTCAAAGCTCCTACTTCACTCAATCTATCTAATAACTACTATTTATTTTTACTTGCACTCTTTATCACAGACTAAAAACTCAAAAATCAAACTACCAATATACTTGTTGGGAAATGATTGTTGAGAAACTATCGTCAATTATACAACCTATTGTTATACCTCATGGACAATAAGAACATATCATTACATTTGGTTTATAATTACTTAGTTTATAGAAATGAAACATAGACGTGATCCCTTAATAAGTCCTTCATACTCAGTAAAAGATATTTTTTTTCTCTTCAATATTTTAATTGTTTTTAAAATTCTTATGATAAAATTTTCAATATTCTAAAAATTGAAAAATTTTAAGGAGTTTACAAAATTAAGCAAAGACCTTGGGGAGTTGGATGATAAATTGATAATTCAACATTTTTATCATATTCATATTCGTACTATGACATACACGATGAATTTTAAATTTTACCACATTAAAAAATACATAATACTTGTCTTTTTCAGTCATAGTTGGGAACATTAATGCAAGAGCTCATAAAAAAGTAATTGATATACACAAGTGCAAATTTTTTTGATATGGGATTACGGGCCAACCTGCACGGACTCGGGCTTCTGCGGACCAGACCACTACAAGCCTACAAGTTCACTATTCTATCTCACTTCACGTTATTTTTTTGGGACTGCAGGCCAGCCCGACGGACAGACCCATATTGTCACCTCTAAGTAGATGGGTGAAAGAACTCCTCGTAATACTCATAGTCCTCCTGGTACATTAAAATATATAATTTAATATATTTTATGTTTTTAGCTATTTCATATTTACTTTTACCATATAATTCCTATGATTTCCAAACTTGTACACTACAAACGCTAAATTGATTGACAGCATAGTATGGGATGATTCAATATATCACAAATTGTTAGCGGATCAATTTATTAAACAAATATAAATTTCACTACAAAAAAATATTTAAATAATATCTAAGTTCAGAGAAAAAAATAATTTATTTGATAATAACTAATTTAGATACTAATTTTTTTTTTAAAATTGATTGTTATTTAATAATTTTTATACTGATTGTTAAATTTAATATAAAATATTCAAAATATTAAGTATTAAATAAGAATGAAATATGTTGTACTCCCATAATATTAGCCAAACAAACTATTTTGTATCTTCTAAATGATAATAGACATCCACTAAAAATAAATTTTGACAAGTATATGGTAAAATAATATTTATTTGTTATTTCTGAGTTATATACAACTAAATTCTAGAATCTAAACATATAATAAAAAAAATACAAGAAAACATATTAAGAATTGGTAAAGAAAAGATAATATTTGTCAATATGTGCTGAAGTTAGCAATTCATATATAATATTCACATTCAGCCTTACCATATTGAGAAAGGAAGGTTAATATTTGCCAAACGTATTTTTTTATACATATAAAACGTATTGACAAAGGCTAATAAATCACGTTTAATTCATATAATCATCACAATAGAAAAGACTACTAAATCTTTGTAAAATAAGTGAAATTCAAATATTTCATTTTAAAAGTATATAATCATCTCAATAACAAAACCTATTATAAAAACTTAGAGTATTATGTAAAAAAATAATAATAAAATCAATGTCATAGTATTAGAAATAAAGGTTAAATATGTTTTTGATTCTTCAACTTTTGATGAAAATTGGAATTAGTCTTTCTTGAAAATTCTGAACCAATTTAGTCCCTTAACTTTATAAATTTTTGGATTTAATCATTTTAACCAAATTTTATTAAATTTATTTGACACTTCAAACACATTTCATTATAAAACATATTTAATCCTAGAAATAATAACAGAAAATAATCAATCACAGACTATACTTATGCAGTTAAGTTGAGAGTTGAGCAAATAATTTCAAAAATACTACACTTTAAAAGATTCTATGTATTTTTTTAAAAAATAAAAACTTATTCAAAAAATTAATTAATCTTTTTACACTAATTAATTAGCACCTACTTGAACTACAACTAACTAAGATATTATGATAAGTTGACACTACTTTGAATTAATATTTTCATTAACCTTTTAATACATGTAAGTAACTTTTTATAATAAAAGGAAGTTTTAATGTTACTTTTAATTGAAATTGGAAGTTTATTTGCATTAGTTATATTATACAGATTAGTGAAGTTATTATATATATATCTCTTTCATGAGATAAAATTGAAATTTGGCATACTAGAAAATAATATATAAAAAGAATTAGAATATTGTATGCATGATTAGTTGAAGAAATGTTTTATGTAAAAAGAGAAGGGATAGGAAAATGATGAATAGGTATTAGAATTTCTTTTGTGACATCTCAAATAAAAATTTACAAGGTATAACACATTTGGCTCGTACATAGCATTGCAGAAGATGAAGGTTTTCTTGACCATATATTGCAACATGACAAGCCATAGACATGTGTATGTGTTGTGTCCCACTTCATACAAATTGAAAACATCTCCCATATGAAGAGCCAAAAGAAAAAACCTAGGGAAGCATAAGTTGCGTGCTTAATTTTGTTTTGCACAATAAACACTAAAACCGGCTTGAAAGGTGAAGTTTGCAACCACATATACATACTTTAAATTATTGAGGTGTTTGTACACTTTAAATATAGAGACTTTAAGTACTCTAATATATTAAAGGATAAGATTTAAGCCTAACTCAAGTTTCACAAACCGGCTTATAAGGTAAGATTTGTACCTTACTTATATACTATAAAATTACTTTATCTCTAATCGATGTGAGACTTCCAAAAAACACTGATAATATAAATAGTGAAGAGTAACAATGCTGTTTGAAGAAGAAAAGAAATTAGTTCAGTTGTTGGTTGAACCCAAGAGTTCCCCCAAACACTTCATTGAAAGAGAGAAAGAAATGCATATATATTTTCTTATGAAGCGTTCAGAGGAACTCCAGGAGACAACCAACAGAAATTACATATAGCTATACATGTTTCTCCTCTGCACAAAGGCACAACAACTGTGGTATTTATGGTGGAGATTTTCATGTTCATTGACCAAAAGAAACATGAATTTTTTATGTGGACATAGAGAGTTCAACGTAAGAAAGGTTCTGTTTTTTTCTGAACCTGGCCAGGATGTTGGGCAAGAATGGGAGTGAGTGATTGAGTGCGGTCGATGCTGCTAAAGTAATTTGAAAGATATAACACATAATAAGATGCTTTGTCCTACCAAGTCATTGTCATAGTCATCAACTTTAAAGCTAGGGCAAACATAGGAGGTGATCCATATGTTTTTATAAAACATCATATATTTTTATAAAACATATGGATTAGAACGTAAATGTTGTTTATGGGAATCTAAAACAAGTAACAATATAAATATATTTTTATAAAAGGATTAGAACACAAGTCATCCATATATATATAGACATATGTATTTTGCTAATAAAAAAAAAAACAGTTCGAACAAAAATATAACTGATTATTTTTAGAAAGATAGTAAGTTTAACATGACTAAATTTGCGATATGATTTATATTCATGCGCTCAAAAAGTCTAGAAATATACAATGCCACACCCTAGAATATATTTATTGAATTGTTGTTCATCATTTAATATATTATCATATTCAATACTCTCCAAAGTCTCGTTTTCTTTAGACCTTAATTATAAGTGTTTTTTATTTCTAATATATTCAATAGTCTTGTATTAAAAGTTGAAATCAAATATAATTTAAAAGTACTTCCCTTCTCTCTGTCCTTTCTGAAAAGAGATCCAAACTCTAAAACAAACATTATATATCTCGAGATGTGACTATTGATTCTAGGATGTTTTTTTAACAGAACTGGGGTCGGATCATTGAAGCTCTCTATAAAAACGAACCTCATTTTCCAAATAAAGTCATGAAACCTATGTCAGATTTTTACAGTAGGAAGAGATTTTTACATCGATCTTTCATTACTTTGATCCTGGAATGCGAAAATCCAAACGTGTAAATATATTGGAAAGAATACTTACTAACAGGCTGAAAAAAGTATTGAGCAACTTCATAGTGGAGGTTTCAAAGAATGCATTATTTCTTGAGAATAAGAATATGTTGAATGCAGTACTTTTAAAAATTAAGTGGTTGATGATATAAAAAGAAGAAACAACGTGTAATTAATACTGAAAGTTAACTTTAGTATATAATTAATTTAAAAAAATGATTAAGAATTTTAAATTTGAAAAAAATATTTGTAACACTAATTACCTGTTTAAATTAATTTTTTTAATAAATACACATCATAATTTTTAAAGATTTTTTTTATTAAAATGTAAAATTCTTTATTATATAAAAAACTAAATATAAAATATGTTATAACGAATCAGTTATTTACTTTAATATAAACAAGTTTAACTTTACATATAACTTTTTAATTATGTAAATATGTTTATAATTATTTATAACGATGATAATGAAATGTCAGAAAAATGAGGTTGGAAAATTGTTCTCCAGACAGGGGTCGCTGTTAGAGATGGCAACGAGGCGGGACGGGACAGGTTTCGCTATCCCATATACTCTCCATAAAAAAATGTTGGTAATAGTCCAAGTATGAGTCAAAAAGTCCCACATTAGATAGAAAAGACAAAGTTAAACACTATATAAGAATAAAGACCCATAACAACATTGTCTTAAGGTTTTGGGTTAAAATGGTGTCTAAGATCTTATATGTGTAAGACTTATATGTGTAAGACTAATGTCATATAATCATATAGAACCACAATCTCTCAATATCCATAACCATGTTTATAACTATAACTCATAACTCATATATGAAATAAATATAACCAACAGTGGTATCAGAGCCGAGGGACTCACCCTTAGGTACTTCAATATTAATTTTAATTAATTTTTATAAAATAATAAAAAATTACGGTTAAGGAAACATAATATTATCAAATATTTAATATTAGGAGGATGATTGTTTCTTCGATATCAAATACTTTGAAATAAATTAAATTATAATTGTTTACATTTTAGATTAGAATACCAAATAAAATTTCATGAGAAACTAAACATTTTAGTTGATAAAATTTAAAAATATTAAAAAAAAATAAAAGGAAAACAAATATTCAAATTAAAATATATTTTAAATGTTTGTTTATTTCAATTTTTTAAATTCTAATGAATCTCTTTTTTATACACTAATAAAAATTATAATACATCATTTGATCAAAATGACGCAAAGAATAAATAATAAACATAATAATAAAATTTTGACATAAATCTTGTATCTTTTGAACTCCAATATATGTTGGATGATAATAAAAAAATATCCATGGCAATTACATTAAATTTTTATACTGTAGTAAATAAAATTTATTTATACAATTATAGTGAAAAATTTACAGTATGATTGATAATGAGTTAGAAAATAAAAAATAATTAGACAAAATATATTGAAATAGTATTCTACATGATGAAAATAAACAACAAATAAAAATATTAAAAAATTAACAAATGTGTGTCTTAGAAATAATTTGAGAGACTATTGAAATAAATCGTACAAACAAAAATAAATGTGTAATTAAGAGTATGATAAGATGAAAAATACCTTAGAAATCTAAGAAAATTTTTCAAATATCAATATATATATACTCAATGGTTGAGAAATAACAAAAATTGTTTTAGCAAAACAAAAGAATTCTTCAAATGAAACACAAATGAATAATAATAAGTAAATAATTATTTTATATTACCTAATGAAAGATTTATGTTATTAAACACTTAAATAGAAAGTACTAAACATTCTTATGTGAAAAGAAAATATATAATAAATAAAAATATTAAAAAATAATAAAAATATTCAAATGTGAGACATAAAAATTTTTAATTGACATACATCATTTTAACATAATTACATAAAGGTTATGATAAGATGAAAAATATATTGGAAATACGAATGAGTTTCATGATAAATCAAATCATTATAAAAAATAAAAAATTGAAAGTACACACACACACACACACACACACACACACATATATATATATATATATATATATATATATATATATATATATATATATATATATGATATATTTAATTAAG
>Ga0214545_1005012_pt1 | contig 24337 bp, 24 predicted proteins | sample CNSS4metaG_FD_160064 | JGI IMG/M metagenome (GOLD analysis project Ga0214545, IMG submission 160064) | Root nodule microbial communities from cowpea collected in UCLA plant growth center, Los Angeles, California, USA - CNSS4 | ecosystem: Host-associated > Plants > Roots > Nodule | place: USA...
TAGTAGGGATCGATTACGGTTTTTGAGCTTGGTGCTGGCCAATTTGGAAAGGATGTCGGCTCTGACGTTGTCGGTTCTCGGGATGTGTTCGACACGGACTTGTTCGAAAGCGGATTGAATAACCGCATGGACCAGATGGTAATACTGTAGGAGGATGGGGTCTTTGATTTGGAATTCATCATTTAGATGACCTACAGTGAGTTTGGAGTCGATTTTGCACGTTAACTTCTTGACGCCGACTTCACGGGCTAGGGAATGGCCGGCGAGGATGGCTTCGTATTCGGCTTGGTTATTTGACGTTTTGAAAGCAAAGTGAAGGGATTTTTCGATGAGGATGTCGTTGGGGCCTTCTAAGACGATGTCGGCGCCGGCACCCCTTGGGTTTGAGGAGCCATCTACATGAAGCGTCCACTAGTCCTCAATGGGTGTTTGTTGTAGGTCGTTGATGAAGTCTAAAAGACACTGGGCTTTGATGCGGCCGTGGGGTTCATAGCGGATGTTGAATTCTGACAGTTCCACGGCCCATGATGACATGCATCCGGCTAGATCCGGCTTTTGTAATATTTTTTGGATTGGGTAGTCGGTCTTAACGATTATGGTATGGTTTTGGAAATATGGGCGAAGGCGGCGTGCTGCGTGGACCAGGGATAGGGCTATTTTTTCTACCATCTGATACCTGGTTTCAGGATCTTGCAGTGTTCTGCTCACAAAATACATAGGATGTTGTGTGCCTTCTACTTCTTGAACAAGCGCTGCGCTGACGGTATAGTCGGTGGCCGTGATGTATACCAGCAGGGGTTGGCTGGTGTCTGGTTTGTGGAGGATAGGCGATAAGGTTAAGGTTGTTTTGAGTTTTTGGAAGATCTGTTCACAATCATCAGTCCACGTGAACCGGGTGGATTTCTTTAGGAGTTGGATTATGGGTTGAGTTTGTTCAGCTAGTTTGGGTAGGAAGCGAGAGATGGCTGTGAGACGGCCAATGAGACGTTGGACTTCTTTGACGGTAGTGGGGCTGCGCATTTCGATGATAGCCTTGCATTTTTCAGGGTTAGCCTCTATGCCGCGTTGGGTTAACATGAAACCAAGGAATTTACCCCAGTCGACGCCGAATACGCATTTGTCGGGATTTAGGCGGAGGTTATATCGGCGTAGCGCGGAGAACACTGCCGCTAGGTCTTCAGCGTGTTGATGATGGCTTGGGGACTTGACAACCATGTCATCGACGTATACTTCGACACAGTGTCCTGTTAGATGGTTGAAGACTTTGTCCATTAGTCATTGGTAAGTTGCCCCGACGTTTTGGAGGCCAAAGGGCATGACCCTATAGAAGTAGTTGGCATCGTCCGTGATGAAGGCGGTCTTATGCATATCTGCTGTGGCCATGGGGATTTGGTTATAACCTGAATATGCATCCAAAAAGCTAAGCACCTTGTTTCCTGTCGCGCCGTCTACGAGTCAATCAATGTTGGGTAAGGGGTAGGCGTCGCGAGGGCAAGCCTTATTCAAGTCCGTGTAGTCTACGCACATCCGCCATTTGCCATTGGCTTTCTTCACCAAGACAACGTTAGAAAGCCAAGTGGTGTATTGAGCTTCTTCTATAAATCCTGCGCTCAGTAACTTGTCGGCCTCCACCTTGGCTGCTTGTCGGCGTTCTTCCCCAAGCTTGCGCTTTTTCTGGGATACGTAGCGGGCTTCTTTATATATAGACAGCTTGTGGGATGCCACCTGGGGGTCTACTCCAGGGAGGTCAGCGGCCGACCAGGCGAAAAGATCTATGTTATTGATGAGGATGGGTGTGATTGTGGCACGCTCGTCGGAGTTTAAACTGGTGCCTAAGTTAATGGAGTGGCCATTGGGAAGCTCCAGAGGAGTGGTGTCCTCGGCTGGTTCGAGGCGGACATCCCGGCCTATTCTGGGGTCAAGGTCCTCGCCGGATAGGGCTATGCTGGAACCAGGGGGTCGTTCGATATGGTTGGTTTGTTGGATTGGGAGTTGTGGTCGTAAGCTTGCCATGTAGCACTCGCGTGCCAAGCGTTGGTCACAGTGTATGGTCAGGATGTCACCGGATGGGACAGGGAACTTCATGGCCAAGTGAGGGGTGGAGACAACTACGCCAAGTGTATTGAGGGAAGGACGGCCCAGGAGTATGTTGTAAGATGTTGGCGCATCGACAATAAGGAAGTGGATTGGGATGGTTTTGGTTTGGGTTCTGTCCCGAAAGACGATGTGGAGGTCTATGTAGCCCCGGGTGGATACTTGTTCGCCGGAAAAGCCAAATATGGGCTCATCATATGGGATCATGGCGGTGTCAGGAAGTTGTAATTTTTGGTAGGTGGCCCAGTAGAGGATGTCAACTGAGCTGCCTTGATCCACAAGGACTTTCTTAACAACATAATTTTCGATTTCGCCGGTGATGACCATGGGGTCATCCTGTTGGTGGTCGAGGCCGTGGAAGTCATCATCTGTGAATACGATGGGGGGCATACGGCGTCTGTGGTGGGAGTGGGTGATATGGTTGATGGATTGTATATAGCGGAGGTGTCTCTTTCTGGTAGACGAGGTGGAGCCTCCACTTGCGAAGCCACCAGAGATGGTGTTAATGGTGCCTCGTAAGGGGGGGTCGGCAGGGGTGATGTCGATGCGGGCGGGCTCTGGTTGTTGATTGTTGGGTTGGGTGGGGTGGCTATTGTGATGGGAGTCATTTGGTTGACGTCTGTGGTTAGGTCGGGAGGGGTGGCGGGATCGAGATGAGGAGGAATGGTCATCCCTACGGATGAAGCGGCGAAAGTGGCCAGCACGGACCAGTTCTTCTATTTTATCCTGGAGTGCTTTGCATTCTTCCGTAGTGTGACCATGGTTGCGGTGGTAGCAACAATATTTGGTCATGTCGGCGTTGGGAGGTGTAGTTGTCTTGCGTGGTGGAGGGATTAAATCGGCTTGGAGGGCTTCGCCTAGAATGCGGGAGCGGGCTACTGTGAGGGGGGCGTATCTGGTGAAGCGAGGTTGGCGGGGTTCACGTGGGCGGGTATCAGGGTGTGGGTTAGGTTGTGGGGTGGGGTTGGAGGTGGTGGCGGCGTAGTCGTTGCAGAATTTGGTGTGAAGTGTTTGCATTTCCTCCATGCGGACGTAGTCGGTTGCACGCAGCTTGAGTTCGTGCATGGAGGCAGATGGGTGGAGGTAGACGTTGTTGGCGAAGGGGTCGGGTTGTAGAGTAAGAGTCATGCACTGGAGAATCATCTCATGGTTGAGGTGCGGTGTACGAAGGGCGGCTTTATTAAAGCGATCGATGAACGCTTTGAGTGGTTCGTTAGGTTTCTGTCTGATACCGAGTAGGGATATAGTGGTGGTTTGATGGCGACGACTTCCGACGAAATGGGTGGAAAACATGTGGGAGAGGATGTCGAAACTATCGATTGAGTAGGGCGGGAGAGTTGTGAACCATTCTAGGGTAGGGCCTTTGAGGGTGGTGGGGAAAGCTTTGCAAAAGACTGCGTCTTGGGATGTGTACAAGGCGACATGGGTGACGTAGACTTTCAGGTGCTCATCAAGGTCGGTTTCGCCAGTATAGCGATCCAGGGTGAATGGTTCCCACTGGGCCGGGAGAGGGGTGTTGGCGATAAAATCCGTGAATGGGTGGCGGCGTCTGGGCTGGTGAGGAGGGGGCATGTGAGGTGGGGGTGGGTGGTTGATCATAGCAGGAAAAGTGGAGGTGATGTTGTGAGGAGGAATGTGTGTTGTGGGAAGATATTGTGGGTTATAGGGTGGAATATGTGTGGTGTGGAGTGCGATGGGTATGTTGTAGGGGATATGGGTGGTGGGGAAGGTGGGAGCGGGGGTTGGGGGTGCGGTAAGGCCCGGTTGACCAGATGGAAAGTGATGGGGATGGGTAGAGGTAACGGGTGTCTGTTGGGTGGTGGTGAAGGTGTGAGGGTGGGATTGTATTCACTTCTTCCTCTGTAGGCTGGAAAGCCAGAGACTTCACAGCTTCAGAGGTTTCTTTGGCTTTTCCCTTCAGGTTGGGATCCGCCTCGATCCTTCGCCTGAGGCGGGAGTTCTCTTGTCTCAACGCCTCCATTTCTTCAGAACTGCGCTTCTTCATGTCAGCGAGTTCCTGTTGCATCTTTGCTTGGCCGTCTAGGATGGTTGCCAAATCAGGGGTGATGCTAAGAGGTCCAGAGGGACCAGCATCTGCTTGCTTGTTCGCTCCAGCTCTGCTGTGGGTGGAAACCATCTTCAGAGAAAAACGGGTACTAAAGGTGTTCGTCTCGTGCCCCACGGTGGGCGCCAATTGTTCCTGCAGAACAAATAAGATAAGTTAGGCACAAGCGTCACCTTACCAAGTAGTCCGCTATCTCTTCGGTTGGTCTCTCTCTGATCGACACATGTCAGCTTGAACCTAGGAGGGGTTACCTGCAGAAGAATCTCCGAAGCTCAAGTAAGTCAAAGCTCTCAGAGAGTCAAATCAGTGATTAATGAATGCGTACCTTTAAATGATGGGGTCCACGTGTATTTATAGAGCATTAATGACATTTGACCATTCCATGGATTGGGCCTTGACTTGGGCTCTAGGTAGGGCTTGTGAGTGGGCCAGGGCCCTAACCCAGGCCCTTAAGGTTTATTGGACGCGGACGCTTCCATTATGTTGAGTTCATTAGAGTGGTCGGCTTAGGTTCTAAACTTAGCGGATATGCTGGAGTAGTCGGTCTAGGCCGGCTATTTGTCTTGATGGCTTATGCTGGTGTAGGTTATCCCTTTAGATGTTTAGTTTAGGTCAAGACTGGTATAAGTTAGGCTAAGTCGGCCTAGGCTGGATACTTGGCTGCCTTGATGTGCACATTGTTTACTTATTTGGTCAAGTTTGGCTAGGTGTGGTACATATAGTAAAGAGATCAACAGTAGCACAAAGTAAAAATCCTGAGACAAGATAATACATGGGCCATAGCCCTAAAAGAAAAGTCCAAGGAAAAGGAATCCAGCCCAAGCGGGCTATGCAGTAGAGTCACCATTTTTCTGTTGGTCACGGGGATTTCTCGCATTTGCTCACATCAATAAATTGATGATCATCGCAAAAAGAGAAAACCACACAAACAGAGCATACACAAACAAAAGGGTAAGCTAGAGCAGAAAATGATTTATCATACAGTTACATACAATTTTATAGTTCAAGATGCATAAGTCAACCAATCATGTTATGACTTGCAAACAATACACTAAGACTTAGACACGACTCATCCGGATACATATATTTAGTCAGATTCAGCGAATTCTTGCACTTGTTGTGGCTTTTACTGCTCTACCGAGCTAATTGTTCCAGTGTCTCAACCCCCACACACAAGGTTAGCCCTTAATGGGTTCCAGACCTCTTGTTACTCTCACCACTAGAGTTAGTACGCTCTACGTGGGATTAACTGGCTCTTTAGAGCGTCAGGATGCAATCTTTACCTTGAATCCTTACTAAATTATATAGATGGGGCACCACCATGAACTTCCACTAACAGGGGCCATGGAATTACGTCCCGACCAACTAAGGCACCACCATGAGATCTCACCTAGAGATTCATGGAATTACGCCCTAATCAAGTGAGGCACCACCACGAAACTATCATGGAATTACGTCCTAACCAAACCAACCTCATGTTTCCATCAATCAATATAGAATCATTTATCATGCCAAAACCATGCCACTTTGATAACCAACCATCCCATACAGATCACATGCCAATATCATATTAAATTGATCATTCACAACCCATAAACCATTTCACTCATGAATATTCATACACTTCATGCTTCAAATAAGGAATCCAAACCAAGCTCACAACTAACAACCAAAAGCATGAAAAGAACAAATTATTGAGCAATTCCCGCGTCAGTCTTGCTCAAGCTAGGGACCCTTGCTTAGGCAAAAGAAGTCTTTCGCTCAAGCTACAGGTCCTCGCTTAGGCGAGACTGTCAACATAGAGCCTTGCAAGACCCGTGAGTTCTCGCTTAGGTAAGTCCTCCTCACTTGAGCGAGGCCACCCCTCGCCCAAAAGTGAGGTTCCTCGCTTGGGATTCAATTGCAGCGACATGCCTCAAGCTCCCAATCGTTCTCGCTTAGGCGAGCCCCTCTCGCCTGAGCGAGATAGTACCTCGCTTAAAACGAGAGCTCACCGCCTGAGCGAGAGCTCGAGTGCGAACCTGGGCCTGTTTCTTCTAGTCTCGCCTAGGCGAGACAGGCTCGCTTGGGGGAAAACACCAGATCTCGCCACTCTCCTCCCTGTATCAGCCATATATACATGTCCAAATAACATAACCAGGCATTCCACACATTCACAGTAGCATACAATCCGTACAACACATTCACAGTAGCATACAATCCGTACAACAGGTAGATTTACGGAGAGTACTAAAGACACTACCTTCCCTTACCTGGAAATAAGCTAGTACAAGACTTCGACACTAAAATAGTGAGCACAGCAGCTCCGAGAGTAGCTTAGTGAGCTGGAAATTAGTGGAACGGAAAGGAAACTAGATCAATAAGGGAAACCCCAATTGGATCCAAGGCAACAGAGCTAGAACAGAGGAAATATTAGTTGGGAGACTAACTTACGTGGAACAAAAAGTTCTTCTAGCTCAACGGAAAGCGGAAGTGAAACCCTAGTAGAGTTTAGTTGTTGTTCTGAGAGAGAATAAAGGAAACTGTTTTTCTGAAAATGAGTAGAATGAATGGGTTAGGGAAGATTAGGGTCTTTGGCTCCCTATGGGCCAACCCTAGGCCCAACTGATTGACACAACCCCTTTAAAATAAGGGCATATAATATAAGTGGGCCTTACATTCTCCCCAACAAGAAAAATTTTTGACCTCGAAAATGAAAACTTACCAGGAAAACAGATGCGAATATGACTTCCTCATATCCTCCTCTAACTCCCAAGTAGAGTCACCCATCCTCCAATCCCAGATGACTTTGACAAGACTGATTGGTTTTTCCCGACGTTCCTTAACTCTGCTATCCTCTAAAGCCACAGGTGGTACTACTATAGTGAGATCTTTCCTGATCTGCACATCCTCGGCTTCCAACACATGAGATAGATCAAACACATACTTCCTCAACTACGACATATTGAACACCGGATGAACCATCTGCGAGGGCAAAGCAATCTCGTAAGCCACCAGTCCAATCCTCCTTGAGATCTGATAAGGACCAAGGAACTTAGGAGAAAGCTTCCTCGAGCGGAGATCCTTTCCCACACCAGTGGTTCGGGTCACCCTCAAGAACACATGATCTCCAACCGCAAATTCCAAGGGTCTCCTCCTGTGGTCTGCATAGGCCTTCTGCCTACTCTGAGAGGCCTGCATCCTATCCCTCACCATCCTTACTTTCTCAGTGGTTTGTTCCAACAACTCTGGCCCAATCAATACTACTTCCCTATCCTGATACCAACATAAAGGAGTCTTATACTTTCTGCCATAAAGAGCCTCATATGGCGTCATGCCAATGCTCGTGTAACATCCCGTCAGGATATTACGGGTTTATAAATAAAATAAAATAAAATAAAATACTCAGCGCATTTAATAATACCTAATTTTCCCAAAGCGCGGGAAAATTTAAATTTTATTAAACGATCAAATAAAGTTTATAAACATCCACTACAATACCAAAATCACAATGTAATAAAATTACCCATCAAGGTTTACAACTGTTTTCAAAAGCAATAAATAACATAAGAGTTTCCCAAGTCAAACCCCTCTCCGCGACTAAGCTGCACCAGAGCCACCTGCATCATCAACATCTGCTCCCGTGTACCGCATACACGATCATCGCCAAACACACGCAGATAGGGTGAGCTTAGCAGATAAATCATATATACAATGCTACAAACATATATATCAGCATGCATACATATCACAGCACTTAACTTAACTTCCCACATTGTCCTATACTTTTATTCCTACAATCCAACCCCCAAATCAGATTATTCGTGTTCTACATCGTCTAAGGATTTCTTCAAGGTGACTTGCTGCCATACCTATCGGCCACAACCGATAGAGCATGTGCGGGAAAACATGCTACGGACCATACACCGCAACGCCAGGTAGAGTTCCCATATACGAACATAGTCCGTATCGTCCTAAGACTACCAAACTCGTCAACCAACAACTGAGGAGGGCAATCTATCTAGACCCATCCGTACTGGCCACAACCAGCACACTCACACCGGCAACACTTGCCAACCCGAGCCACAACTCTAGGGTTCCTCGTGTTCATCCGCCATCCCGAGCCACAACTCAAGAGATGTTATTATGAGCCACAACTCAAGGAATACCACGTGCTTAACCCCTATCCCGAGCCACAACTCAAGGGATACGTTCTGAGCAACAACTCAAGGAACACCAGCAACTCCACCTTTAAAGCACCACTAAACACCTCGTAGATCACAAATACATAATCAAAGTTCAAAGCTGCAGCAGTGCAAATCGCCTGGCGGGTGACACGTATCGCCAGGTGCTGCCAGCTCCCAGATCGCCTAGCGAGTGTCACGTACCGCCAGGCGCACAACGCCTTATAATTCCTCTCACCACAGCGACCGTCGGGCGGAACCGCTCCTGCCGCCAGGCACACTCAACCTCGAGACCTCACTGTTGTCTCGCTACCGCCTGGTGGTTCACATCCCACCGCCAGGCGCCATGACAGTACAGCACTTCCTGATTTTTTTGCTCATGTCTTATATAGTTTCTTACCTCATTTCCACCTGCTCAATCCCCGGTATCATCTAATTAAGAGATTACTAGCATTGGTGAGGTCCAATCCTCAACTTCCTAACTTGGTAACAGCACCCATTCAATCATAACATTAAACTCCTCCCTTCTTAACCTATTAATACTCTTAGATTCTTTACCATTAAGTTGTTGCCAAGTCTACTACACTGTTTGAACTCTCATTCCCAATAATTGGTCAATTCTTTAAACCCCCTTGCACCCAACTTATTCAGTATTCAGAATCTCTATTACCCCACAATAAAGGAAGACCCCTAATATTTAATATCACTACCTCCTAAGGTAATTCTCACCCTTGTGGCGCATACACGACTCCCTCATCAAACCTTCCCAAATATCACGAAAATTCCATCTATTGATCCTAACCCAACAGAAACAGAATCCAACCTCAGTGCACGACCCTTCAACCTGCAACAGCACTGCCACTACGCTGGCGCCTGGCGGCCAGCCCCCGTGCCGCCGGGCAGTGCTTACCTTTTGGACTTTTTCCCAGATTTTCCCGCACCCAATGCCCGACCATTTTTCCATCTTCATGAATTCCCATTACATACAAATCTAATCCAAGCACAATCATAACAATTCATTATATACTTTCATTGATCACTAATCCCTATGTCCAATTCACAGTAACACATTCCAAATTGTGATTTCTGATAACACACATTCAACCCTAACTCATATACATTGTTCCATTCATTTAAGCCTTCGATTAGGTGGTTATACCTACTGTTGGTCAACATTACCACTCCATTAGAATCACCACTGACTTTTGCCCCGATTAGATTTCACCCAGAATTCCAGAAAACCCAAAAACGAGTCAAATTACCCCGCGCCGCCTAGCGGTTCAACCAGTCCCGCCAGGCGCTTCATCAGCAAACCCAGAGAATAGCTAAGACGCTTTGCGTCGCCTGGCGGCCAGGAGTGTGCCGCCAGGCGGTTCCTCTTCCAAGAACCCAGAACACATGAAATTGCATGAGTCGCATGGCGGTGGTTCATCACCCACCAGGCGGTTTCTGGAAAATTCCAGAAAGGCAGAATTATAAAGGATTTAACAGTGCACAAACAACCAATATACCATACAGATACACATTATTAATCATACGCATAAAAATTACGGAGTCCAGCTCCCCTAATCTGGTATTCCTTCGCTTAAGCTTGATGATCGAAATTCCTCCCTACGCCAATGGTTCCCTTAGCCTTCTCACAATTGAGTCCCTAAAAATCCCTCTCAACCTCACAAGCTCTCATATTTTCGTGCTCTCTCTCTGGGTATGTTTTCCAGCTTGCAAAACCTTAGCTATTAACCTAGTTTTACCTTTTAAAGTGTGCCTAAAAACTAACTAAATGCCCTAGAACGAAAATTTATTATTTAGTGGTGTTTAATGTCATTCACCAACTCCTTAAGGCAATTTTCTAGCCACCCCTCAGCTTCCATACCACTAGGGTTTCCTTTCCACCTTTCCATATTTAAGTCAAAGCCAAAAATGCCAAAAATAAAGTTTAATGTAAGTTCTCCAAGGCTTGAACCCATAACCATGCAATCGTCAATTCAATATCAAACCATTTAACCAATTCATATTTCATGCTAGAGATCACAATTCAATCATCATAACATACCAGAACATGTTTTCATAGATTTAAATAATAAAACAATAACACAAAAGTTAGCATACATAGGACTCGAACCCAAGTCCTCTCACACAATCAAAGTACTCTCAACCACATGAGCTAGTACTTTTCTACGTCATATCAACCATAATTTTATGTCATAATTATTTCCCCTCCCGCATTTATTAATTAATTATTTATTTAATTAATTAAATTCTACGGGTCTTACAGCTCGCATGAAAACTGTTGTTGTAGGTGTACTCTATCAAAGGTAGGACCTCATCCCAAGCACCCAAATGATCTAATACGCACGTTCTCTGTAAGACCCGTAGAATTTAATTAATTAAATAATTATTTAATTAATAAAGGCGGGAGGGGAAATAATTATGACATTAAATTATGGTTGGTATGATGTGAAAAAGTACTACCTCATGTGGTTGAGAGTACTTTGGTTGTGGGAGAGGACTTGGGTTCGAGTCCTATGTATGCTACTTTTTATGTTATTGTTTTATTATTTCAATCTATGAAAACATGTTCTGTTATGATATGATGCCTGAATTATGATTGTTAGCATGAAACATAATTGGTTGAATTGATTATGCACTTGAGTGGTAACAAAGGGGTCATGGGTTCAAACCTTGGAAATTCTAAATGGAACTTATGCTTATTTTTATTTTTGCTAATGGTAACTTTAGATGGAATTGGAAAGGTTAACAGAAACCATTGGAATCAGTACGGCCAAGGAGGGACAAAGGTGAGTGAGAGGGGTCTGACGTGAGGGAGTTTGGAGGCGGAATTGAGGGAATTCAAGGGTGGCTATTGGTGATCAAGGGAGACTAAGACAACTTTTGTGCCCTTCCTCAAGGATCAACCTCTTCACCTCAGCATCATCTGGTATACACACCCTACCCTGGAATCTCAGTAAATCATCGTTACCCAAAGCAAAACCTTTGCCTCGTCTGACCCAAGTTGCTCTCTAACTCTGTTCAAATTGGCATCCAACAACAATGAGCACAACAGCTCTGAGAGTAGCTTAGTGAGCTAGAAATTAGTGGAACAGAAAGGAAACTAGATCAATAAGGGAAACCTCAGTTGGAGCCAAGGCAACGAACTAGAACAAAGGGAATATCAGTTGGGAGATTAACTTACGTGGAAGAAACAAAGTTCTTCTAGCTCAACGGAAAGCAGAAGTGAAACCCTAGCAGAGCTTAGCCACTGTTCTGAGAGAGAATAAGGGAAATTGTTTTTCTGAAAATAAGAAGAATGAATGGATTACGACAGATTAGAGTCTTTGACTCCCTATGGGCCAATCCTAGGCCTAACTGATTGGAGCCTTCCTTTTAAAATAAGGACATATAATATAAGTGGGCCTTACATTTTTTGCATTACATAAACTTCTCACTTTATAACTATTTATTATTCAAATTTTATTTATTTTTACTTTGAATAAAATACAACAAAGACCATATTAGTATTTCATTATATAACATAATTACATATTTTTAATTTATTTTTTTAAGTCACATCAATAATTTCTACTACAAATCTTTTACTCAAATCCATTCGCTTTCTCATTTCAAACAATCTCATTTTACATTATCTATCCTCTTTTTTTTCTTTCCACCTATTCTGATTCAAACAAAACATAAAAGTTTAGAATCATGGTGTAAAGTTATGCAAGTTTTGTATATGATACTTCTTTATCTTCCTGAACATAAATTTCTTGTATTATTGAACTCAAACCAAGTTCCCTGTGGTGAATGTTAACAACTGAGAATGAGGGTTATTTCATGACCTTGAAACTTATCAAAGTTTCAAATCTTTTTTCAAGAAAATAGCTTGGAATAAATTGTCTTTTGCTGAAGGTATATCTATTAACACACCACCTGGGAGAGGGGTTATTACCAATTTTGAAAAGTGAAAATGAAGAATCCAAATCTATTGATGAAGACATTTGGGATGGCATTGTTAATGACTTATATATTTTAATGCATAAATTCTAAAAAAATGATTTTTTAAAAATTAGATTTTGACAACTTGATCTTAGATTTATAATCTAAGGTGAGATTTTCTAACTAGATTTTTATTTTATTTTTTATTTTTTTATTTCAAAATCATTTAGAAAAATATTATAAAAAAATTGTTAAAATTTAGTTGTCAAAAAGTTATTATTTTAAATTTTATGATTGTTCTCGGATCGATGAATTTTTTCGTGTTTATCAATGTAGGAGTTTCAAGGAAATATAGAATGTCTTGGAAGTTGCTCATGAAGACAAAAATGATATTAAAAGAATAAGAAACCTACTTTAGTGCAAGAATATGATATTTTTCGTTTGCAACAAAGCGAGACTATTTTAGATGTGTGGAAAAGGTTTATCCACGTTATAAATAATCTTATTGAACTTGTAAAGATTTTAAGAAGGAGGATACTTCATAGATCTTGGAAACCAAGTATTATTGCAATATTCAAATCAAAGGAATTTGTGTTTGCAAGATGAGATATCAAGAACTAGAAATAAATAGACATGTTGGCCAAAAATTTAATGATAAAAGAAAGAAAGGAATAACACTAAAAAATAATTGTATAGCAAGAAGAATCAAGTGAGGAAAATCATTAAGGTGGAAGTGACTCAAAAAAAATTGTCCCACTTAAAAAGTTTGGAAGATTTTTTTGAAAGCAAGACATCATATACTACTTCCGTATTTATGAGATACAGTAAAATCTACTAGAAAAAGTACTCAGATACGAGAAACAAATAGAGTAATAGTAACATTTAAGAAAAAAAAAAGTGGGCGTAGTAGACTCTTAAAATATAGAATTAAATAAAAGTAAAATTAAAAATATCATTTTTACATAAATTTACATATGTGAACTTAGTCCTTGTTTGGTTCAAATACGAAAAATAGGGGGAGCACTGATTTAAATTTGAAGTCCGAAAAACAAAGCAGAATGGGATGTGATATTTTTTTTTTTAGCTTTCCTTATGGGAAAGTATGTATATAATATAATAATAATAATAATAAATTAATTCTATTAAGTTTTATAATTAACGATAGTAGTATATTAAATAAAATACACATCAATCAATTTTTTTAAAATTTTTTATATATTTTTTTTCATTTCTCTTTATCTCTCCTATGATCCCCAAAACCTCACATCATATCTTTTTACTTTTAAATTTACTCATTTACATTCCTTTAAATTTATCTTTCAATCCAAATACACTTTTAAAATTTATATATATATATATATTTATATTTATATATATATTTTTTTTTTTTTTTCTAGACAGCACAATAATTAAGGTTTGCCCCTAACATCTTTTGTGTATGTTCCTTCTAGGAAAAGAAATATTATACACTTATTAAGATTTGGAAAATAAAAACATGAAGTAAAACTCTAACATATTTTATCCTTTTCTTATTCCCGCCTTAACTCAAAGAAATATAATATGATAACGGTAGTTTATATGCATACTTTTATTATACTTTTATTGATATTTATAATTTTATCTTTAAAAAAGATGACATTACAATATTTTTTATATTCTTAATTAATATATATTTGAATAAGTTACATTTATTTATCTGAGGGTATCTATTACTACATTGAATCAAATTTCACCTCTAGTAAACATATTTATTATCCTAATTTCCAATTATTTTTAATTTACAAATAAATTTTAAAAGATATACCTAATTTTAAAATCAACAGCAAGTCAATTTCATAAAAATTGACTATTTTCTTATAGAAAAATATATTTCGATTCTTATCCAATTATTTAATTAGAATCTATAAAAACTCAATCTAACCCTTTTTTAGAAAATACAGATTTAAATTTAGTTTCAATCCAATTTATTTCTTAACCCATATTATGATTTTTTTTTTGCCTACATATAGTAGCTGAAGGGTAAGAGGGCAACAATAGAAAACAAAGCACGAAATTTAGAAAAACAGTTAAAATCTAAAGAGAAAATTTTCGTAAAGGAAGGCACTCAGTATATTAGTTACAAGGACACCTTGAATGATTTTATAATATAGAAAAACTTGACATTGACCTTGCATTGATCTTGCTTTGGGCATACCACTTAGTTCATTTCCAAAAGACAGAACACTATTGAACCTCTTTACAAAGGGAAGGAGTCACAAAAAGAAAACAATGTTTTACAGAGCTACACGCAAAAAAAAAAAAAATAATAATAAAGCAAGGATAAATAGTGATGTTTGTTCCAAAACGGCAATAACTTCATTTACCACCTTCACTTGCTTTCAAAATATCTGCAAGTTCAGATGATAGTCAATTCAAATTCATCCAAAACGAATCATTAAATTATACTACTTTATGATCAACACTAGGGTTAAAAATGTTCAAAAACCAAGTTGTTGCTGTTAAGGCTCGTAGCTATGAAAAGATGCTTTCAGCAAACCTAAAACGGAGAATAATGTCTCGAAAAGACTCATTAAACCAAATGTTGTGAACTGGAAATAATGACAATAGAGGTGTACTAAAGCTTGATTTGCTTCCATCAGAGAAAAAAATAAGTGAATTTCAACAGTCAGAACGTTGGATTCTGGAATCATCTACCTTGTTTGGAGCATCAATGCCTTGGGGGAGGAGTGATGAACTTTCCTAACTAACTAACATCTTTCTGAATGATTGCAAGAGAAGTTGTAAAAAAGAGATAAAAAAAAAACAAATAACCTGAAGAGAAGTTTGATTCTTCCCTTTTTCTTCTTCAACTAGTAGCTATATAGTATTGAGGGGAGGTTAAGAAAAATAAAGAGGCTCGTTAGTGACATTTAAACAAATATCAAGGAGGTTAATATGATCTGTCCAAGAGATCATGAGCAGAAAACTACACTTTGTAAAGAGCATATATGCATTAGCAATTTTAGAAGTATCACAAAATAAAATGCACCTTTGAAAGACAAGTACCAAAGGAGCAAAGGCAAATTTGTATGACATTGCGTTAGACAGTCAACACAAAACACTTCATTCCATGATCCCCATCCAAGCCTGAATGACAATGAATGTTCCTGCCATCCCAAATTGCAAACCCAAACATTTAACAGCTACAGTTTTGCCTAATTGAAAATAATGTCAGCACTGGCACCACATATTCTCCATCACAGAGTTAACAAAAGTTATTACTTGTTGCTTTGCTAGAATTAAAAGAGCCTACGATAACAGGTGCATGAAATGGCCTCAGACAGCAAGATCAAAGATTATAACAAAACCCTCCATGCACAATTAATCAGGACCACAAACTTACTAAATCAGATCAGTACTGCATTTCGTGCAAGGTAGTTTGGTCTATTTGTTCAAACTTTATATAAAGAAATATTCTTTAATAGCATAATCACTTATCAGCAATTTTTTACATATTGGGCTAAACTTGTTTTCAAAAAACAAAAGCAATTTCCCGCTTTCTCTTTTTTTTGTATTTAAGCACAAACAAACAGACCCAGCGATAAAAACGGTAAATGTGTGTAGTTTGGAGTTAGAGAGAAGACGCAATGGACTATGAAGAAAGTTTTCAGAACACTTAGCAAAAGAGACTATACCACAGAACCAAAATATCAATAATCCACAAAAGGTATGATACATAGAGTACCAAAAGGACCAATAAACGTACCTAACACAATGAATCCTAATTGTTGGATGACTGTAGGGCTTCAGATACCAACTTAATCTGTTCCCCAATCAGTAGAGAGCGATTCGCAAGAAGTTCCATCTCAGAATATTGCAGCACTTTCCACCTTCTCTCCAAGTCCTTCCTCTTGGATTCTCCAATCAAAGTAAGTCCTCTCTTCATCTCATCCTCATCCAGCTCTTTAAAACAAGAAATATTGCTGTAGAGCAAACTCACGTCACCACTATCACTATTTTCCGGCGCCGGCAAAGCCAGCAGCGACGGTGATGGCTGTGACGGCGCTTTGGCGTTGGGTTTTGCCACACCCGTGGTGGCAGATTCCTTCTTTGGAGTCTTGGTAACGTATTTGGCAAGAGGCTTGGACTTTTCCACCAGCCCGTTGGGCCATTCACCCCAAATCTTCTTGGAGAATTCAAACAAGGTCTTGTGGTGAGGTTTGAACAACCGAGGCTCCTTCCCATTCTTCTCTCTGGCCGCATGAGTGAGGAACCTCTTCTTCATCCGTCGAATCTTCTCCTTCAGCTGATGGCTGGAAACCTCAACGTGGAGTGACTTCTTAATGAAGTTGTGGAAAGCGTCGGCATACCTGTAAGGCTCTTGCCCAGTCTTTGAGATGAACTCAAGTATGCCCTTAAGAATGCCGAGCTCGTCTTCTTCGCTCCAGATCCTCTGGAACAACACCTTCGCTTGCCCGCCGGCCTTCTTCCCGTCCTCCTCCGTCCCCTCGTTAGCAAAGGAGGGAGAAGGAGCCTCGGTTGCTTTCTTTTTCGCGCGTTTCGGCTCTGTTACGTCGGCGGGGCGCTTGGATCCCGGCTTCACCGGCGTGGAGGAACGCTGGGCTTGGACCTTGGGCTGGGGCTGGGGCTGGTCCGCGGGCTTGGGCTTGGATTTGGGTTTGACCTGAGCAGGTTGGGAGTCAGTGTCGGATTCGGATTCGGATTCAGAAGAGGAGGATTTGGGGTGAGGAATGGAGGGAGCGTTTGCAGAAGCAGGGAGAGTGGAACGTTGCTTCTCGTCTTGGTCTTCTTCTTCGGAAGAATCGTCTTCCTCTTCAGAGGAAGAAACCTGTGCTGCTGGTGCTGGTGTTGGTGGTGGTGCTGCATGCGGTTGAGAAGAATGCCTTCGGTCATCATCTTCCTCGGATTCGGAGGAGGAAGCAGTTGGAGGATTTTCCACGGGTGGAGGGCGCTGCTTCGGCTTCTTTGCCATGGTCGAAAATTTGGGAATTTAGGGTTAGCGGGGAGTAGTGACAGTAGTGAGAGAGAACTCTCACACAGGAAATTGAACTTGTTGTGACACAGGGAAACAAGAGAACCAACACAAAAAACATATATATACACATATATAAAATTATTACTAACGGTAATTAGTTCTTTTTATATAATAAAAGAAAAAGAGTAAACACTCAGGACAAGTATTGAATTGTCATAGGAAAAATTAATTAATTTTAGTATGTAATTACCTTTGAAAGGGACAATTAAAAGTATTTTAAATTTTTGAAATAAAAATAAAAATAATATATATTTTTTAAAATAATTGTACATTAATATTATTTTTTTCTTTTAATAAATATTTGATAAATTTTTACAATTTCAATTTGATGTCTGCATTAAGAAAAATCAAACTAAAAAGAAAAAAAAATTAAATTACATAATTTTTGTGAAATTATATATCAATAATCTATTATCTATTATAATATAAAAAAATATTAAAAATTTTAATTAATAATTCATATTTATTTTGTTGATAAATATCAATTGATTTTTTTAAGTTATTTTAATTTTTAAATAAATTTTTAAATTACTTATTATCTATTATAATATAAAAAGAAAAGATACTAGAAAATTTTAAAATAAATAAATAAATAGTTAGAATTTATTTAATTACTCATATTTATTTGATTAACAAATGTTTCAAATATTAGTTTTTAAGTTATTTTAACTTTAAAATAATTAAATAGTTAATTTTTAAAATTTATTTTAGTATTCACAAGAAGTTTACTTTTTTTATTTTTGTGTCAATTGTTTCAAATATTAATTTTTGAGTCATTTAAATCTAAAATAAATACATAATTAACATTTTTGAATTTATTTTATTGTCTATATTTTTTGTTGACAAGTGTCCAAATATTGGTTTTAATTTATAAGTATAACACTTTTTTATTAAACTTATTGTATAATTAAAGTTAAAGATTTCTTTTACGAAACTAAAACAAAACAAAACATATGATACATAATATACATAAACATACTAAAATTATTTTCATAAAATATATTATCTATCATTTACTATCTATTATCTATTATAATTTATTATCTATTATAATTTATTATCTATTATTCATTATTATCTATTATAATATAAGAAAAAGAAGATACTAAAAAATTCACTTAACTATCCATATTTATTATGTTAAATGTTGGGTTATAAGTCATTTTAATTTTAAAATAAGTAAATAAATATTTTTTTTAAATTTACTTTTATCATTTTCAACTTCAAAATATAAAGCTTACAACTTTAGTAAGATCAATACAAAAATTAAAACTAACAAATTAATTATTTTGAAATATACTACTAACAAATACAACAAAAAAACATTAGACGAGTCTAACATTATACACATTAGACGAGTCTATCCATACATTAGTTAAACGAATATAACAAAAATCATTAGACAACTCTAACAATACACAATCAACAAGTTTGTCCAATCATTAATTAAATGAGTATAAAAAAGTATTAGATAAATCAAATCATTTCATACATTGATTAGACGATCTAAGGAATACACACTGATTAAACGAGTATAACAAAAAATATTAAATGAGTTTGTCGATGCACTGATTAGACAAATTTAATATATACATTATATGAATCTATTCATACAATCACTAAACAAATATAGCCAAAAACATTAGACAAACCATTCCACACATTCATTAGATAAGTTTAGGAATACTCATTAGATGAGTTTGTCCATATACTAATTAGAAAAATTAACAACAAAACATGGACAAATACGTTGATATACTGATAAGACAAGCTTAACAATATACATTGTACAAGTTTGTCCATGTGCAAGTTATACGAGTCTATTAATACACATTTTACTTACATATAACACCATATACTTACATTTTACTTAAATAATTATTTGTGTATATGCATTTCATTTTAATATAACATAAAAGTGTTTATATCTAAATGTGTTTCTATTCAAAAAATTTAACATCAATTTTATGTTGTATTTAATTTATACGAGATCATATTACATAATATATCTACATCTTATACTTTAACAACGATCCGTACATATGTATTTAATTTTAATATAATAATATTATTATTAATATTATTATTAAAAACTATTATTACAAATTGTTATAATTAATTAAATCAATAATATATTTAAATAATAAATTAATTATTATATATAATTAAACCAGTAATAATAATATTCAAATCATTGATTTATATATAACAAAATAAAATCAGTTTTAAAAATTATAAAATATAAAATGAAAAAAACACGTATGCACGGGTCTCTTACTGCTTCATTCCTAAAATTGGATTGATAAGTCCTTCTCCATACATGGTGGTCTCTTATTACTGGGGAAGCTTATTGAACTTACGATAGCGATATTCAGCAAAGGTTTTTGTGGAAAACTTTGGTGGATTGTGATGATTTATGAGAGAAGAAATGGGTCCTATCACTGCCTCATGTGGAGGCACAACAAACACTGCCCATGACATGCGCATTCGTTCCTTATTCACCACGCTTCTATGCACAACACTCTTATATTTTCCGTTACTTAACACCTATCACCAAAGTAAAACAACACAAAATCAAAACCAAAATCATGAATAGAATCCAAATTTTCATAAACATTACCTCTAGTTGATCACCAACAAGAACCATGAGTGCATCTTGCAAGTAATTGACTGCAACCCAGTTATTGTCCTTCCAAACTTGCAGACCTGGAACTTCATTAGGGAGAAGTAGGGTAAGGGCACTCATGTCGGTGTGAGGCTCAACACCCAAAGCCAAATCTGGTTGTGGACATGGTGGATACATATTTATCTTCATTTCAAGTTCTATCAATTCACCTCCTAACTGAGACTTCAAACTCTTCTTCTCCAACCCTAACCCTTCTGATAGAACCTCCAGAACCTTCTCTGTTACCCTTAACATCTCCTTGCTGTAATTTTCTGTCACTTCCCTATCACACACATAATTCCTTATAAAGTAATTACATGCTGTAATTTGTCAATGTAGAATTTTAATCACTTTCAATATGTTTGGATGATAGACACACCTGTAGGAAGAAGGGTGTTTAGGCCACATGTGATAGTTGAGCTTAGAAGGAGGAGAGATGAGATGAAAAAAATAATCAAGCCACTCCATCTTTTCTTCAAGGTTTTTGGTCATTTTTGTGCCATAGCCATCAAACTTACCATTGGAAGGGTCATTTGCATAACCTTCTTTCTCTTCTTGAGGGAGGCCAAAAAACTCTTCACCAACCTCTCTCAAACTTTGGATCAATGTTTGTGATATATTGTGATGAGTTATTTGAAAAAATCCCCATTCAGAAGCAGCTTCAGATATTTCCTTCACTAAAAGATTGTGTGGGTGAGATAGTGAGATTAGTGGCACAGTTACACCTTCTATGGCTTTCGTGTTCTCTGGCCTTTCATTGGGTGAACGGATGAACTCTGGTGGAACCTCCTTCAGCTGCTTCAAAGCCAAACTTTGTATTCTTTTCACTTCCATTAAGAAACAACTTTCTTCAACATTCACACAGAAAAAAAAAATGATTTTTTTTTACACTCCACCAATTACTTAACAACCCATCTTTAGAAATAACGTGATCTTTAAAAAAAATTAACTTTTATGAAAAGTGAATGTAAAAATTTATTGATTTGTTGTACCTAGCAATCAACAAAACCTAAGAATCATTCTAACTTGGTATGGTCTTATTAAGCATTCAACAAAATCTAACAACCATATTGTATTCACTTTCCACTATGATGATTTGATTTTTTTTTTCCCTATATACGTACTATGTATGTAATGATCTTTATAGAAGTAAGTATGGTTTCTACTATGGAAGTTAAATGATAAAAGTTAACTTATGCTTGAGTATGTTTAAGAATAATCGGTTTATTTTTAACAGTCAGTTACTTCTATGAGTAAATTTTGGAGGATTTTGACAAGAAACTGTCAATATTTAATGAGGCAGTTGTTTATTATTTACGTTTTAGTCTTAGTTTTTAAAGTTATCAAATATACAACTATAAGACTCTTCGAATTCAAATTATATTTATTAGTGTAAATACATATTCTGTTACGTATGTGTACGGTATTTTTTTTTTTAATATGTATGATATTATAATATTATTAGTAAATTTATATTTATTAAGAACAAAATGAAATGAATGGATAAAATAAGAGTAAACAATTGTTGATGAATAAAAAAAGATAGGTTTAATTATGCTTTTGGTTCTCATTTTCATAACAAAATATTAATTTGGTCCATCTATTTTTTTATCTCAATTTGGTCCATATCTTGGAAATTTTGATACAATCAAGTCGTCATTTCCGTTAGTGGTACACTAACAACATTAAAGGAGTACGTGTCAGTTTCTGAATTTTTTGAATTTATTTTTTATACGTGCCACGTGGCAGTGACAAAGTGATATGACAATAGCAATATCATGTGTCACTATCATGCCAAATGTCATTTCTTTATTCTCAATTTGGTCCCTGTATTTTAATTTGTCTCAATTTAATTCCAATTTTTGTAAAAATTATGCAATTCCGTCCCTCTCCAAATTGAAATAAAAATTAATTTGTATATAAATGTTATACAAATATTTTTATTCAAATTGATATTTTTATTATATATTTTTAACATATCTAAGTTTATTTAAATTTGTGTTTCACATTCAACTTTGCTTAAAGTTTTTTTCAAATTTTAAATTTACTTGTTTTTTATTGTTACATAAACTAGTTAAAATTATTTTTAAAATTTTTATAATTGTTATTTTTACACCAACTCAAACATTTAGATAGAAATTATTGAACTTTACACATTTTAAAAATATACAATTATTTGAAATATAAATTCAAATAAAAAAACAATATTAATGTATGATGTAATAAAATATCAATATAATTTATGAATTTTTTTCTATTAACATTATTTTCTATTAACAACTTTAAAACATTTTAAATAACATTCAATGTAAAATATAAATTTAAATAAACTTAATTTTGTTAAAAATATTTACTTGAAATATCAATTTTGGATAGAAATATATTTATATAGAAATTAAAGTTGGTTTTAATTTGGAGAAGGACAAAATTGTTTCATTTTTACAAAAATTGGGACCAAATTGAGACAAAAATTAAAATACACGATGTTAGTGTGAAACATGACAATTTTTTTTAAATATCAAAAATAAAAAATTCAAAAAATTCAGGAATTGACACGTAACACCCCCTTTAACAATGGTACTATACCCCTAACAGAAAGGAGGACCAAATTGAGATAAGAAAAAATAGAGGGATCAAATCGATATTTTGTTACCTAAATGGAGACCAAGAGTATAATTAAACCATAAAAATAACTGTTAAAACAATTTTATAGAAAATATCTAAAAATATGTTATTTAAAAAAAATTAATAAATAATTGATTGTAATGGGCAACATAGGAATAATAATTGTGAGTACAAAAGAGAGAATTTTTCTTACATACAAGTATAAATGTAAAAATATTTGTTTTTTTTAATAAAAAATAAATAAATAATTTATTGTAAAGAGTAAAATAAGAATAATGATCATGGACAAAAGATATACTCTATATATAAATACAAATAAATCTTTGAATAAATTTATGAAGAAATTATTTTAAATTTACAATATATTAATATTTTTTCTCTATTTATTTTTTATTTTTTACTTTGTATGATTTAATATATTTTTTATAAGATTCAATATAGTTTCTTCCTTGTCATCATTTAAAAGACGATGAGTTGACGTATGGTAATATAATTACTCACTCCTTTTACACATTAATTATTCAATGAATTATTATATTTGATACAATCATTATAATAAAATACTTAATTGAATAATGATAAATTTTAATGATAAAAACTAATTAATAATTATAATCAATAATTTAGATATCAATTTATAAATTAAATTTTTTTGGCAACTATAATAATTTCAAAAAGTTATAATTGACTCTAAATTGATAACTTATATTAATTATCAAAGTTTTAGTTATTAAAAAAAGTTGGTTTCTAATTATAAAATTGGTCTTTAAAGATATTTTTAATCATTAAAATTAATCATTATTTAAAAAATTTATTAACTCGATTTGGTTCTTATATATTTTTTAAAAAATTTTCAATATGATTTTCTTCGTTGAATGAGAGTCAACAACATTGTTCAGAAGATGATAAACTGAAAATTGCTAATGTAATCATCCATTTTTTTTCGTGTTTATTGTCCGATTTAAAAACAAAGTGAAAAGAATAAGTGTAACACCCCATTTAATTAATAGCGTAATTAAAAGAAGCGTCACACTAGAATAATATCTTGGTGCAGTTCCGGAGTTTAAAAGTAATTTCATACAACCAACCAAAATGCGTAACGGTGCTAAAGGAAACAGATATAAAATATTCTACAGAAATCAAACTGAAATGTAAATGACAGATGCTACATGGGCCGTGGCCCTAAAAGAAAGATCATGGATCAGGATCCAGCCAAGGCGGGCTACACAGCGGAGTCACCATTCCCCTGTTGACCGCGAGAACCTCTCGCTTCTGCTCACATCAATAATTTGATGATCATCGCAAAAGAGAAGAACCACACACGAGACAATCAAACAAGCAAAGGGTAAGCTAGAGCCAAAATCATTTCATCAATGAAGTCAGATACATATTCACAGTCCACTATACATACATCACACAAGCATGTTACGACCTTCCAAGCAATACACTACGACTCGACTCGACTCATCCGGATACATATAACTTGGTCGGATTCAGCGGATGCTTGCACTTGTGGTGGATACCTCTGCTCACCCCCGAGCTATGTGTTACAAGTGTTATAATGAATCAATTTTCCCTCACCACAAGGTTAGCCCTTAATGAATTTCGGACCTTCTGCTACTCTCACCACAGGAGTCAATCCGCTCTAGGTGAGACTAACTGACTCCTTAGAGTGTCAGGATGCAACCTTACCTTGAATCCTTACCTAGTTATACAGATGGGGCACCACCATGGACACCCACTAATAGGGGCCA
>Ga0214545_1005016_pt1 | contig 24318 bp, 14 predicted proteins | sample CNSS4metaG_FD_160064 | JGI IMG/M metagenome (GOLD analysis project Ga0214545, IMG submission 160064) | Root nodule microbial communities from cowpea collected in UCLA plant growth center, Los Angeles, California, USA - CNSS4 | ecosystem: Host-associated > Plants > Roots > Nodule | place: USA...
AACATTAGTTAGCAAACGATGTATTATCCTATTATATTTTGATATGTATTTGATATAAATTATTATTATTAATAGATCAATTAGTAATTGAATCTTGCAATTTGACCATATTTTATTTTTATTATTTTTTTACATTATACTTTTATTTCTTTACTTATTGAGAATCATTTATAAGTATTTTCATTTACATTTTGCTAATTCTACTTTAATATTAGGCTAATTCTTTTATTGTTCACAATTTAACTCACCAAATAAACTCCGTAACAAAAAGAACTTTCCATTTCCCTAAAATATGTTATCTATTTAATAAACGGTGTTAAGAAATTATATGACTGTACGGACATTGACTAGGGAAAAATGTATCTCTAAATTATTAGGTTACAAATGTTGAATTAGTTTGGACTATGTCCCAGTTCATGAATGGGAGCAATAATTAATTAATGTGAACAAGGGGAAATATTTGTCACCATATTTTTTCTGTGTAATAAAATGTTTAGAATAATCTTTAGAGGAGTTCAGATTCTATACTTTTTTTTTTCCTTTACTGAATATTAAAAATAGTATTTTAAATTTTAAATTTTAAATCATTAAAATTAGTGATAATCGATATATTATAAAAACACAGTAGAAGAATAATAACAAAAAACTCAGTAAAAAATTCAAATTGTTTTTAAAACTCAGGTAAAACTAAGATTATAGGGAGTGATTTAAAACGTATTTATATTTACTCATTAATAAGGTTTACATCAGCATGAGTTCAAACTCATGTCACTGTGAAACACAAGTTCATTTCTTAATTAATACTGGACCAGCATTTGTTGGCATTTGCCCTCAAATTACACTTGAAAAAAAATCTAGTTATTATGTTAAGAAATAGAGTATTAAGTAATCAAATACTAATAAATGAAATTTGTGTCTTTTTTTTGTCCTTTAAAACGTTATAATACTTTTTTATTCCTTTTTAAAGTGTTATATATGTAAATTACTTTTGAAACTAAAAGTTAAACAAAAAAAATAACTATTATAAACAAAAAGAAATTAAAATAATGATCAGAAATCTCACATCAACTAGAGATCAGAACAATTTTTAATATATAATTGAGATATAAATTTTGTTTTAGTTTTATAGATTTTAATTAGACTTAAAATCTATTTCTAATAACTAATATTTTTATGAAAAAAAAATCAATAACTAATAAGGAGCAAAACATGTTTAAACCTAAAAATATTTTCTATTAATGCAATTATTTATTGGTTGTTGGCAATTTGTTTTTTATTAGACTGATATTTTATTTACTTGTTTTAAGAAGAGAAAGACTTTGAAAAGAATAATCTAACACAAAATTATACGTAAATATCATTTCTTTTTACATTAAAACAAAAAATTTAAGTTCCGACGGTTATATACTTACACCGATTAACGATGTAATGAGTTTAAATTTTATGATATTCACTCTAAAAAGTTTATACATTCAACTTATCGAATTATATAGTAAAAAATATAACATTAGATAAATATATATTTTAAGTATATAAATAAAAACAAATTAGATTTAAAATCTATTTTGTAACATAATATTATAGTTATTTAAAATTTATACTAACGAAATTTATTATTGAATCTGCTATGTTATCCATTAGCAAAGTTATGAAATCACCATAAATACGCCTGAGAAGTATATATATTTAAGGTATATTACAATATATAAATAAGTATAAATTTCATTTTATAAACCAGAATTAGATTTAAAATACATATTTTACTGTAATTATATATTATAAAAATTAATAGGCTTTGCTTATATAATTAGGTTAAGAACATTTGGTAATCTCAATAATTGACATTTTAGTTTTCCGATCGAGTTTTTTCATATTAAATGTGAATTTATGTTAAACGTAAATTTATTTTATAGCATCTCGATCCGTCCAACTAGTATTTATCATCGATTGGAAAGTGGTATAATGAAAAAGGCTTTTTTTTTTATATATTTTCAGATCTAACAATATTCAATAAAAGGGAATAAAGCAGTGATGAAGAAAAATAGATTATATACACAAGTAAGTAAATGTTTTATTAAGGGTGAAATATGTTTTTGTTCTTTATCTTTCGGTGAATTTTGAATTAGCCTATTTCAAAACTTTGGACTAATTTAGTTCTTTATGTTTCGAAATACGTGAATTTAGTCTTTTAATTAAATTTTGTTAAGTTTATTTGACATTTTAAATGCGTTTCATAATAATATTTGACTTAACATTAAAGTAAAAATATATCAAATAATATAAACAACTTAAATGTGTACGAAACATCAAATAAATTTAACAAAATTTGATTACAAAGACTAAATTCACTTATTTTAATATATTTTGACAGATAAATAACTAAATTAATCTAAAATTTTGAAATGAACTAATTTCAAAATTCATTCATCGAAAGTTAAAGCACAGCAATATATTTAACCTTTTTATTAAATATGTTAGGAGAAATTGTAACGATTATTTGAGAGAGATAATTCAAAAGTTAGGAAGAGTGGAATTGACTTGTGAATCGATTGAAAAGCAGACGTGAAACACGTTGAAGCTTGAAGCACATGTTAATCATGAAATCACATTTCCTCAAGTACTCATAATATTGATGGACCATTTGAAACATTATAATTAACAACAATTCCATCAACCAATAACTTCATTCACAACACTTTCTGCTTTCTAATTACGAATCTATATCTCTCTGTATATTCTTAGCAGTGAAAAATAAGAATCAAAAAAACTAAAATGAGTTAATTTATAAGTTCAAATAAATTTACGTATAAGCTAATATATATATATATATATATATATATATATATATATACTGAAAATATTTAGTACAATTTAATAAAGCATCTTATGTTATTTATACTTTTATGAATTGTTAATTTTATAGATAAATGTTATTTATGATAAATAGTTTTTTAGATTTATTACATTTATCTTATTTTAATCACATTTTTTACTATGTACTATTTCATTTTAGATTTATTATTCTCTACTATATTTATATTCCTCTACATATAAATATAATCATTTGCATGAAAAAAAACCACAACAAAACCTGTAACTTATTAAGTGTTTCTCCTTTTTGTTGCACTTGATTGGTTATTCGTCGATGTAGCTTGGAAGAGAAACATATATCGTTATGCATGTCTCAACTTAAACTTTTTCTAATCTTTCATTATTTAATCTTATATTGTTATTCTTTGCTAAAAAAATTGTTTGGTTTGATTAATCTTTCTTTTATTTATATCTATGCATTATCTATAATAATATATAAAGAGATTTTCTTTTTTGTGTCCACATCTCAAAATACAAATTTACCCTTTAAAATATAATTATTTATAAAATTTTTGAAAATTGACCATTACTTTTACAAACTTTTTTATAAAATCGTTTATCTCTGCTCTTCTCTTTTTCTCTATTTATCAACAATTATTTTCTCATCTTTACTGATATATTTCACTTTATTTTTAATAAATATAATTTTATTTTATATATTATAACTTAATAACATTACATTATCATCACCTACTAATATAATATCACATATATTTAAAAAATGCGTACACACAAACGCGACAACGCCTGTGTGTACGTTATTGTTATTATTATTATTATTATTATTATTATTATTATTATTATTATTATTTATTATTATTATTATTATAAATTTTCTAGACAATTTTTTTTGTTTATTTTTCATTATTCCTTTTATGACTTTTTATTGTAAAATTAGTGATAATATTATATAATATGTTTGTCATGACATGAATATGATTATGTCAATTAAATAAGTCTTTTATAGGTAAAAAAGATATATTTTTACTCGTAGCAATAAAAGAAATTGTGGCACGTTAATGCTCTATTTGTTTCTAGGTATTTACTATTCACGCAGACAGAATTAATAATAATAATAATAATAATAATAATAATAATAATAAATAATCAGTTATTAATATTTCTACCAAGTTTTTTTTTTAAGTCTCTTTTGAATAATGAAATTGAGTTTGAAGACTTTGTAATTAGGTTGGAGACTTTGATATGCTTAAAGCTAAAAAAATACAGTAGTTAGGAGATTCAATTAGTAATTAAACAAGTTATGTGGAATTATAAATGTATGAATTCAAAATTTGTTAGATATTTCACCCAGGTAAAAATGTTGATTAATGAATTTGATATCATCTTTTAGCATATTTCTTGAGAATTTAATATATGGCACAAGTGGCTTCTTATAAACTTTCAAAAGCTAATTCAAATTTGAAGGAAACTTCCAAATAAATATGAATCGTTCTATATAAATTGTTAATTACTTATAAATGATCGGAGAGAACCGGTAGTTACGTACTTGAAAGATCCAACTAGCCATGTTGATAAAAAAAAAAATCAAATATATCATTACCTATTGATTATATTACATTAAGTTGTGAATTATATAACAAAAAAATAAGTCAAATTTTTTATAGTTTATATTCGCAGAAAACATTCAAAATTTTGTGGGCAATAATAGTTTTATATAGATTTCTCACGGTAAAAAAATGTATGGATAAAATGAGAAATGTTTCTCATGAATTCTTACTTTGGGTTGGTAATTTTTTATATGTATTTCTATGGAAAAGTTCACATTTATGATTCGATGCTTTAATTTGGATCACGCATCCATATCTGACACGTGTCTATATTTGATATTTTAGGATATTTTACCGATATTTATCAATAAAATATTTAATATATATAAGTAGTACTTTTGTGATGATAATAATTTATAAATTTGTATGTTAACTTTAATATCTATGATTTCAATTTGGATTCATACAATAACAATCATATATTTATCATATTTTAAAAATTAATATATATTTTTTAATATGCATATATCACATATGATATCTTATTATTTTCAAATTAAATGTATCAATGCATATTATATCCGTGCATCACAAATTCACATATATTCTTGGTGGATAATTTTGCACATATATTGTCATAGATAACGGAGCAACCTATTTTAGGAATATTTCTCATGAATTTTCCTAATAAAATTTCATGCTCATTTACCACAAAAAAATTCATGAGAAATATACAATTTAAAAAAGTAATTAAATATTAATTTTACTATATAACTAAATTTATGCATTAAAAATATTTAATTAACTAAACTTATGCAAGTTTTCATTTTCAATATTCAAGTGAGATAGAGACATATTTTCATGGTGGAGAATCGTGATGAAATGAGTTTTATTTCAATAAGATTATTATTGGCCTTTGATTTTGAAAGAACTGTATTAAACATGCAAGTGTTGTCAAGAAGATCAAAAGTTTTGGTCAGTTCCAATGAGTGAATTGAATTCAATAATGAAATCTTGGAAATTTAGACGATGGATAAACAATTTAATTGAGAAATAGTTGTGCGCTTATTGAAAAGTTATAAGTATAGTAGTTGTTCTAAATTATTTCATTAAAGTAAGCAATTCCTCTAAAGGATATTTATAAGAGTGTGTGTTAGGATCCAGATTTACCATTTGAGCAAAAATTATAGCTAATAGTTAGTGATTTGGTCTATCTAATCTCCATCATAGGACAATTATGCAACCCACAATAATCTCTCACTTAACAATTGTCCATTATGAATCAAGCACTTATCACTTGGCTCTTAACTCTAATACCAATCGTTAGGATCAAGTGTTTACTACTTGGACAAAAGTTATAGCTAATAGTCAGGGTACAACTTTTTTTACTTAAGAGTATAACACAAGTCCACGTGTCACGATTCGATTATGATCCGGTCCACTTGACTTCTACCACGGGATAATTGATGTCACCTAATGTTATTGATTTTATTGAAGAATAGATAGTATACCAATTTGAAATCCTAAAATATGATATTGATAGGTAAAGTTACAATGTTTATTGGAAAAAAAAAAGTAGTTTTATATGCTAACTCAAGAAATATAAAGATGTATGGATCAACACATTATTTTACTAAGAAAATGGCCAATTTTGTTAAATTGAGAAACATATTGGATTTTATGGGCATATGAAATTCTCCTAAAAGTTAAGTTAAGCCTCCAATTTTGGATTATGATGTTCAACAAATTAATTGATCTTGATGAAGAGAGAATCATTGCTTTAGAAAATACAATTTGACTAAAAGAAGGAAGGCTAAGAAGAAGTCTTTTGCTGAAGCTGCTTATGTGTGGAATTGTAGCTATTCATAAAGAATATAAAAGGTTTAAAGAGTGATTTGTTAATTATTTCACAACTGTATTAAATAGTCTAATTAATAATTTAAAATGTTTTAGTATTGTTGTTAAAAGAATTTGCACATATTTAATTAATATGTACTTTTACTAATTTGAACTTGGAATGTAAATATTGTTTATTCAAATTTCGCAAACGATAATCTATTACATATTAAGAAAATAAGATACCACTAAAATTACTACATTATCCTTTTTTTTTTATTGATAAGTGTCATAAAATGTAGTTTTTCGTCATTTTAAAATTGTGTAACAAAAGGACCTGGGTTCAAATCCTACAAAAACCAATTTGTTTTTATTTTTTCATTTATTTATAATTTCAACTATAATATTAATTATAAGTAATATTATTATTTGTAATTATTAATAATTATTATTTGTAATGTTTTTATAAGTATTATTATTATTTGTAATTATTAATAATATTATTATTATAAATATTATTTGTAGTGATAGTAATAAAATTATAACCAATATTAGTATAATAATTATTATTATTATTATATGTTATTATTACATATTATTATTGATATTATTAATATTATTATTATTAATAAAGAAGTAATTAGAAAAATTATTAACTATAATATACAAAAATTAATACTTAGTAGTAAAATTATTAGTATTACTATTAGTATTATTACTATTATATTTTGTTATTATAAAAATTATTAACATTATTAGTAATAGTAAAATTGTTGTTGTTATTATTATTGTTATTATTATTAGTATTATTAACAATATTAACATATAATATATTAATATTACGATTATATATGATTGTTATTATTATTAAATTTATTGATAATATTAATAGTAGTAAAAATATTAGTATAGTATTACTTATAATATCAATATATAATATATTAATCTTTTTATATATTATGAAAAAAAGAACTAGAAAAATTTATTATTACTATTATTATTATTATTATTAATGATATTATTATTAATAAAAATACTATTATTATTATTATTATTATTTACGGTTATTAGTACCGTACTTATCATAAATAATATTAGTATTATTATTATTATTTCAATTTTGACACAAGATTATACTTTAATTATTTACATTTTTATTATTTGGATTGTAGTATTTAAATACACATTTAACTTTTATATACTATGAGATTATATTTTGAATTACTTATATTTTTATTTGTTTTTTCTTTACATTTGATTAATTAGTTGAATCCAAAAAAGTAGTTACTAAAATTAGTAAAATAATAAAACTAAAATGTAATTTTTCATTATAAATAATCATTTAAATTTTTAAAAAAATAATTTAGTATTAGTATTAGTATTAATATAATAATTATTATAATTATTATTATTTTTTGTATTTTTACTTTAAATAATATTAGTGTTATTATTATCATATTAATATCAATCTTAGTGTTATTATTTGAATTGTAGTATTTAGATACACATTTTACTTTTATCTATTACGGATTATATATTAAGTACTTGCATTTTTATTTGTTTTGTTGTTGATTTATCTTTACATCCGAGTAATTAGCTGAATTAAAAAAAGTAGTTACTAAAATTAGTAAAATAATAGAACTAAAGAGTAATTTTTTTATTATTAATAATCATCTAAATGTAAAAAATAATAATATGTTGAGAATTGTACTGACTTGTAAGTTGAGAATTGTACTTTCTTATAATAATATGTTAGTGTGTTTTCTGTATTTTTTTATGGAAGAAACCCTATACCTATTTTTCAAGTGGTTGGTTTTTTATTTTTCTAATTATATGATTGTATACGGGTTGAAATATCCTAAATTATCTCATATGTATAAATTATTTCGATCAATAAAAGTCCATTTTTTGTATGTCACAATTCGCTCTTTTTCTTTAATCGACGTGAGATCTTTAATATATATTTATGCCTAAGAATGAATGTATCAAGCATGAGATTAAATATTTATAGATGTAAGAGTATTATTGTATCTTTTTGATGTAAAGTTTTTTAACATTTCAAATATAAAAAAAAAATTCAAAAGTAATTTTAATTTGGTGGTTGTGATCATTGACTATTTAGTATGAAGTAAACATGATTTTACCATAAAATTATTAAATAAAAAAATTATATGAGCAAGATCAATTTGAAGGTGCCAAAATATATATATATATATATATATATATATATATATATATATATATATATATATATATATATATATATATCTTGAATAGTGAAAATTACTTTGAGATTTAATATTTTTGGATGGAAAAAAGGACATTTTAATTTAAACTTCCGACGGAGTCTGATAGAATGTATAGAAATAAAACATTTTTCCACAGATACATTAAATCAAAAGGTTTGGATTAATAAATCATTAAATATGATATTTATTTATTTTAAATTTTCCTAATCCATATATATGTGCTAGTGTCGGAAAAGTATATAAAGTTTCATAAAACAATGAACCAAGAATCTCAAACACCCCACTATATCATGTTATACACGCTATTTTGAATTATTATTGTCTGTTATTCATGTATCTATAAAAATGATAGTTTTGTCTATTTAGATATTGATGTTTGTTATTAATATATTTAATTAAAATCTCAAATCAAACTATGCATAACTATCGATCCTTAAATCCAAAAGGGTAAAAGTTATCTTTTAACATGATTCGTGGTTGAATGATTAGTTAGATTGACAATAATCAAACTATGCATATATTTTTTTCTATTCATCAAACTCTTCACTTAATTCCCTAAAGTCTTCTCTCGATTGAATTTTAAATCAACCAAGCTTTTTACCTTATTTGCATACACTTTTGTGATGGTTATCCTTAATTATATTCAGAAGTAGAATCAAATGTTTGAAGAGAAAATATTGGCATGGTAATAAGATAACAAACAAAAAGTATACAATACTATTTAGGCCAAAATTACAAAATGGAAAGAGAGGGCAGAAGAAGAGAACTGAAGCTCTTGAATATGCCAATTTTCAGGTTTCAAATTTGTCACAACAAGATGATTCCAAGCTTTTGCTTTGATCTTGACCATATGCTGCAATTAGTAAAGCCTCTGCCCTTCCTAAAACATCACAAATTCGTTAAAATCAAAGCATATTTAGAAGCAAGAATCAATCACCAAGAACACTATCTTTTCAACAAATTTTAAGAAACAGTGTACCTTGGGAAGAAAACCTACAATTATGGCTCATGGATGTTTCACACTTGATAAGCCATTGATAATTTAGTGAAGGTCCAATTTTGATCGTGTTTTATAAAGTTAAAATGCGTGTTTTTTCAAAAGTTTGGAGACCAAAATCATCAAAGTGGAAGTACAAAAACCTTGATCACATTTGACACAAGGGACTAAAAACACATTTTTCTCTAAAAAAAGAGGAATCCAAGCAAGAGAAATATTATCCACAACATGAAACTGGAAGGACCTTTTCAGTTGTGTAATAAATCTGTACTACTGGAGTACAAGGCACTTGGATAAATTTTAACATGATTAAAAGAACCCTTTTGAAGACATTAATGATAATCAAGCACCGACATGATAGTTAACTAGATATAAAACAAGTCAAGACAAGTACCATGATCTTTTTTCCTACTTAACATGGAAGTCAGTGATGGAAATAATGTGGATGCAAGTCTCCTGCTATCATCCTGCAGTATAAAATATTCAAATGCTATTACTAACAAAGCAGACTCAAAAAGATTTAGGAAAATACACTAGCGTTGTGAACAATACAGTGAATGGATAAATGTCAACTTGTTGCTCAAACTTCATTTACTTTAACAATGTTGAGAGATGGCATGTGTTGAAAATTTTGGGTTTTGGGTAGAGAGTGAGGAAGATACTTAAAGATAATGAAACATTGCATTATATTCACTAAGATGTATTACAAAGTGTTGATGTATTGTTTGATATGCTCATAAAACTAGGGTTAGCATGTTTGGTTATGCGTCAAAGTGATCAAGAATTGGTTAGAATTGATTTTCCAATGCAGAATCAATAAGTGTTTAGCTTCCAAATTCAGTTAAAGAATAAAAAATTCACGTTAAATGAGAAGCTACTAATTGTTCCTTCTGTGCTAGAAAATTGATACAGCTAAAATCAATTCTCCAATGCTGAACCAAACACATATGACCGAATCAAGTTTCAAATAATGAATCATAAATTTATTTCTTGAATCATAATTTTGTATCGAACCCTATTCTAAACCCAGATTATAAGAAATATGATGTGCAAATCATTAAGTACTCACTTAAACATTATTAGTCTCAACTAACAATCTTTTTGCTTTCTTTGGTAAAAAACTAACATCATATTTTTGGAAATAATAAACTTTGAAACTGAAAGCAAAATTGCACATAATAATTGGAAAGAATCCACTTTAATCTGTACAGTTGGGACCAAACCAACCTTAGAAGTCATGCTTCCAGAGAGTTCAAATTTTGCTTTCCAAGTGAAAGATGGCACTGGAATAACAGAAAACCCTGAGGCAACTAAGATGCCAATCCATAGCCCATATCCAAATCCTCCACTCCACCAGCCCTTGAATGCAAAAGATGGGGGGAATATAATATTAGTTTAAGTTAAAAAAATTAAAAACACTTTTCAAAATATTAATACAACAAAACTAAAAGACAGTTCTGACACTACCCAATTGTAATATATAATTAAATAATAACTATGATAGCCTAAAGAACATTAATAATGTTGAGACCAGGTGATCGAATCATTAGGATGAATGAGCAATTTAAGAAAGTAAATGGTTTTTAACACAAACATGTTGAAATCTTTAGAAAACTACAAAACACGTTATACTCAAAGCAAACATGCCAACCTGTTTCCCATCTTGTGGAAAAGGGAGCGACTGCTCTATATACGCAGTGGTTCCTGATGAAATCAAGAGTCAATTTCCAAATAGCGAACCATAAACAGTGTCAACCTTCAAAAGAAATATGAGAAGTGCAAAATAATTCAAAACTTACTGTAGCAAACTTGAGAACTAGTACTCAATAATAAATTACATTGCCAGGGATAAAAAATAAGTAAGCATCATTATCCCAGAATAACTAACCATCTGATTGAGAAATGTGATATACAATATCAATTGATACTTCATCCAAAGGTCCAATAATATTTTCAGAAAATGCACGTGAAAAATGGTAATATCAGTTTAACATTTCTGATGCAAATCATAAACTTGTGACTTCTTACATTAGTGACTTTTCTACTTGAAACTAGCCAAAAGCAAAAATGAAAAATATTCTGGGTATTATTAACTTGATGCAAATATTCACAGTTTCAAGTCCCAACAAATGTTGCAAGAAACTGTGACAGTCAAGTGGAGAGAAGTAAATACAGCATTTATGCTCTATTGCACTAAGATCATATAAATCTAAATAATATTGATTTCTCTAATTGTTTTATTTATTAAGTACTCTATGTCCACATACAGTTTCCTTTAAATCCACATTTTGCATTAAAGAAATTGATAAATAAAATATAAACCACACACACACACAAGAAGATAAAGATTCTTACGATAAATAAAGTCTGCACCCTTGTCTCAGTATAACATAGTCAAAATCTCAACAGATCATAATAAGATTCTTACAACGATCATAATATAAGTATCAGCATATTACAATAGTCTCAAAAAACAAGAAAATAGAAAAAAATAAGTCAAGACTTTAGCATGCAGACTAATAACTGTTACGAAATGACAAAAACAGATAATTGAACCAAATTCTATAATGATTCGTTTTCTACCATTATTATAAATAGCCAGAAATAGTTACTAAAAGCACATAACCCAAAAAAGGAAGTTTAGAAAAAGGTTCACATGTAGAGATATTGAGATAAAAAAAAATACAATATACCAATTGGAGCATCAAAACTACGAACTAACTGAACAACAGACTTCGCATCTAAGCGCCTTCGAGTCCTATTTTTCTGGCCAACCAGTATTTTCACATGAGGAGAGTCAAATACCTGCACATGTCAGAGTAATGATATGAATACAGAGACAATGTTCAGAAACATAATCTAGTAGCTGTTTTCTAAATATGAATCAAGAGGCCCAGAGGATCTAATGCCAAAACAGTTCACAAAAATACAAAGTAATATAATTTACTGTTAAGATCAATCCTCATCCGGATTCCGTTGCTTCTTTGTTATGCAGAAACCTAGGTGTAATACCATACACACCATTAGTCCTCAGCCATATTGTAATTTATCAATTACTCCCCACAAAACCTAATTGATAAGATTCTTTATCTAAGGGATGCGTCCCCACATTTTCCTGACAGTTTCTTTTTCATTATGATGATAGCAAAGGATCACTCGTTTTGACTCCTACTGAGGATACAAGTTTTTATGCACTGTACTACTTACCTTAATACAACCTCTCAGAATTTTAATACCAAACCACATTTCTACTACTATAAGCATCATCCCTTCTTCATATACCTATGTATCATTACCATCTCTTCTTGCTACCAGATATGCGTAACTGTGCATGCTTAAAACTGTCCAAGCCTCAAAACTTAGGCACAAATCCATAATCCCATCCTTCATACTACCTTAAGCATCTAGGATCCTTTTGCATGCATTTTAGAAAAAATGTGCCATTATATATCTAGTAAACTATCCCCGGTAGAACTCAACTATTCACTTCAGATGTATACCTTCTTCCTCAACGGAACTTCCAATTAAACAAGTAAATAGCATAACAGGGCACAAGTTACAAACACCAAAAACACAAAGCACAATCTCTACCAGTCAATTTGCAACAACATCTACCAGCATATAGGTGTTAGAGATATTACTGATACTCTATTAACACTGCTTTTACTCCACCACACCTAACCCCGACAAATCTTCAGGAAAAAACCCAAGTGGCACAGGGTGTATCACTTCAAAGTTTCATTCTTATTTACCCTGATAAGATTTTAAAACAACACTCCTCTGCCGCCATTGGAACCAAAATATAAAGGCATTTGAAGAATTGCAACAAAATCTCTACCATGACAGCAACTTTGAGTAACGCTATCAATGCAACAGAACCGTGCTGAACAAAAGGAAAGGACTTTAACCAACAAAGACGAAAATAAACACGATACCTGAGCTGAACAAACGGAACCGTTAGTTTTCAACAGTGCAACTGCACCAGAGACATCTGGGTCAATTCCAAGGACCCATTTGAACCCGTCATTTTGTTGGGTCGGGTCATGCTCAGAATTCAAAAGAGGGGTCTTTTCTGGAAAAGGGTAAGAGAGTGAAGCTAACCAATTCTCTTTGAATTGGGTATCAGAAACCTTAACCCTGCGCTTTTTCTCAGGAACTACGATTGGAGGGTCACTCAGATTCTGGGTTTGGGTGAGAGTGGAAGAAGAAACAGAATGAGAAGAAGAAACAGAAAAGGCCCTGAAGAAGATTTTGGGTTTGAGTTTGGGAGAGAGTTTGTTAGTAAAATGGATTGGGAATTGGTGGTAATGCGGTGTGAATTGTAGAGATTCCATGAAAGAACATAGATACACTGAAACAGTGGTTGAGAGATGTAAGAGAGGGAAGAAAAGGGTCCAAAACAAAATCAAATTAATATATTTTTTAACTTTTTTTTTTGGAGCAAGAGTTTTTTTTTTTCACCTATTTTATGGTAAAAAAGAGAATGAGAAGGTAGAAAATTCAAAGGATACTAAAATTGGCATGAAGGCAAATTTGAATATTTTTTTGTAATTTTTTTGTCTTTTATTAAATAAAAATGTATTACTACCTTTTAACTTTCTGTTCCAAGTATATGTTAGGTGAAATATTATTATAAAAATAATTTATAATTACTTAATATGACTAAACTATATATTAAACCATTTCAATCATAAAATTTGAGTAAAAATGTGCGGTGATATTGATTATAATATTTGGTCAAATGGAAATTAAAAATGTAGAATGCTACAGTTATAAATATATATAATTAAATTTGTATTTTTTTTAATTATTCTTTGAGTTATTTTAAAACACTTTTAAATAATCTCTTATTCATTGAATTTGAAAAAAAAAATTATGAGAGAAATAGTTTTCTAACTCTTTCACCGGGCCATGGCATAGTAAGTTAATTACTAACAAATTTGAAAACAAAACAAAACAATGTGATATTTAAGATCATTTGTCCCAGAAATAAAAAATATAGCACTAAAGTCTAGAAATATTAATTAAATTTAACTTCACATGATAATATTAAAAATACTAAAAAAATTTAAATACCAATCAATTTTAAAGACAAAAAGAAAATTAAAAACACAACAAGAAAATTTTTAGATACCAAATTATAAACTAAAAGTTATTGTATCTAAAATTATTTCTATTATAAAAATATTATTTCTATTACCATACCAAAGTTTAAATAAAAGTTTGATTTTCTAAACCTAAGCTTTTATATTGAATAGTTTCTTCTAATTATGAATTGAAAATACACTTATCCTTTATACATCTCAAGGTGACATATTCTTCCATTCTTCTCACCTTGTCCATTTCCACCGTTTTTCTTGTTTTTTCCTCTTGTTCAAAGAGGTACACAAGGTTCTTGATTGAGTTGTTTTGGTACAAAGTTGATAGCTTCTTCAATTTTGTTGGAGTAACTCATCAGATGACCAATCTAACGTACTTCGTTACACTCTAAAAGTTTTATACAATAACGATAAACATCATTATGAAATGTAATATGCAGCAGTAAAATAACCATAGTAGATTATTTATTTCAGAATAATAGATAATTCCTTCTAAATATTCAAATACAATTCCAAATTGTATGTTCCAAAATTGCTTAAGCAAATTCTTTGAACGTTTTGTCTAGAAAATCCAAATCCGAAAGAACAGTATTTCCACAAAAGAATTAAATTTTTTTTCTGGAATGGTATTTCAGGAAGGGTATTAAATTTTTCAAATAAATAATCTTTCAGAAAGGGTTGTTGATTTCTTTCCGGAGTTGATTGTCAAGAACAAATGAAATTTGAGGGGTGCAGGAATCTAAATTTAAAAAACCCTTAGGAGCAACTTCATCATTTCATATTTTGGGGGACCCAGGCTGAGATTCCTTCTGTTCAAGAAGAAAGAGACGAAATTCGTACATGGAGAAAGAAGAAAGATATACTCCCTTTCTTGCATATTCTTTATCTTCCCCATATCAAGCCCATGGTGCCTGAGTCATCAACACCATGCTTTCTGCAGAGGAGTAGCTATGAATGGAAATATAAACACCAAGCATTGCTCACCCCAAATAAATTTTGTCACATGTAATGTCTATTTCTGAAAACCAAAAACCACATATTCAGTGCTTTATTCAAGAGTAACTTCAAAGACGACTCCTTCAAGATTCCCAACAATGCATCGAGTTCCAGTTACTTCTTTCATCTTCATTCGAAGCTTGGAAGCTTCAATGATAATCATCGAATCCATGCTGCAAGGAGGGGAATTTAATAAGTGAGAGCAATAATAATTCTTTTGACCAATCAAAGGAATAGCTATGCAGACTACATAAGCTATGACACTCTAAAAATCAGATAATGCAGTGCTTGCGCTAAATAATTTGTTGGATTTAACGTATAAGCTCAGAATAAAATTGGGACTTTAACTGGGGCCAAACTAGGAGGCAGGGGAAGCTGCATTCACATTTGAGATCACAAGGGTTACTTAGAAAGAAGACCTATTTTAACCAGTAAAATTTTGAAATGAACCCATTCTTATTTGATAATACGAAGTCACAGAAAATTACAAACAGTACGTGGTGCATTGAAAGTAACTGAAAAATAAACTTTAGAAAGACTAAGAATAATTTAGAAACAACACAAATTTGCACTGATTTTAAAATTTCGTTACACACATAAATCAGTTTCGAACCTGTTTGAGTTATAAAAACACACCTGTACTATCTACTCGTAAAGCGATATGTTGCTACACATTTCACATTAAATCCAAAAGGTAAAACGGAGCAGAGTCAACCTTAGAGATGAGTATGTTCACAAGCAAACAAAAAAGGAGCAAAGAATATTGACTGGACACCCCTGGAATATCTATTCCCCACATTTTAGACACAAATAAACACAAAACAGAAGGACGAAAGCAAGGTTACATACGTCTTAGCTCTTGACACATAGGCTAGGATGAATGTGCACTTTCTTCCCTCTCTGGCCAGCAGTAGTTGTTTAACACTGTCAAAAAGCATAGGTATGCTAGACTGCTGAAAGCGTATGAATTGTCAAGGTTTTTAAAATCAAATTTTAGTGAAACTGAAATACTTTTACAAAGAACCTTGATAAAATAAACATTTTTATTGCAAGCACTACAATATTCTGCAACATTTGTTATTTTACCTTGTAATTCATTTCAGTGAATACCTGGAATCGGATTTAGCCAAGTGAGGGGAACACACTTGAGAAGATAAAGTGTTGTAATAACTATTGATAACAAAATCAGTGGTTGGGATTATAATTAATTTTAGATTTTTTGAAATATATATTTGACTTTATTATAAAATTAATTATATTTGATTTTAAAACTAAATATATATTTGATTTTATCATAAAGTTAATTCATGTATGAGAAACAAGAATTTAACTGATTTTAAAAAGAAACGACATGGATGCACAGTTCTTAAGTATGATAATAATGGAATTAATACATAAAGGATATATATATCAGCTCCAAGTACGAAATCAAAACCTCCAGGATGTTTTTGTAATATTTCATTTATCTGACCAGTGTTCCCCCATTCCAGTTTCTCTGCTACTAATTCTGCATGTACATTGATGTATTTCAGTGAATCAAATATGTATCTTTTATTCTTTCTTTAGAAGGAATTTTACTCACCGTGAGAAATAGAGTTAACATTCTCAGGACATGAATGCAGCTCTATGTTTTTCTTCAAGATCTGATAGGAGACATTATATTAAACTATATATAACAGATAACCAGGGATGTGTACCATGCGTCATACCAACAGATTCTCACAACCCTACCTTAAGCACTTCTTCATTATGATCTGTCATCACAACTTTATGGCAGAATCTGCTGCAAAGTATTCCAGTAATACCTGAGATTCAAAGCACAACAATCCATAGCATCAAGGTCTAACATTATACAAATAAGGATAGGGTATATTGGGATCCTACTTAGGACAGGAGGGGGTAGAAACACATAAAACATGAAATTGTACTCAAATTAAAGGATCCTTGAATGTATTAATGTAAATTTACCAAAACACCGTAGTATGACAACCATAATTAAGTGTTAAAACTCCAATTGGAAATCATGTCAGGACACAAGTTATAAGTTATAGCTCATTAAATAAAATACAATGACACACAAAACTCAAAGGTGGCATCTTCACAAGAGACATGAGTACAATCAGCTCATAGAACAAAGTCCATAACTGATGACCAAAGTATACACATTGGATGAAGCAGCAATTATACACCAGCAAGCCTCTGAACCATAACCAGAAGCAGATTGGAGGAGAGAAGTAAGTTGGAAATCTCAAACCACCACTCGAGGTGTAAAACAAACCTGGAAAGAACCCAAGCTCCCATGGATTGGAGATAAAACAAACCTGGAAAGAACCCAAGGTCATAGGACAATGGTCCCATGCATGACAGAAAAGGTTTGTATGCCTTTAAGGCCATCGGAATTAAAATTAAAAATGAGCAATATGGCCATCATAGTGGTATTGTCCAGTCCAATCCCACCATTTCCGCAATAAGAATGACCAAACTCAGCTAATCTACTCAAACAAATGAAAAGCAATATCATGTGATCCTACAACTCATCATGTGATTTTGACTACTGTTATAGGGTTTACGTACCCTGTTTTGGATTTAATAAAGTAACTACAAAGATAAGTAATTCATTTTGTAGAACAAGGCAAGTTAATCATGAACAACGAGTGATTAAGGATGCACTGCTGATTTACAAAACTAATAATATATTACAGACATATTGTATCTCGTTCAAACATCAAAGAATCCAAATACAATAAATGATATTTAAGTATAAAGACGAACACATACATACCAACACCAGAACCTAATTCAATAACAGTACAACCCTGAAGCATCTTAACATTTTTTGAAAGGTAATCATTCAACAACATGGCTCCAGGCCACACCAACTGCCCTGTCAAATCAAAATCAGCTGATTCAAAAGATAATTAGTATTCCGACCAAAGCTAATAGAAAATACAGAAAGCAAAATAGAAGTCAACCATAAGGGGCACGATGTGTTCACTCTAGTTTATTACATACAAAAGATTCTAAGTTCCCGATTACGCATTGTCACATCATGTTCAACTCCAATTGCTGTGTAAACAGTTATTTCAATGCAAACTCTATTTGGTACACTCTTTAATGATTGAATAGCAAATTGTTAACCCATTTAAATACACCCAATTTGACCCCTTTCAAACGTAAGGGGCACTTGGCTACATATATTTTCAAACACAATTTAATTTAAGATTTGATATGTTTGTTAGTATAATTTCAGTTCATAAGAACTTTTCTATCAGATGAAAAACATGTACCAATTTATTGCTTTCCGTTGAAAGACTAGATAGAGAATCAGTGTTCATTCATAGCCTAAGCCTGTCAAGTGAATAATAGCTTTAGTGAAGAACAGGTGGAAAAATATTTAATTGAGCTTACCAAATACTTAAACTTCGCAACAAGCCATATAATCATATATCAAACTCAAAGAACATTAAAGTTCCTTCGTGAGGAGTCAATGCAGCAAATGTATAGCATTGCCACCTACTAGAAATCCCAAGTTACCGAAGTCAATAAATTTAAAAAACACAGACACAAGACAGTATACCAACCAAACAAAGTACATGCCGATAAAGTGAATATGTGAAGAATTGAAATATAGGTGTTGGAGTCTACATATTTAAGAGAAGAAATGCCGGTAACACACAATCTGTTGTGGAATGAAATACCGAAATTCATTTGAGACTCACTAAATGATGCGGGTCTCACACCCAACATCATGCATCTCATTCCCTGTTTGTGAGTACGCATTGTCAGCTCAATTGTAACAGCAAAGGCTCCAAATTGTTAGCTAATAGTTAGGCACACCTAAGCTACAAATTAGTTCCTGATTACTCATTAATTGACTGTGAATGCGATAATTAACACTTAGATAATACAAAAATCTGTATTATATAACAAATGCAAGCAGTTTCTCTCAAAAACACCATTTTTCAACACCTAGTTTTGAATTTCTTGTTTACTTTCGATGTATACTTCACATAAACATATTTTACTTTATTAACCCTCTTATAAATTATCATTAAGATTCAGAAACAAACACTAACCAAATTTAAAAATAAAAATTACAAACTTTTAATCAAACTGTCTCAAAACTAGTTGCACAACACATAATCAAGCACGTGTCTTTTTAAAATTTTAAAAGTTAAATTAAACTTTAACAAAAGTACTCACTAGAAGCAGAATGCAGACAGAAGAGCTGAATATCTTGCGAACCGAAAGTGAAATTTGTCAGCTGGTAACTTCAAATTCAAAATAAATAAATAAATACAAGAAAAAAATAATCATCAGAATCGTTAATTGAGAACGAGGTGGATATAGAAAGAGAGAAATTGAGGAATTACTTGTCATCTACGAAGAACGATGCGTCTAAGCAAACGATTTCTTCTTCTTCTTCTTCCTGTTTGTGTTGAGTGCCTCTTTCTTCCATGTTCAGTGTTCGGAGCTTTAAACGACGGCGTTCTCTACAGTTGCCGTAGTGTTACACTGTTTTTCTGCTTCCTCCTAATTGCAGGGAAGAGGGAAAAGAAGAATCAAGTTGGGTTGTTTTTTATGTACGTCCAAACGATGCCGTTTATATTTAATGCCAAAATAACTCCAAAAATTAAAATAAAATAAAGATAATAATAGTAATCACTGGCATTTTTTTTCTCTTATAAATATTAGTAAAAAACTAGATATCAAAATATTAATTTTCCATAAAATAAACGTGTTACTCTTCAATTTTAACACGGTTACTTTGCGAGTAAAATAATAAAATGGCAATTTTTTTCCTTTAATTTTCTTTATTGACAAAGACTATTCCTTATTCGTTATTCATTATTTAAATAAATGGATTACAAGTTTCAAATATAAAAAATAAGATTATAATTTGGAATAGAAAGTTTATAAAATGCTAAGAATATAGTTATTAACATTTCGAAAGCTATTCGTTGTTGAGATCATCAATCATATTCACGAATTTAGTTTAATGAATTGTCTTTATTCTAGACTATAGCACCTTTTTTAAATATAACAGGATGAATAGTAAAAATATATTTCTAAAAAAAAAACCTTCTTAAAATAACTGGTTAAATTTTATTCAATATTACAAAATTTGAGAGTCTTACTACACATTTAGTGAAGTTCTTACTTTTTAGGGCTTTATTTCTTTCAATATTTTCACATTAATTATTCTCCTAGATTTTAAGTTGTCGAGTATTTGACGTTCATAATTTAAATGTATTCTTTCAATAAGAAAATCCTTTTTTCTTGAAATTTTAGTATTTTTATGTTGAGTTTTTAATGAAATTAAATTTCTAATCCTTTTTATATGTGGATTATATTTTGGATCGTAACACATAGTCATCACATCTTTTACATGGAGTGAGCACATTATGAAAGTGTATTTGTAAATAATGCTTATTTACTAAAATTAATGAGGAATAAAATAGTAACCCTCTTGTAAAAGTGTTTCATAAAATTCTCATCTTTCTTTTTGGTTAATGATTAGTGATTATGACTAAAAATCTTTGGGTATAATATTATAAACCTTAAATATGTTTTTTATGTTTTAAGTTTCAGTGAATTTTGGAATTAGTTTCTCTTAAAAAAATTTGACCAATTTAGTTCTTCATTTTTATAAATGTGTAGACTTAGTCATTTTAACCAAATTTTGTTAAGTTTATTTGACGTTTCTAGCGCATTTCATGATAATATTTGAATTGTTTATAACGTTTGACACATTTTCGCATCAATGTTAACACAAATGTTATCATAAAATGCGTTTAAAATATTAAATAAACTTAACAGAATTTAATAAGAATAACTAAATTCACGCATTTTTAAATATGAAAGACTAAATTGATATAAAGTTTCGAAGAATGACTAATTTAAATATTCACTAAAATTTGAGGGATCAGAAACATATTTAACCCTAAACCTTATCATAAAGTATATTATCAAATGAATTTTTGATAATAACTAAGTTATAATACATCTAAGTTATATTTAAAGTAACATTCATATATATAAATATATAAATAGTAGTATTTTCCAACGTGATTCCATTATGGTCATTGGATCTTCCTTAAAAAATTAGGTGTTTCTTCCTTTTACCAATTTGAGTGTTAAATGCTACTAGTTTTGAATGTTGCTCCAACTCAAATTTCAGCAAAAATGGTTGAACTTTCTTAAACTGTAAGACCCACTTTAATTTTGTTCTAAAATTTAAGGGTCTCTCTTAGTCAGTTGGGCCTAAGGCTGGCCCATAAGGCATCCCAAAACCCCTAAACCAGCCTAACCCTCTCATGTTCTGCCCACTTTGCAAAATCAACCATCTTACTCCTCTTTTCCCCTTAAACAGTGCTCTGCTAGGGTTCGAAGCTCATTCAAATTCAAGTCAGCTCAACCTCATTCTCTGCTCCACCTCTTGAGTATGCTCCTAAAGTTGTTGGGTTCGTTGCCGTAGGTGCCTATGCTTTCCACTAGCATCTGTCCAGGTGAGGGAAGCTAGGATTTTTTCATGCTTTTATAAATAATGTGTCTTTTTTTGTTTCTGTTGGGTGCTCTTGATAATTTGATGTGCTTTTGATGGTGTGAAAATAATTGGTGTATTGTTTCTGGATGGATTTTTTGGCTCTGCATGCGTGAGAGCATGTGAGATCTGGATGGATTTTATTTGGGCTTTTCTTTAGGGCTAAGGCCCGTGTATTGTATTACCCCTAAGGCTTTATTTTGAATACCGACTATCTCTTACTCCTCTTGGGTTGTAGGCTTTGTAGTGAGCTTTAGTATTTCCTTTTTAAGTACCTTGGATAACTGTAAGGAGTGACTTTATACTCCGCAACTTGGCTCTTTATATTATCCGGTGTAAGATTTCATTTAATTATATTATTATTTAAATGGGATGTTACATTAATGGTATCAGAGCAGTTCGTCCTTAGGATGACCTGAGGTTATAGGTTTGTCATGCCTCACGGGCGTGAGTAGTCATGTCTAGTCGAGTGTGTCAGTAAAACCAAAAGCTTTAAGAACAGAAAAATGCCTTGATAACGTAATGAGGGTGCACACTCACGACTAGATTAAGGGTTGTTTTTCCTTTCTTAATTATACTTGCTAGGGAAAGAAGGGTGACAGACAAAAGGGTTTGGTTGTTTGTAGATGATGGAGTGTTGCTTCGTATGTTCTAGTTTGTCTTGTTATGCCTCTGTACTCTGTGTCTGGTGTCTATAGAAATGAGGGAATGCAGATCCAATGTCAACTTGGTCTGCTTTCCTTTAAAAGTGTTGGATGAGGTCTCTAAGACAACTTCTTGCCTCAAAGATAGGAAGTTGATGTGATATATACCGTTGAGCAAGGAAAGCTAAGTTTGGGTTAATAGTTTGAGAAAAGATGTTGGAGTTTAGCAACGATTGGACTAAGGGAGCTTCAAGGACAAGTTTGGGATCAAATACCACAAGTTTTCCAAAATGAGTTGAATCTAAAGGTTAAAACATATGGGAGATATCAGTGCATGCAAGTGTAACAACGTTTGAGGAAAATCAACCTGGTTCTACATTCCAACAATACCAGAATTCAGAGTTCTACAAATACATGTGATGTTAAGAGAAGTGTCATTAGATATGGTCGTATGGCCATATCTAGTTTTTTCTTGGATTGGTGGAAGAAAAGCAATTGGCAATATCCTGGGTTGTAGAAAATAATGAAATTGCTTGGCATCAAGCAAACTGAGAAAGATAAAGACCATAGGGGTGTAAAAATAAATCTCTAGTTGAGGCTAAGATGGAGTAGAGCTTATGGATCAGTCAAGTGAGATGATGTTTCCTAAGTAAAGGGAAAAATAATATGTGGATAAAAATGAAGTGGCATAAAGGTTTCGTACTAGGTTGGATAGTCAGAAGGAGATGATTTGGTCTTTGGAGTTCATAGAAGGATGTTTCAAGGAAAAGTAATTCACATGAGCAGAATAATTGACCTTGGGCTGAGACCAAGAAACCTAAGTGTTGGATCTTGTAGGAATGGCAAGAAATAGTGGGGGCAAATTACACTAAAGAATGAAAGGAGAAGAAAAGTCTGAAGAAATTGAAATGGTGTATACGATAATTGGTGTTGGAGTGATTAGCGCGAATGATCAAATTCGAGGATACAAGGTATAAAAGTGGTGCTTGGGATATGGGTTTGGTTTTGTTCGGGATCGTATACCTCTTGGTGTCGCCCATATGGTAGAGAAGTCATGGGTGCCTGCAAGAGGGAGTTGGGGTTGAGATGGTGGTTTGCTAAAATTGCGGTCAAATGAAGTTTACTCGGGTGTGTTTCATGTTTCATGGTGACCAAAGGATTTAAATTCAAAGCCAATTTGAATTGTTTCCTTTGCAAGGTTGGGACACAATCTCAAGGGTGAATTGATTATTTTCTTAATCTCATTCTTAGGAGATGTGATCCCCAACGAAGTAGTATCCTTTGATTTAAAGAGATAAGTCAGTAGTAGTACAACAAGTGTGGATCAAGCTGAAAGATGAGGGTTGGGTGTCATGTGAATCAGAGTTATATGACAACGGCAAGCGAAAAATAGACGCAAGGAATCTCAGTGGTAGAAGAGTTATAGATTTATTCTGAAGTAAATATTAGAATTTTCGCTTTCGAGTGGTGAAGTTCACTTTTGCATTTGGGTTTGAAGTCGAACTTGTGCTAATAGCTTCTAATTGGAGGATTTATGCTAGGATTGTGAAGTAAGAGAAACAAGTGAAAGAGTT
>Ga0214545_1005022_pt1 | contig 24286 bp, 9 predicted proteins | sample CNSS4metaG_FD_160064 | JGI IMG/M metagenome (GOLD analysis project Ga0214545, IMG submission 160064) | Root nodule microbial communities from cowpea collected in UCLA plant growth center, Los Angeles, California, USA - CNSS4 | ecosystem: Host-associated > Plants > Roots > Nodule | place: USA...
AAGGTTACAAAAATGAGAGACAAAAGAGCTAACTATGGTGTGTGCAAGGCTAATTTCGTTCTAGCACAAAAGGAGACAAAGAATATGTCTCATATGTCTCCAAAAAGTGGCCAAAGTGTGCTAAAAAAAAAGGAGACCAAAGGTACATAGGTACACTTGCTTCATGCCTTTTACTTTATGCTTTATGCTTTTGCTTTACTCTCTCCTCCACATCATTTATGCTCCCCAATCACCATGTGCCACCTACCATTGCTTTCTTACTCCTAATTAACCTACAAAGCAAATAAACATAGATTAGCATGTTGGCTTAAGTAAAGTCAACTATAGTCAACAAGTCAAACCTAGTCAAAGGTCAACAAGTCAACTAAAGTTGATTCAACTAAGTCAACTTAGGGAATCAAAAATAACAAACACAAATGAAAGGGATGAAGGATTAGTGAACTTCCTTTCTAAACATGCTTAGTCTTCTTAAGCATGTGCCTCCATCCTTGGTTGGGGTCAATCCTTCATCAAGACTTCTCCACGTCACAACAACTAACATTAAATGCCATAAAGGCTTTCACTACCCGCATTGATTAAATAATTATTTATTTAATTATTCAATTTTCTCGGGTCTTACAGAGAGACCTTGGCAATTTGATCGTAAAACCTTACACCATGCCACACCAATGAGATCACCCTCAAACATCAGTCAAAAACTTTTGTGTTGCATCCCCTCACTCCTAGCCAAGTTGCTAGTGATCAAGTTCAAATGTGAGCTAGGAGAGAGGAAGAGAGTTCCAAGAACTCTAAAGCTTCTAAAGATTCTAAGGACAAGACAAAGGTAGAGGAAGTTTCTTCTTCTAAGGATGTTGCTCATGAAGTTCTTTTAACTCATAAAACTCTTTTGCACACTCTTCATGATGAGCAACCTCCCTTCCTTTTACTTTGTCAAGCAATCCTTACTTGTCTTGAACATCCTTCTCTTAAGGATCTACCTCCTTCCATTTCTGCTCTCCTTCATGAATTTAAAGATATTTTTCCAAAGGATGGCCACCACGGTCTCCCACCTTTTAGAGGGATTGAGCACCAAATTGATTTTGTCCCAAGGGCAAGTCTTCCTAATAGACCCGCCTATAGGACAAACCCAATTGAGACTAAGGAGATAGAAACTCAAGTGAATGAGTTACTAGACAAGGGATGGGTTCAAAAAATTTTAAGTCCTTGTGTAGTGCCTGTGTTGTTGGTGCCCAAGAAAGATGGAAAGTGGCTCATGTGTTGTGATTGTCGAGCTATCAACAACATCACCATAAAATATAGGCACCCAATCCAGAGACTAGATGATATGTTGGATGAATTACATGGAGCTCAAATATTTTCAAAAATAGACCTCAAAAGTGGTTATCACCAAATTCGTACTCAAAAAGGTGATGAGTGGAAAATTGCTTTCAAAACAAAATTTGGTCTATATGAATGGTTAGTCATGCCTTTTGGCCTAACCAATGCTCCTAGTACATTCATGTGCTTAATGAATCATGTCTTGCGTGATTGCATAGGAAAGTTTGTGGTTATGTATTTTGATGACATTTTTGTGTACAGTAGAAGTTCTAGTCTTCATGTGGGTCATCTTAGAGTTGTGTTATCTCTTCTCCGAGATCACCAACTATATGCTAACATTGACAAGTTCACTTTTTGTGTAGAGAGTGTCATCTTTTTTGGATTTGTGGTCAATAAGACTGGGGTACATGTTGACCCCGCAAAAATCAAGGCCATCTAAGAATGGCATGTGTCAAAGAATGTTGGGGACATTAGAAGCTTTGATGGATTAGCTAGTTTTTATAGAAGATTTATTCCTAACTTCTCCACCATTGCTTCACCCCTCAATGAGCTTGTTAAGAAAGACATATCTTTTGAGTGGGGTGAAAGACAATAAAAGGCCTTTGATGATATCAAGGATAGGCTCACCTAAGCTCCAATTCTTGCTCTTCCAAACTTTGAGAAAACTTTTGAGCTAGAATGTGATGCTTCTGGGGTTGGAATAGGTGCAGTTTTGTTACAAGAAGACCATCACATTGCCTATTTTAGTGAAAAACTAAATGGTCCTTCTCATAACTACCCCACCTATGAAAAAGAGCTATATGTCCTTATGCGAGTTCTTCATACTTTAGAGTAGTATCTTGTGACCAAAGAGTTTATCATCCATAATGATCATGAAACTCTCAAGTATTTGAAGAGCCAACACAAATTGAATAAAAGGCATGCAAAGTGGGTTGAGTACTTGGAACGATTCCCTTATGTTATCAAGTACAAGAAAGGGAAAGCTAATGCGGTGGCTGATGCACTATCAAGGAGATATACTCTCTTAGCCAAGCTTGGATCCCAAATTCTTGGATTTGACAACATATGTGAATTGTATATTCATGATCCCTTCTTTGCTACCATTTATCATGGTTGTCTCACTAAGTCCCAAGGCAGCTTTTACCTCTAAAATGGGTATCTTTTCAAAGAAGGCCGCCTATGTATTCCTCTAGGTTCTCATAGAAAACTATTGATCAAAGAAATGCATGAGGGGGGACTTAGAGGGGGAACTTATGGGTCACTTTGGGGTCGCCAAAAATTTGGCCACGCTTAAAGAGAAATTCTTTTGGCCCCATATGAAAAGGGAAATACAAAACCATTATGCTAGTTGTTTGAATTGTTTGCATGCTAAGTCTAGTGCAATGCCTGCAGGGATGTATACTCCTTTGCTTGTTGCTTCAACCCCTTGGGAGGATATAAGCATGGACTTTGTCTTAGGGCTTCCAAGGACTTCTAGGGGTGTTGACTCTATATTTATAGTAGTGGATCATTTTTCTAAAATGGCACATTTTATACCATGCCAAAAAGTAGATGATGCTAGCAACATAGCAAGGTTGTTCCTAAGAGAAGTGGTTCGCCTCCATGGCTTACCCAAAACAATTGTGTCTGATAGGGATGCTAAATTCCTAAGCCATTTTTTGGAGGACCTTGTGGTCTAGGCTAAGAACATAACTTTCTTTCTCTACCTCTTGTCACCCACAAACTGATGGGCAAACAGAGGTAGTCAATAAATCCCTTTCTATATTGCTTAGGGTTTTGCTTAAGGGGAATCATAAATCTTGGGATGAGTATCTTCCTCACATTGAATTTTCTTACAATAGAGTGGTTCATAGCACCACCAAACTCTCACCCTTTGAGGTAGTTTATGGTTTTAACCTTCTCACACCATTGGAAATATTACCTCTTCCAACTTCTTTTAATTTTTTTCATAAGGAATGGGTTTCTAAGTCCAAGTTCATAAAAGATTTTCATGAGAAGGTTAGAAACCAAATTCAAGCCCAAGTTGAAAAGATTACTCATTTTAAAAACAAGGTCAAAAGAGTTCGGTCTTTTAATGAAGGAGACCTAGTTTAGTTGCATTTAAGGAAAGAAAGATTTCCCAACCTAAGAAAATCCAAACTTAATCCTTGAGGTGATGGTCCATTCCAAATCATCAAGAAGACCAACAATAATGCTTATCAATTGGATCTTCCTGCAGAATATGGTATACATCCTACTTTCAATATTACTAATTTGGTTCCTTTTGTAGGTACTTTTGATGAAGAGGATGACAACCAAGATTTGAGGGCAAATCCTCTTCAAGGGGGAGGGGATGATGTGACCCCAACAAGCCCAAGCTCAAGTGCATCAACAAGCCCAAGCCTACATCAAGGCCCAATCACTAGAAGCAAGGAGCATGTGACATTGGCAAGGAGAGTGTGACATGCCACTTGGCATCATCAAGGCTCATCTCCTACATTCTCATTACATCTTTGTTGCATCTTCATTTCATTTGGCCAGCCATGTTCCCTATAAATGAGGCCATTCTACTCTTATAATGGTTACTCTTGAATTGCTAATAGATGCTAGTGTTGAGATAACTCCACCCTTCTATTAATTTGAGAGCACACATGGTTATCCTTCTCCAACATTTCCCCTAGCCACCTTCCACTCCATAGTTCCATGGTTATCCTTCTTCACCAATCTTCCATGGCCAAGAGTTTACAACAACTCCTCCTCCATTTTCGTTGCATTGTTATGGATCTCCTTCCACTCCTCCACCAAGGACGTCCATCATTGGCTTTGCTTTAGACATTAATGCAATATTGAACCCACGCTCTTAGGTGGAAATTATAGTACTTATTTTAGATCATGACTAGAAACTCTTTCACAACTACAATCCTTTGTGTCTATACTTCACTTTTCTTTGCTAGACAACTCTAATTACCATGATGCTCTGCCCTCACCTTTCAACTTGATCCATACTTGATACATAACCATTGACTTATCTATAACCAGACATACCACTTATCTATAACAACTTCAGTATTGCTAAGAAAGTAGTCAACAAAATAGAAAGGGTAAAGTAACCCAAAGTTATCTCCCAACAAATACGGAATTTATTTCTAACAAATTAGTACTTATAAAAACTACACAAAAGAGTTAGTCAAACAAAATAATAAAAATATAAGAGGATTAAGATGAACAAAGAAAGAAATAGAATTGAAAAGATAAAAAGAGAGAAAAACAATAGTAAAGAAAATAGGTTGACTCCACTATTTTTTTCAAAATAGAATTCATCAGTGGTTTCCTAAAGATTATTGTTATTGATTTCTTGTTTAAGATTTTAAATTAATCAATGTAACTTCTCAATTAATTTGTTGGTGTCCTCACTTTTAACCAAAGTAACTTCTCAATCAAAAGCAAGAACTTTGTAGATTAATCATAGTAAATATAACCAAAGTAACTTCTCAATTAAATATTACTAATCCTAATCTTATCCATTCTTTTACCTCTTATATCTAGTAAAAAGCTAATCAACCAAAGTAATTTTTTGATTAATTCTAATCAAAGTTTTCACCTTTAATCAAAGTAACTTCTCAATTATTGGCAAAAATCCCATTCAATCATATGAAAGTTTATAAATTTAATCAATGTAACTTCTCAACTAAAATTTAAAAACCCTTAGACTCATATGATTATTATTATGTTATGTAGATTTAATAATGCGCTAACTTGCTACAATGTAAAACTCATTACTTTTGTTAGATTAAGAACCAAAAGATGTAGATGAAAATAAATCATAACAAGAATCAAAAGAACAAACAAATTTATTCATCTAACCTTAGTATCCAATTAAGAAATAACCCTTGAAGCTTAGCACTCCATGAAATCTAAATAAAAGAAGAATAGAGGAAAAGAGTGGAGAGAGAGAGAGAGAAAGAAAGAAATTAGGCCCCCCCTAAATGGTTCCTAAACTCTGAAGTTTCAAACTTGTCCTTTTCTGCTTTCCCTTAGTCTCTTTTTATAGAACTTGGGTTAGGCTTTTCTGTTTCTAAAATCTTTCAAATATCTTTCAAAATAAAGATAAATATCATTTATCTTTATCGTTATTATGAATATCTAAAAATATTTGGAGATATAAACTATTTGACAAATATAGTTGGTTCATAATTTCTTATATAATTAAATAAATTAATTACTTAAAGATATCAGATAAATTATCACCAACTAATATTTGCATTAATTTTCCAAATCACCCATTTGCAATCTCCTTTAATTATCTTCTAAATAATTCAATATCTTTAAGATATATTTGTTTGTTGCAGAAATCTAAAAAGATTTGAGAAAATCTTGTATATTTAAAAAGATTTGGTAGTTATTATCTTTTTCTATTTTATGATACAATTAAATAAGATAATTATTTTAAAATATCAAATAAAATATCTAAAGATATATTTTCCTAAAATTATCTTTTATCATAAATATTTATAAATTATCAAAGCCTTTTTTTTCTGAAAAAAAATAAAGTCTTAAGGTCCAATTTTTGTTGCATGTTGCCTCTTCTCAGCTTAACCAACCTTCTTGACTTAGCCAAATTGTTTTTACTTTTTCAAACTTTTCTTGCCTTCTTCATGCAATGCTTGACTTGAATTTTTTGTAATTTTGATAATTTCTATTCTTGGATTTATCTTTAAGGTGTCATGAAGCTTTAATCAATTTATTTTCACACTTCCATGAGCTCAACTTAGCTGCAACTGCACTAACACACCTCAAAATAGCCAAAGAACATTTATGCAACTAAAAAGCTATTTTTAACGCATGTTTGTATCTCATGCTCAATAAACCCAATTGTAAGAAATCCAAATTAAATCAATCTTTTAATTACAAAAATTCAATTAAATCCCCAAACCTAAACATTTAATAAGGGCATAAATATGAACTCATCACATATATCTTTGAATGAGATCATTCGTGCTAACCACTTTAGCATCATCTATCGTTAACACCCCTTCAACTACTCAAAACTTTTCTTTTCCTTTCCTCCTTCATTATGCTCTAACATTACTAGATGCCCTTCCTCATAAGAAAAATCTTTAAAGATGTGTCTCTCCTTTTGGTACTTAAAACCTTCCATCTCACATCCAAGGTCAAACCTTTCTCTCGTGTGAGCCAACTTACTTAGAACATCCTTTCTACTCTTGACTTGAATTGTTGCTATTGTTGAGAAAATTCAATTGCCTCCTACTAATGTTGATCTGGTATAAAACCCTTAATATACTTCCTTTTCATAAAATGGTTATTTTTCTCCTTTACTTAGAAAACACCACCCTGTCGGACTAATCTTCCAAGCTCTGCCTCATCTTAACCTCTTACTAGATATTTGTCGACCTTATATATTTCATGGTCTTTACCCTTATTAGCTTTAAACTCAAACCTTCTATAACTTTCCACCTCGGATTTCAACATTGTCATGATCTAGAGTCAAGTTGATTTCTGAAACCTTAATATATAAGTGTGCATCGATACTTCTCCTTATTCCAACCTATAGACTTAACTTCTCTTGCAACAGTTGTGGAATTTGATCCCAAGAACTTGTTCTTGAAACGCTTTCAATCAAAAGTGCTTCTTTTGAACTTAACCTTCATTTCTCAGCCCACTAAACCAAAACTAAAATTTTCTCGTCCACTGATATACAACCTTTTACATATTCACATATAACTACAAAATTATCATCCTTTAGAGGTGCTTCTCAAACTGCATCTTCATCTACGTCCACCAAAATGGTGATCATCACAAAAGAATAAAACAACACAAAATCACAACGTCCAAAGGTAAGCTAGTATACAAAAAAGTCATCCTAAGGACATTAAAACATATCAATTATAAGCCATACATGGACAAACTACAATAATTCACATAATTGCACATAGACAGTTGACTCTAAACTTAATTATCCAGATCCATGCATTTGGAATCGGAATCAATAGAGACTTGAACTTGTGGTGGCCTCTATTACTATATAGAGCCATTGCCAATAGGTTTCACCCTACCATACAAAAGGTTAATCCATGATCATCTAACACCATTTTCCTACCTTAGACTAGGACTTTTTGTTACTCTAACCATGAACCATTCTACTCTATTTGGGTGTGAATAATAATTAGAATTTGAAAATGCCGCCTTACTTGAATCCATTGTCAAAAATTCATACACTAAAATAATGTAGGCAAGAGATTCTCGCTTGGGGGACAAGGGCCCTCGCTTGAGTGACACAATTTTCACTTGAGCTAAAATTTTACAGAAGCAAACTAAATTATAGTGCCTTTCTCGCCGAAGCGAAAAGCCTGTTCCTTAGGCAACACCTATTGCCGCTTGGGTGAGAATATTTTCATTTGAGGGACAACTGAAACAAAGAGTAAAGTGGAATTTTGGTTATTTTCGCCTGAGCTAGATTTCTCTCGCTTGAATGAATTAGTTGATTTTCACCCTATTCTCAACACCCAAACTCAGAAACACAAACCATAACAATTCCACATGCAATCATCAATTCAACATACCAAGTCACAATTAAATACTACGATCAGTAATTCATTTTGAAAATTCAACGAAGATCTAGCTTCTCTTACCTAACAAAATGGCTCAACATACTTAAACAACTATAGGAATACAAAAACACCTTTAGCTCCACAGGATGCTCTATCTATACCTAAGAACAACACCAGAACGATTAGGACCTACTGTTATGATCACTAACCGACAAAGACTCATAAGAAGGGTTAAAAACTCACATGCAACCAAATGAGGGCCATATGTGAGCTAGAACAAAGAAGACCTAGAAGAAAACGAGTAAAAAGGAAACTTACAAGAAATATCATAAAGAAAAAAATAAAAATAACCTATCAAGAAATGATAATTAGAAGGAAGGTTAAGAAGTTTTAAAAATAGTTTATTATTTTTATAGAAGTTAGAAATTTTTTATTTTTTTGTATGTTGAAAATATTGTTGAACGACTTGGAAGCATGTAGTTTATTTTTGAATGAAGTGAAATGATATATGAACAATTTTTTTATTTAGTGGTTAAGTTGGATCATAAATCTAAAGTGGTCTATAAGAGACTAGTCTAAAGGTAACTTCAAGAACAAGTAAGATGCAAAATGGGAAACATTTATAGGCCTATGAACCAACCTAGGACAAATTAGCCCAATTGAAACCCTGGCTAAATTACTTTGAACTAGACACACTCTTTGCTAAACTCTTATGCCCAAAGTTACACTACTAGGCCCAAAGAACCTACACTACTTGGCCCAAATTAACCTATTTTAATTATTTACAATTGGTATTAGCCCATGAGACTAAAAGCTTAGGCTCACTCAACTCAGTTGAGGTCTAATCTTTACGTATGCGTCTAATTGTAGATATTGTGGTTGGTCCCTTAGCTAGGGATTTTCCATCAAAGCCTTAATTGTGAGCTATGCTAGCTTCCCTTAGAAGGTGTAGAGATTGTGGATCACACCCATCTACAAGATCATGAATTATTTCCATATTAAACATATGTTAAATGTGTTACACGCCTTCCATGAGTGCTTGGTCGTCCATGTGCTTTCAATGGGCTTCGAAAACATTCAAATGCTTCTTGTTTTCCATGTCTTCTACTATCACAACCCCTAGTCTTATTGGGCTAAATAGGCCTAAATAAAAAAAAAAATTATTATTTATGCTTACTTATAATTGAAAATAAATCTTAATAATAATTAAATTAAACTTGTGAAAATAAACCACAAATACAAGAAAAGATGGTTGACATAACATGACATATCAAACCTAGACATATAACTTCTTTCTTCTTTAGCATAACATGTAGGTCCTAACATTGTTGGTTGACTTCACAACATTGACATTCTGCCTTTTTAGAAAATTTGTTTGTGTAGATAAACTTTAAGCATGTTCTTCAAGATATATTGATGTAGACATATCATTGTGAGATTCTCATGAGATAAATGAAGAGTCAAACATTTCTTACGTAAGAATGTATAAGTCTTCAATGTGTATGAGAAATGCTGAGGGCTTATCACCTATCAAATGAAGTATACTTATTGTTTTGTCTAAGAAAAAGCTTATCAAACAAAAATATAAACAAAAACTCTTATGTTTATTCAACCATACTACTTATATTTGTAAGGATAAAAAAAATACTTGTGTCTGAAAGAACCTGATGCTCTAAAAGATATGTTTTGTACTTCATTGTTTAAGCACAAAATTAAAATTAAACCAAGGGTTTATTAAACTTTGATCTAACTATTGGAAGTCTCAAATAACGGGAGGTACTAAACTGAACCACTTTAAAAAATAAGGATACCAAATTGAACCTTCCAAAAACTAGAAGACCAAATTGAAACCAACTCAAAAAATTGGGGAACCAAATCAATAATTATACCTATATTTTATTAATAAAAGAAAATTCGTTTTTACAATAATTTCATTCAAAATCTTTTTTTTTTTCATTGCTAACTGAAATATTACAATTTTATCTAAGATTAGTACTAAAATAAATTAACATCCTTGCTTCATTTATATAAAAATTGAATCATCTATCTACAAAAATAATATATCACATTAAAGAAAAAATGCATTAATTTTTCATGAGATATTTTTGTATTTCCTTTATAATTTTAATGCGTAAACAAATACAACTAAATCAAAGATTTAGAAAAAGATAATTTCTAATTTGTGTAACTATATTGCCCAATATAAATATCACAAGGAGATTTACTTCATAAATAAAAGTATTATTTCTACAAAGAAAACTTTTTTGAAACATATAATACATGAGTTACAACATTTTAAAAATATTAATATTTAATAAAATAAGGATAACTTAAAATATCGATGCACAAATATATTGTTAAAAGGCTTTCAACAAAATCAAATTTAATCACAGCAATAACTTAGAATATTTTTAGTGACAATTACCATTGAAGTCGTGTTTAACATTCATGACTTTTTCATGTATACACAAGTTGCGCTATTGGTATATGCCTTCACTTACATGGGTTGTCCATAACGAGCACAACTTCTTTCACATAAAGTTGTGTCACTTTAGCACGACTTAATTAACTTTATCCATAACTTAAACAAAAAGTGAACCCATATTCGTAATTAACACAAAAAAAATGACCCACATTTGTAAGGAAAACAATTTTGATTGTAGTTAATTCCTTTCCTTTTGACTAACACCTTGTTACAACTAAATGGTCCTTGTATCCAATTGCTTCAATTCTAGGTGACTTTTCTTTATTCTTCTTAAAGACTATTTACAACCAACATTTTGGAGGTTTCACTAGTTACCAAGTTTGGTTCTTGTTAAGAGACTTCATTTTCTCACCCATATCAACAATCTACTATGCACCGACAAAGAATACATATAGATTGCTTTAGCCAGAATTCTTTTGGCAATCTAACATTAGAAGGCAAGCAACGAGCTCTCTTTAAAATAGTTCTATTCATACCTTCTACAAAATCGTTTTTCTTAAGCTATCTTTAAATTGACCTTCACAAAACTCTAAACATTGTCAGTTCGAATATGCTAAATCTTTTTCCTAGTTTGATTTTGTATAAGCACTTTGCACTTCTTACAAGTGGGAAAGACAACATTCTTGTGGTTAAGAACAAAAATCCAAACTTTTCTTAAATAATCATCAATGAAATTTCTAATTCTTCATACCCCATTATGTTACTTGAGTCAAAAGGGGTTATTTACTTACAAAATATAATTAATTAATGCATTATAAGTGTTAAATTTATGTGGAAATTAAGGTATTCTAGAAACTTATCACTTACCCACCCTACGCTCCCAAATTCACTTACTAGAATCTCCTTTTCTCAATCGAAAGGATTCATGAAATATCTACTTCAACAAGTATAACTTCCTAATTTGAAAAATCCACACAACTTACATACATGTAAAACTTTTTGTCTTCTTTTAAACTAGTTCATACTCATGACCTTTACCAATATATCTAAAACAATGTTATAGGCATTAATGATTTACATTTCAATCCTTAACTAATTTTGCACTTGATATTTTTGTAATCATTCTCATCTCAGGAATCCTCAATGACACAATTCACACGATAATCTTTAAAGTAATAATGATTCATGATCACAATTTGGTAAATAATATTTATTTTTTCTCCATGTGGATTGTGAAATTGAGGATTCCTGTGATGAGGATGATACTGACAACATGAAGTGGTTAAAATGGTTGAGGATATGCAGTTCACCATAACATGCGTTAGACTATAAAAAATGTTTTATATATATATATATATATATATATATATATATATATATATATATATATATATATATATATATATATTAGATATTAGGTGAGTAACTTACCTAAAATCTTGAAATATGTAATAACAATTAGAAAATATAAAAGAAACCTTAATATTAGTGTTAGTTTTATCATTTCTTCGGAATTGAGATATTCTATATTACATAAAAAAAGAACATAGAATAATGATTGTATCTTGATTTCGTATTTGATATTTTAATATGAGAATAAAATTAATAATTTAGTTGAGGATAAAAAAGGCTAAATGTTATTAAAAGAAAGGGGGATAAATATTGAGCAGATGCTACATATTACCTAAAGAATGAGATTATATATAAGATAAAGACAAATATAAGATAAAGATAAATAATGTCTGTCATTGTTTTAAATTTTATAAAGAGTGTCAAAAGTAAAGGGAAAAAAAGGATACAACTTTGCATATTAAATACATCAACAACAAAAGTATTGTGCAAAGAAACAATGTGAGTTTCTAACCAAAATAAATATTCATTTTAACTCTTCACAAAAATATAATAAGTAGGTATATGCATGTATTTGAATCATCTCAACAATCACCTCAAACTCCATAAATCAACTTACTTTTCATTTTATTTAAAAATTAAAAGACTACCACAAAAGAGGTGAACTCATAACTATGGGTACTTACACAAGAAACAAACTTAATTACATAAGAATGATCAAAATGACAAGAAAAAAAATCATGATAATAATAAAATACACAATTTTATTGTTTCTTTCCCCACCATCTTGTACTTCGACCGACAACTTACAAAACTTTTAGCAATCGCAAATAATTACTAAGAAATCTTACGTATGGAAATTTTGTTCTTCAAAAATGAATGTTTTTGAAAATTCAAAAGTAAATGAAAGTGCATTAAAAGAAGAGTCAAAGATAAAGAGAAAAAAACCTAGGAATGATTGGTAAAACACCAATCACTGTTACAATTTGACCCTAATCATCCTTGAGGAAGATCTATGGAGATGAAAACCTCTTTTTCCTTTTTTTTTTCTTTTCATGCACTCTATTTGTGGGTTGGAAGTTCTCCACCAACATCAAATGGACAACAACTACACCGCTCTCTGGAAACCTTTACAAGTATGTGAGAATTTTATCGTACTCTATTGTTGTTCTCCATTTCTTGTGCATTTATAGCATTAGATTGGTAGTTGTTAATGCACTAGAAGACGGTCGCACCCAACAATTATGTGAATTAGGGTTTGAATCATTTTTGTGTACAAGTTCAACTTTAATGGGCTTAGCCCAATTTAAGATGGGCTCTTTTATCTTAGTTTTTTCTTCCTATGATGAATTTGTGGTGTCATTTTTATATAAGTTGGAATGATCGTATATTATTTTTTAAATAGACTAGTATATTGACCTGTGCGTATGCACGGGGCGTGTTTGTTTTATTTTGTATATTAAAATAATAAAATAGTGAAAGTATTATGTAATGAAATATTATGAAAATTAAGTTATATTGATGTAATTATAATTTCAGTTTTAAATATAATAAATATAATTGATATCACAATATAATACAATTAATTGATTCACAATTATAATTATAATAGAACATTTTTTTTGTTTTTTTTTATTTTAATTTTTTTTAGAATAATAATATAATTGTTATTATATTTATTTAACCATTAAAAATAATAATAATAATATTAATATAAATTATAAATTATAATTATAAAAATTTTAAAAGATTAAAACTCTACTTAACAAAAGTATTTAGTATAACAACATTTTCTATAATTAAAAAAAGCACACTTATAATAATAACACCACTATGACTAGTAATAATAACAATAAAAATAATAATGATATCAATAATAATAATATTTATGCTATAAAGATTAATATTTATTAATGCTAACACTAAGGCTATGTCAACTATAATAATCCATAATTATATACAAAGATATACATTAACAACAAAACAAATAAAAATGACAAATAATTAAAATACCCGTAGTAAATTAATTTAAGATGTGTGTCTAACAATAATAATAATAATAATAATAATAATAATACCCTTATAATAATATCTCGTAGTGATAAAAATAATAATAATGCAATAACTACATAAATATACATTTGTTATGTCCTCTTTTGTTTATACAATTTTATCCTCTTAGTTATTATTTGTTAAATTAAAATAATTATTCATAATAAAAATTATTTGTCCATTTTATCATTATAATAATTTTAGTAACAATTTTTTTAATTCAAATATTTACATAGATATAAAAATAAAATGAACAACAAAATAAATAAAAAGTACAAATAATTGAAATATAATCCTGTAGTAAATAAATGTAAAATGTGTGTTTAACTATAATAATAAAAATAATAATAACAATAATAATAATAATAATAATAATAATAATAATAATAATAATAATAATAATACAACTACATATATTGTAATGCCCTCTTATTTCAGCCCCAATATTTAAGGGCTACCCCAAAATCTAATGGACCTAAGGGTTGGTCCATAGGGTGTCCAAGGCCGCTAAGGCAGTCAAACCCCTCTCACTTCTGTCATTCTTGCAAAAATAGTACCTTACTCTCTCCGTTTTTCCCCCCAACAGAAGCTCTTCTAGGATTGGGATCTCCTCCATCTTCAAGCTAGCTCAACTTCGTCCTACATCACGTAAGTTTGTCTCCAACCCGTATCCCCTTCCCTCTAGCTATATTTTCATGTTTTCAGTTAAGGTTTACCATAGTGAGCTTGTCTTAAATCTGTTCCTCTATTTTTTCAGCTTCTTAGTTTGTTTCTAGAGCTGTTGTGCTCACTATTTAGCGTCAAAGTATTTTGCTAGCTATTTCCAAGTAAGGGAAGCTAGAGTTTTGTGCTTTAATATATATATATATATATATATATATATATATATATATATATATATATTGCTTGATTCCAGTGTTGTTTAGTGCTCTTGGTGATTGTATGCTATTTAAAATGACATAAATATGTATTGTGCATCATATTGGGAGTATTTCGGTGTTGGCTTGCATGAAAAGTTGAGGTGATCTGATAATCTCGCCCAAGCGAGTGGGTCTCGCCTAGGCGAGAGTATCAGAAAACCCTCATAGGTGTTGCGCGAGCTGTCGTTCAGATGATGAGCTCCTGTTTTGAGCGAGGGCCCATCTCGCTCAGGCGAGGAGGTATCGCATAAGCGCGATAGCGCGACAACACCACTATTTCTCTTTTCTAGCTCCCGCGTAGGCGAAAGGAGCTCGCCTGAGCAAGACCTTCCTGCCTTAGCGAGAAGTTGGGCGAGAAGCGTGCTTGTTTTGTTGTTTCTCTGTTCTTGGATGTTTGCCATATGTTTGGATTGATTAGTCTTGTGAAACATGAATAAGATGAATATGTATGAGTAAAATGGTTCATGGTCTATGATTGATAAGTTTAACATGACCTTGGCATGTGACATGTATGGGATGGATGGTTATAAAAGTGGCATGATTTTGGCATGAGAAATGATTCTATATTTGTTGATGGAAACATGATGTTGGTTTGGTTAGGATGTAATTCCACGATAGTTTTGTGGTGGTGCCTCATTGGTTAGGGCGTAATTCCATGAATCTCTAGTGAGATCTCATGGTGGTGCCTCAGTTGGTCAGGACGTAATTTCATGACCCCTGTTAGTGGGAATTCATGGTGGTGCCTCTTTATATAATTTAGTAAGGATTCAAGGTAAGGATGCATCTTGACACTCTAAAGAGTTAGTTAGTTTTACATAGAGCGTATTAACTCTAGTGGTGAGAGTAGCAGGAGGCCTGAAACACTTTAAGGGCTAACCTTGTGTGGGGGGAAGTGAGACAATGTAACAATTAGCTCGGTAGAGTAGCTCGGTAGAGTAGTAAAGGCCACCACAAGTGCAAGCATTCGCTGAATCTAACTAATTATATGTATCTGGATGAGTCATGTCTTGAGTCTTAGTGTATTGTTTGCAAGTCATAACATGGTTGGTTGACATATGTATCTTGGACTATGGAATTGTATGTAATTGTATGATAAATTATTTTCTGCTCTAGCTTACCCTTTGCTTATTTGATTGTTATGTGTGTGGTCTTCTCATTTTGCGATGATCATCAATTTATTGATGTGAGCAGATGCGAGAAATCCTTGTGGTCAATAGGAAAATGGTGACTCCGCTGCTTAGCCTGCCTAGGCCGGATTTCGTTTACTTGGGCTTTTCTTTTAGAGTTATGGCCCATGTATTGCCTTATCCTAGAACTTTATTTGGAATACTTTAGATTCCTTAATATATTGTGTTATTGGCATCGTTGTGTGCCTTAGTTTCTTTTCTGTTTTCTTTTGGACAACTGTAAGGAGTAACGTTTATACTCCAGGACCGTGCTTACTATATTATTTTGTGTGACACTTCCTTTAATTAGAGTTATTAATTAAATGGGGTGTCTTTTTATGTTTTTTCAATTTTAACCTCTTAATTGTTTTATTTTAAACTTAAATAATTATTTAAAAAAAAATGTTTTTCAGTTTTATTATTTTACTAATTTTAGTAACTATTGTTTTGAATTTATTCAAATGTAAAGATAAATAAACAACAAAACAAATAAAAGGGTAAAGTAATTGAAACATGATTCATAGATAGTAAGTAAAAGTAAAATGTGTATGTAACCATAATAATAATAATAATAACTATTATAACAATTATAGTTCTAATTAATAATAATAGTAGTAGTAATAATAATAATAGTAATATATTAATAGAAATAATTGTAGTTAATAATGATAATAATAATACTTATAGTTGGTAGTAATACTGATCATAATAATTATAGTTGATAACAACAATTATAGTTAATAATAATAATAATTATTATTATTAGAGCTGATAATAATAATAATAATAATTACAGTTATAATTGATAATAATAAAAATGATTTAAAAATAAAATAATAAATATCATGAAATGAAATGAAGTTGTAAATTCAGTTTTAAATATAATAAATAAAATTAATATCATAATATGGTGTAGTTAATTGATTTTACAAAATAACTATTATAGTATATGACCTGTGCCCGCGCATTTTTTTTATTTATTTCAAATCTGTTTAGAATAATAATACAATTTTTATTATATTTATTTAACCATTAAAAATATAAATAATAATATTAATATAAATTATAAATTATATTAAAAATTTATTTAACAAAAGTATTTAGTATAATAATGTTTTTTATAATTAAAAAAAGCACTTATACTAATAACATCACTATGAATAGTAATAATAATAATAAAAATAATAATGATACTAATAATAACAAACAAATGATAATAATAATAATAATGTTTATGCTATAAATATTAATGTCAATGCAAATAGCAAGGCTAATGTTGACATACTAACAATCTATAATTATATATAAAGATATACACATCAGCAACAAAATAATTAAGAAGGACAACTAATTGAAATATGATCTCGTAGTAAATAAAATTAAGATGTGTGTCTAACTATAATAATAATACTAACAATAATACCATTATAATAATATCTCGTAGTGATAATAATAATAATAATAATAATAATAATAATAATAATGCACTAACTAAATATATAAAGAGATAAAAATTTTTTATGTCCTTTTTTGTTTTTACAATTTTATCCTCTTAATTATTATTTATTAAATTTAAATAATTATTCATAATAAAAAATTATTTATCAGTTTTATCATTCTACTAATTTTAGTAACTTTTTTTTTATTTCAAAAAATACTAAGATATAGAGATAAAATGAATAACAAAACAAATACAAAGAGCAAGTAATTGAAATATGATCTCGTAGTAAATAAAAGTAAAATATGTGTCTAACTATAATAATAATAATAATAATAATAATAATAATAATAATAACAATAATAATAATATCATTATAATAATATCGCATAATGATAAAAGAAAATAATACTAATACTACTACTACTATTTCTAATAATAATATTAATATTAATACAACTACATATATAAAGAGATAAACATCTTTGGTGTCCTTTTTATTTTATATATTTTATCCTCTTAATTATTATATTTTAAACTTAAATAATTATTTATAATAAACAAATTATTTTTCAGTTTTATTATTTTACTAATTTTAGTAACTATTTTTTTAAATTGAATTAATTGTTCAAATGGAAAGATAAATAAACAACAAAACAAATAAAAATGACAAGTAATTGAAACATGATTCCTACATAGTAAATAAAAGTAAAATGTGTATCTAACAATAATAATAATAATAACTATTATAATAATTATAGTTCTTAACAATAACAATAATAGTATATAATAATATTAGTAATATAATAATAGAAATAATTATAATTAATAATAATGATAATAATATTTATAGTTGATAGTAATAATGATTATTAATTATGGTTGATAATAATAACCCCTGACAGATCTTGACCAATAATTTTGAAGGAGGCAAAATAATTTATAGTAAAAAATTTTGAACTCATCAATAATTTATTTGGAATAAAAATCTCAATTATTCCTTTTTGAATGTAAATAACCATATTGTGTTCAAGAAATTCATCTTTTATCGTATTCAAAATTTTGTTTTGATAATCTTCGTTGTAAAAAATGAAACATTAAGAGTTAAATAAAATGAATTAGACAATCAATCGGGTAAAATATCTTTAATTTATTTGTTTTTGTCATAGTGTAAGGCCCAATATTTTCTGCCCTTATTTTAAAAGGGGTTGCCCCAATCAGTTGGGCCTAGGGCTGGCCCAAAAGGGGATCTAGACCCTAATCTGCCCTAACACTCTCCTTTCCATTCATTCTTCAGAAATCTATTCCCTTACTCCTTTCTATAGCAGCCACAAACTCTCTGCTAGGATTAACTCCGATCTTGGTCAAGGTTGCTCAAGTTCAGTTCATTTTTCACTCCATGTAAGTGATTCCCAAGCTTATACCAATCTTCTTTAAAGCATACTCTCGCCTTTCATATTGGGGTTCCATAGTAACCTCGTTCCTTTGATCTTTCTGCTATTTTCCAGTTTCTAAGCCTATTCTTAGAGCTGTTGTGTTTAGTGGTTGGTGTCAAGGTCCTATGCTAGCTCATTCTAGGTAAGGGAAGCTAGGACCCTTACTATTTTTCGTGTTTCATTGTATATTGTTGGTATTACAGCTTTATTTCGTGTCTGTGATGATTGAATGATGATTGGAATGAATGAATATGTATTGTGGGACTGTTATGAATGAATCTATATGTTGGCCTGCGCGAACAGTGGAGTGAACCTGATAATCTCGCCCAAGCGAGTGGTACTCGCCTAAGCGAGAGTATCAGGAAACCCTCCCTAGTGTTGCTGGAATTGTTGCTCAAGCGACGAGGTCCAGTCTTGAGCGAAGGGACATCTCGCTCAGGCAAGGAGGTCTCGCCCAAGCGAGAGAATGCGACAACACCACTGTTCCCTCTTCGAGCTCCCGCCTAGGCGAAGGGAACTCGCCTGAGCGAGAGAACGCTCTCGCCTGAGCGAGACTCTTCTGCCTGAGCAAAAAGTTGGGCAAGAATGCACCAGGTTCTGTTTTCTCTATTGTCTCTGTATGGTCGCTATATGTTTGGGCGATTTGATTTGTTTAAGGCATGAAATACATAATGTGCATGTATGGGATTGGTTCATGGATTGAATATGATGAGTTTGGTATGGATTTGATATGAGATATGGAATGGTTCATGGGTGAGAAATAATGAATTTTGGGTATGATCTTGGCATGTGATTTAAATGAAAAGGTTAGTATTAAAGTGGCATGGTATTAGTATGAGAGGAAATTCTATATTCATGGATTGGGAAGAATGAGTTGGTATGGATTCCACATGTGATATGAATGAGGACTGGTTACAGAGGTTGGCATGAGGTTTTAATGCATGATATATATTACTGGTTGTTTGAATATGATTGGTCTATGGTCAGTACGTAATTCCATGGGCCTCTAGGTGAGACCTCATAGAGGTGCTTCAGTGGTCGGGACATAATTCCATGACCCATGCTAGTGGGAGTTCTTTGGTGGTGCCCCATCTATATAATTTAGTAAGGATTCAAGGTAAGGTTGCATCCTAACGCTCTAAGGAGTTAGTTAGTCTCACACAGAGCGGACTGACTCTTGTGGTGAGAGTAGCAGGAGGCCTGAAACTCATTAAGGGCTAACCTTGTGTGTGGGGGATCGAGACATTGTAACACTTAGCTCGGGGGTAAGCAGCTCGGGGGTGAGCAGAGAAAATCTACTACAAGTGCAAACATCCGCTGAATTTGATTAAATTATACGTATCCGGATGAGTCACATCGAGTCTTAATATATTGTTTGGAAAGTCATAACATGTTTGGGTGACATATGTATAATTGACTATGAGAATATATATGATTGTATGATAAAAGTATTTTTGGCTCTAGCTTACCCTTTTGCTTGTTTGTTGTCTTGTGTATGGTTCTTCTCCTTTTGCGATGATTATCAATTTATTGATGTGAGCAGATGCGAGGAACACCCGTGGTCAACAGGGAGGTGATGGTTCCGCTGCTTAGCCTTTGGACTGGCTTCTGCTTTTGGGCTTTTCTTTTAGGGCAATGGCCCATGTACTGTCTGGCCTTTGGGCTTTATTTTGAAAACATTATCGTTACTCCTTTATGCTTTCTTTTTGGCATCGTGGTATGCCTTGGTTATTGTACGGAGTTGTATTTATACTCCAGGACCACGCTACTATATTATTCTATGTGACGTTTCTTTTAATTTGGATTATTAATTAAATGGGATGTTACACAAAGATTGACATAATTCAATAATGGTCGAAAAATTCTTCAAATTTGAATAGGTATGAACATCAATAATGAAATGTTGGAGTGAAATTTTAAACTAATCATATACTTATCAATATACCTATTTTTTAAAGTTTAAGACAACATAATAATTTATCATAATCTAATAAAAATTGAGACGTAATTATTAACAAAAATATATAATACTAATAGTAATAATATATAATAGTAACATATAATAATAATAACAATTATTGTTATTAATATAATAATACTAATATTTGTTATAATTTTATTACTACCACTATAAATAATATTTATAATAATAATATTATTAATAACTAAAAATATTAATACTTATAAAAATATTACAAATAATATTATTTATAATTAATATTATAGTTGAAATCATAAATAAATGAAAAAACAAAAACAAATTGACTTTTGTAGGATTTGAACCTGGATACTTTTGTACCAGAGTTTAAAAATGACGAAAAAACTAATTTTTATAACACATGTCAATAAAAAAAAATGGGGTAGAAATTTTGGTAGTATCTTATTTTCTATATATGTAATAGATTCTAAATTTAAAAATGTCATATTTTTGCAAGCATATAATGAATTCATGCTATAAGAATTTGTGTGACTTCTTATGATAAATGAAACATTTACTTTAGTAATATTTATATTATAACTAAATAAAAATAAATATTTATTTATATTTAAGTAGTGAATATGAACAAAAATAATTGATATTTTATTATTAATAATGACTTATACAATATAAATTATTAACCAAGTTTTGTGACTTAATTAAAATTAACAATGAGATTTTTAGGTAGAAATTCCTTATTGTTATTAGTTTAAAGTTTTTTTTGTTATAGGTTTCAAATCCATTAATTTCAGATTATGTTGTTCCTTGGAAAAGAGTTTGTTTTGTATGTTTTCTAACATGGATTTAGTTTGATTTCCCATGTTTTTTTAATAAATTGTTTTATATGACATATATCAAAGTTGATAAAAATTAAAATAATAATAACAATGCTAATATATTTAGCAAAAATGTCATCAAGCATATAAGGTGTTATATTGATTGATCATATTTGAAAGAAATTAGTATTATATACTTCATCTAATAAAGATAAGTGTTCAATTTTACATTCTTTATATATATATATATATGGTTTCTATTGAACAATTTTTTTAACCAAGACATGCAACTAAAACATACTTGTAAAAGTTGGAAGAACTTAGTGTCAGAATACTTTATATTCATAATCTTAAAAGAGATTGCGATTATTTCTTAAAAGTGTATTGCACCTAGGCGGATCAAGGAAACTACCCATACATTTCTGTACTGCACCTAGGTGGACTAGTAAAACTGCACGGACAGGCTCGCCTACATATAACCCCGCAAATAAAACTATCAAGTGAGTAACCGGTCAAGCGAAAGCACATAGCATCCTAGGTTGCCTACTTCAGAAATCAGGACGTCGTTGTCAACCACTCCAAACATAGAATATTGTAGATAAGGCCCCTGGTACCAACAAACACTACCTCAGGGCCTGGGCTTAGCCCAGACCCATCTAGGACCCAAACAATGGCTCAGCCCATAAGAAAGGCAGACGTAATTAATAACTCTATAAATACACGTGGACCCCAACAATTAAAGGTACACTTTCATTAATCCTTTAATTAGATATTTGACTTTTCTGATAGCCTTTTCGCTGACTTGATCGTTGGAGCCCTCTCTGCAGGTAACCCCTCAAGGGATACATCGATAGATGGTGTATTGAAACCGAGGAGAAGCCAACTCAAGAAGTCGAGGATTAAGGTAAGGCAATATTTGTGTCCCTAACATCTCTTATTTGTTTTCTGTGGGAACAAAAAGAAACATTATGTACTTATGTGAGTTATAAGTGACATGGAAGAATACTTGTCACCATAAATTTTGATCATAGTATAACCCTAAAGCAAATTTTTGAAAGAAAACTAAATGTCATTATAAGGGCTAGGTGAATCAATGTAAAGATAAGTTAGCTTTATCATTTTATAATACTAATAGATTATTTATCAAGATAAACTTTACAGTCTAAGGTTTTTGAAATTCTTATAAAAGTAGAGACTATTTTCAAGCATTTGTAAGAAATTATAAAGTCGATCTTACTAGAATTGATATATTATTTGAAATGTGTCAATCATGTTAATATTTATATGTTTTTCCAACTAGTTGTATCTTCCTTTAACAAATTAAAACAATTATATTATAATCATAAAAAAATTAATTAAAAATTATAAATATTAAATAATCCTTATACTATAAGAAAATAGATAGCATTAGCTTAGTAAAGTTGACACTAATTAGCTAATAATGTCATATTCGAGTCACATATACAACATACTCTAACAATGTTGACTTTTGAAGGATCTCTAAGTGGTGTCAACAAAACTTATTTTATATATTGTTGGCTAAGCAAATTGTATGTAGCGTCCTAATCCAATACTATTCCATCACTAAGTTTTAAATTAATTTTTAATTTCTAATATTGTTACTGAATAAACTCATGTTAAATCACTACTCCAAAAATGACAAACTATATCAATTGTTTAAGATATATTACATCGATTTCAAAACCAATATAGATCCAGTCGATGTAATAAATTAGACATATTTTACATTGGTTAACTCAGCCAATTGAATATTTTAAAAGAAATTGCACGTATGCAAAGCATTGTAGCATCTCGGAGTGGAAATTATCACTGAAATCACTAAAGACGACATCACTTTGATATTCATATTCCCCGAAATGGTGGACAAGTGCCAGAAAATACCAAAGATGTTGGATGTGAATAGGTTTAAGATATCTTCTATGAGCGAACATGGATCGACAACAAGCATGAGAACATAGAAAAATAGGACAAGGAAAGATGAACCACCAGATCTATTACAACATGCCACCACAACTTGAGCGAGAACGACGATGTGGAGATTAGAGTCATAGAGGTTGGAGAATGCTATAAGGGATGAACATAGACCAACAAATGGCATGGAACAGAAAAAATAGGACCACGAACTACAAGCCACTACAGATGAAACGACGTGCCACTACAGCTTGAGAGGGAACGAAAGAAACTATTGACGATTCTCCCAAACTACAATGCTAGAATGACCAAATGCTAAGGAAGAAGCTAACTTAAACAATGATAAGGGGATCCCAACTAGTTCAAGCTTAGGCAACATAAAATAAGCAAACCAAAAGGCACCACAATGGAGAACAAAAGCGCCAATGGAGAAAGTGTGTGCACAAAAGAGAGAGCTTCAGCATGTGAAAATTAGAGTCAAAGTGAAAGAGTTAAGATGAACAAAAATAGAGTTGATTACATTGGTTCCTACTGTTAGGTTTTACAAGGAGGGGGTTTCACTAGGGAGAACAAACACCAATGAGACTTGAGCCTAACCACATAAGATATTGACACCACTCTCAACCCAAAACCTTAAGGCAATGGGTTTATGGGTCTTTATTCTTATATAGTGCTCTACTTTCTCATTTCTAGCCAATGTGGGACTTAGAATCACACTTGGATTCCTAACAATCTCCCCCTCAAGGGTGAGTCCCTTCAACCACATTGGTACACTCCCCCTCCAGCGGAAGCATTCCCAACCACGAGTACCCCTTCTCGTACCGCCGTTCATCTTAACGGGACACGCTTACCTGGAACTCTTTGCCAGGAAGACTTTCGATACAGGGACATGCACTCGTCTGAACCGATTTTAACCATCGGCTCTGATACCACTTGTTAGGTTTTACA
>Ga0214545_1005023_pt1 | contig 24286 bp, 7 predicted proteins | sample CNSS4metaG_FD_160064 | JGI IMG/M metagenome (GOLD analysis project Ga0214545, IMG submission 160064) | Root nodule microbial communities from cowpea collected in UCLA plant growth center, Los Angeles, California, USA - CNSS4 | ecosystem: Host-associated > Plants > Roots > Nodule | place: USA...
CTTTGTCATCCCTTATAAGTTGTATATATAATCTCTCCCTTGTATCGTCAGATAAAAATAAACACATGATTATCAAATGCATAATCCACGCAATGATCCCTTTTATTAGTTTTGAAGATAATTTCTGTTCTCTGTGCCCCACCAAATTTCAGTCATTTTCAGTTGTCTCCACTTGAACTGGTGCAATCAGAAACACTTTCGTCTTTATAATAAACTCCTCCTCGGAGCGAGTGAATGAATATTAAGCATCTTCTCATGCTTAGCAAATTGCATTCACCAGAATTTCCTTCAGAAAACCACCATGAGGGAATTGGGTGTGGTTGCTCTCCTTTTATCCATAGAGTTCTTGGATGTGATTGTTTACACTCTAAGCAAAGCAGCCATGAAGAAGGGCATGAATGATTTTGTGTTCGTCATGTACTCCAATGCCTTGGCATCTTGCTTACTTCTTCCCATAACCTTATTCTTTCACAGGTATCTCCATCGATATTTCTTTTCTTTTCTTTTCTTTTCCCTTTACCCATATATTAACGAATTCTAGACAAGTAAATACGTTGTCCTCTCTCTCTCTCTCTTTTTAATCGTTTTCATGGCAGGAAAAGAGCTCCTCCGCCACTCACTTATTCCGTTGTTGGCCAAATATTTTTTAATGGCGTGTTAAGGTAATTACTTTTTTCAGTGTAACAATCTCAATTTTGGTTTAACCTGAATGAATGTCTTGTTGATGAGGGAGCAGGTTTATGGTTATTCATTTTCTACTCTTGTGTTGTTGTCTGTCTTGCAGTTGTAGTGTTCAGATGCTCAGGTTTTTTGGAATCGGTTTCAGCTCTCCTACTTTAGCAACTGCAATGTCTGACTTAATCCCTGCTTTTACCTTCATACTGGCCATCTTCTTCAGGTTCTTATCTTTGATCTCATTTTGTAACAACTGTTTTCTCTTGAAGGCACTGAACCGCAAGCAGATTTCTTATCACAATTTTTACTCAGAAACTTGAGATCTCAGCAGTGAAATGTGACGAGTGCAATCACATTTTGGAATTAATAGCTACCTTATAGTAGGTATTGCATAATTTTCATAGTTAATCCGTTTGGTAATTGTGGCACAGGATGGAAAAATTGGATTGGAAAACTAACAGCACACGGGCCAAGTCCATCGGGACATTTGTATCAATCACTGGAGCCTTGTTAATTACTCTGTACAAAGGCAAGGCAATCATAAATAATCACCCATCTAATAAATTGTTTCCCAAAAACCTTGTTTCATCTGAGCAATTTGATTGGGTAATTGGAGCAATGTTGCTTGCGGGTCATAGCTTTGTTCTCTCATTGTTGTTTATAGTTCAGGTAACTAATGCAGATATCGAACACCCTTTTGGCTTATGTGCAAATGAGTATAACAAATGCTCAAAAATATTGGTTTCACTTAGTTTCTTTCGAATTTGTAGACATGGATAATCAGAAATTACCCTGCAGAGCTTATTGTGGTACTCATTCGCGGTATATTAGTAGCTCTACTATCCGTTCCAGCTTCTCTGATTTCAGTTAAGGATTCAAGGGCTTTGAAATTGGGATTTGATGTGCAGTTGATAGCTATTATATGTCAAGTAAGAATAGAGACTGTGAAACTATTCCCTGACAGTATTATACAAGTTCTGTTGTTCTGATTTTTGGGTTAACTTGGTGTGTTTCTGAATGTAGGCAATTTTCAGCGTATCCTTTCGAAGTGTTGTTCATATATGGGTGATGGGAAAGAAGGGCCCTCTCTATGTTGCAATGTTTAAGCCAATTGGAATAGTGTTTGCGGCTATAATGGGAATTTCGTTTCTGGGTGACTCTCTATATCTTGGCAGGTATAAATTTCTTTCATGTCTTAATCATAAGAGAAAAGTGGAAGAATGCTTTTCGTTTGCGTGTGAGTGATCACAGTCTAAGGAAGACAATTAGGAAAGGGGAATATTCTAAGTTTGTGTATGTGAATGCGATTGAAAAAAAATACTGTTTTCTTAGAAAGAATAGGATTATCAAAGTCTTGGCTTTGTTTTGTGTACAGTGTGCTTGGAGCAGCCATAGTGGTGATTGGTTTTTATGGTGTTCTTTGGGGGAAAAGCCAAGAGAGAACAAAGGAAGAGAGTGAAGATCATACGTTGGAATCATCCTCGCCCGTTGCCCCTCTTTTGCAGAACAAGAGAATGGAAGAATAGAATCATCCCATCCCAGTGATAATGATTTTTGACAAATGCTGAATTTATGAGCACTTACAGATATCTAATATTTTGACGGCAGAATGAAAAAAAAAAAAATAAATAAATATTTAAAAAAATATAAATAAAAAAAATATAAAAAATATATAATATTTTAAAAAAAAAAAAAAAAAAAAAAAAAAATATATATATATATATATATATATATATATATTATGGCAGACTGAAAAAATAAAATATATTTTTTTCAGTCTAATTTGATAAGATAACATGGGTCTGTTTTTGTTCAAAGCATTGGCCCCTTGATTTGCAGCACTGCACCTTTGATAGTCTCTTGCTTCAGATCTTCATTTCTTGAGTATCAATATGACCCGTTTAAATTGTCACTGCATTTACTGTTTTTGAATTACTTTCTAGTATTTGTTCTTATAAGACATTTTTTAATATGTTTTTTTAAGTATGGTCCATACATTACATGAAAAAATATTAAACATAGTTAGAAAAAATACCACAAATACAGGCACTTAATATAATTACATCTCTCTTTTATGTTCAAATTTCCATAGTAATTTTGTTTGCAACATTATCATTATTTTACTTAATTTTAAATAAATATTAAATTTAAATTATCTATGTAAACACAAAATTGTGTCCCCTTTTTTATTATATAATGAGTTTATTTTTCTTCTCTTTCCTTACTCTTTTTAAATTTAAAATTTAATCAGCGCAATAGAAGATATAGAAAAAAAATTGTTTTGGACCAAACCTTCAACATGCAGTCCTATTTTATTAATCAATACACATAATAAACAAACAAGATGAAAGATAAAAAGAGAAAAAAAAAAAAAAAGGAAAACTCTTTAAATTCTGGTGATAAATATGTGAACAATTTAAACCCATTTCTCAATGAAAATACGTGGAACCATCATTTCCGCGAGATGTCGTAGCATTTTGTTATAGGATTTTCATTTCTGAATGACGTTATAGATTGTTCGTACTAGGCTTCTTATTTTCTTGAAATGCGACTTGATGTTCATATCAGACGAACTTTTCTTTTCCAACAATGATACGTAGACGTCAACAAATATAAAGACCCATTTAACATATATCATTTTCATTTTTTCTTGTCACATCTTATCACCTACATAGAGACCCATCCCTCGTCACAGTCTTTCTCTCTCGTGGTGTAGAGTGTAGAGTGTTGACAACCTTTTTTATTTTTTTTAAAAGACTATGATATTTTAACAATTTTTTTATAAAATTTAACAAAGTTTATTTTTTAATATACATCCAATTTTTTTTCTTCATTTTCAAGTTACATAAAATTTATTTTTCATTTATTGAGGTGTCATCACATATTTATTATAAAAATATTTATTATAAAAATGTTGATCAACAAAATTTTATTAAAAAATAATTTTCCAAATAAAAATATTACAACATGACTTATGAACAAAACAAAACATTTTACAACTCACAAAGTTGATGTCATCTTTAAATTCCAACTATAGATCGACACACCTACACACTAGTAATTAGGTAACCACTAGTCCTCATCCTCAAAAGAAAGGAGAGAAATAATATACTTCAGAGACAGGACAGATTCCTTTATTCTGAGTACAATATTAAAAACTGCCTATTTGATGGCAGAATTGGAGAATCCTTTTAAGATGAACTAATGCCCCTGTATGTTGTCTTCATGGCTGTTTTCCTCCAAAAGGGGCTCATCTCCCACTTTCGGATAACGTATCATTCTCACTCCACCATCTTTAATGTCTTCGGCTTTCCCCCATAACACAGAATAAAACCCGACAACAATCACAATAGCACCAACCAGACTGCATTGAATGGTAACAATGAATTCATATTGGATAAAATAAACTCAATAGTACAATCAAACACAAGCTACACAACCCACCTTCCAAGATAGAATGCGTCTCCGAGGAAGAGGACACCTAAAACCACTGATATGACTATTCCTAAGGGCTTGAACATGGAAACAAAAACTGGTCCTGTCTGGTGCAAACACCAAGAACTAACACCAACTTGAAATGCAGAGCCCATGACTCCCTGTCAATGTTTACAGATGAAGGTCATACTTCTAGGTAAAGATAATGCAGTAATTATTAGCGGTAATTTGATTTATTTTGATTACCGAGTATAAAACTGCAAGCAACCTTAACTTAGGTTCCAAGCTCCAAGCACTGATGTCTCTTTCCACAACTAAACAAGTCACACCAGATTGAATGGCCACAAAGAAACAATAAAAGAATACAACAATCAACTCTGCTGGATACTTTTTAAGAGTAGAAGCCTGTAATATAGCAAATTACATTAACCAAACATAGAGTATTTGAACCATGCTGGTAGAAATCACAGATTATGAGAGCTCTGTCAATAATACTATGGTGGTAACTTTACCTGTAAAATAATATATGCTGAAGCCATCACACAATCAACAGCGAGAAATAATCCTGCAAGTATCCAATTAGAATCTTCCGATAAAAGTGGCTTCGGAGATGAGTTTGCCGATGACACTCCCAGCAAAAGTGCAGGGCCCTTGTACAAAGTCACAATAAATGCACCAGCAATTGATACTATTGTTCCCAAGGACTTAGCTAGGCTGCTAAATTTTCTCCAATCTAATTGTTCCATTCTGGAACCAGAAAGTGGGAAAAGTTTAAATAAATCTATAGCGGTGAACCACCAATAGAAAAACAACAATGTCATCATTTGCTCTTTAATGAAATAAAGTACACATTTTGCGAGCCTTTAATCTTAAAATAACTAAAAAAGACTTTCCAATTTACCCACCCGACTAAACTCTTCATTTGATCCAGATATATGTTTATATAAAGAATCATTTTTGCTGATAAAAAAAATTATATAAATACAGAATCATGAAGTTATCGTGTTGGCATCAGGTGTCCAAACTCCAAAATGAAATATTTTTTATTTTATTTTCAAGAGAAAACATAATTGGCAATCTATAGCACCTAGAACACCAAAGAGTTAGACAAAGCCTAGAAGGCTCCAAAGCCAATTTTCCTCTTTATTCATCATTGCTACTACTATGATGACCACAACCAGAGCGCTTGGAGGGATAGATCCAGATTATCTGGAACAACTTCATCTAAAGGGAAGAGAATTTCTGGAAAAACAAACCAGAAATGGAATTCAAAGATTATGGTAAGAATCTTGGGAGAACCATGCCAAAAGAGCCAGTCGCTATGGTTAGAAAGCCCAAAGCCTTATTGTACACTAGAATTCCAACTTTGAATCAAACTCCTATCGAGACTAAGACGGTCTAACCAATCTAAAACTACTAAACCATCCCTATATAAAACTTTTTGATGATAACTATTATTCAATGTGACTTATACATATGTATATGTTCTTTATTATAAACCTTATAATGTGTGTTTTGTACCAACACTTGTTAGATGACCTCTCATATAATTGTATAAAGTGCTAAACATATTCTACATTATCAGCTGTAACTAGAATTAAAACAAAAGTATACTTGGTAAGTTTATATCTTCTAGTTACAAAATCTGCCTAAACAAAATATTTCACAGCGTTCATACTGAAGCTAAGAAAAGAAACAAATGAAACATGAAGTGATTTATTTCATTCAATCATATACTTTTACTGCATATATTCAAATTTTTTTTATGATACGCTTTGCAGTATCTATGTAAATCCAGTCTTCAGTTTCGTAATCAAGTCATGCAACGACGATTTCAAGCAATCAGTAAAGATTACGATATTAAGAATCACTTGAAGCAATGGTCAAATTCATGAAAGTTATACAAGACTCAAGTCTAAAGTGAAGAACATATGGAAATACTAACTTACATATTCTTTCCAAGTGTTTTTGTGGGTTCTAAGTTTTGTGCGATAGTATGAATCAATCAGTGGGCCTAAACTGCTTTTTCTTAGATAGTTTCTGTACTATCTTTTGAGGTCTTAATCTTAGGAAGAGATTGAGATAGACTAACTAGGAGTGGTTTGTGTATCATATGTAATATGTGATTAATTAGTGAAACCTCTTAGTTATCTTAAGAGAGAATTAGACTAAACATAACTCGTGAGTTCAGTATAAAATTATTGTGTCGTTTTGTTTGGATAATAGAGGATTTATCGTTTGTTAGAAAAAGTCTAGAGCTCTATTCAATCCCTTTTCTAGAGTAAGTTGTTCTTACAACTCCATACCTTGCAATTTGATCCTAACATATACCCAACACTTCCATGTAATATCTATTTTAATCAAACCTAATTAATATCCACAAAACTAATAATATTCTGATCCAAACTATATATAGTTCCATGCAGTTCCCCTACGCTCAACAGTCATATGAAAATATAATCTTCACATTGTATTGATTTAATATTGAAAGCAACACGTTTAGAAACCCATTGGCAAGCAAAAACTTGGAAACCACATCTAGTTTGTGGAACCAAAAATGACATTCACATTGCCCCCATAACGAAATAAATCATGTTAGAGTTAAGTACAAGAAGCAAGAGCACACACAGAAGGAAGGGTAAGGACATAAGCAAGAAGAAGGAAGCGGGATGAACCTAAAAAGAACAGCAAGTACGAAAGTAAAACCAGGAACGAGGTTGAGCATGGATGTGCTGAGTGTAGCTGAGCCGTAGTAAATCCCAGCATACCCAAAAGCCTGCGCCAAATAACTAAAACAAACTAAAACAAAACGCATTTCAGGCATTAGAATCAACTGTACTTTCAAATTAATAAATTAATTCTCCAGCTGTGTGCGTTCAGTCTCTTTCTAACTTTGTATAGCAAAAAACTGTCCGCAAATACATCAATTTAAGAACATAAAGAGTAAAATTAAGTTTTATATAAAATATGTACAAAAACTGATAACACATTTTTTTAATGCACAATATATAAATACATATATCTCTGCACAATATTCATGAAATGGGTAAATTTTTTAACTTGCCCGAGCAGTCCAAGCAGGAAGAATTCACAAAGGATGGAAAAAGTGATTGGAGGACGTTCAAATCTGCCAAGTATTATAAGCCAATCATAAATCATTAATGGCGAGGTCGAGTTCTGAAAAATAGCAACTGAACTGATAATAATTTATAGAGAAAGATAGGTGGTAACCTGTGTATAAGTAAGGAAATGGGAAGAAGAAGGAGGGCAGCGATTGTGTTGGAATAGAAGATGAAGATGAAATTGGTCATTCCTTGTGCCATGACTTTTTTGCTCAATATGATTAACCCAACCTGAGCAAACTCCGCCATAATCATTCCAACAAACGGAAGAGTCAACTTCCCCATCTTCACATAAATTGCACTTATTACCAGCGGCAGTGTTCAAGGAAAACGCGAAACCTATTTCAATTCAGAGTCAACTTCCACTCTCTGTTTCTTCCTCATTCTTATGAAACTATTTCTATCCTGTCCGGTGTTTCTATCAAGGTTTCCTCTGTACTAGAAAGCAGAACCGTTGGATTAGATCGTCTTAAACAAATTGCAGCAGAGGTTGTCAAAATCCTGTTGCGGCTGCGGACAGAAATGCAATTTACCTGTTTTCAATAATTTACACACTTAATTAGTAATTTTAATTCTTATTATTTAGTTTTTTCATTTATTTTATTCCTATATTTTATTTATTAAATTCTAATGTTTGTTAAATAAAATCTGTAATAAGTTAAATCAACTTTAAAATGGTTTAGAAATTAAGGATCGCAGCGAGATAGAATGAGGTCTATTATTCGGTTAAATCATCGAATTATTGGTTTTATTTTGGTAGTAAAATTTCAAGTAAGTCTTTTTTTTTTTCTAAATCAGGTTTTTATTTTAGAAAATTCATTATAATTAACTTTTTTTCGTTACTAGTACACACAGTTAATTATGTGATGTGTTAGCAGGTATTTTTGATTTATTTTTTAATTTTTTTTTAAATTTGTTATTTTTTATAATTTTTCTTTAAAAAAAATAAAAATGGTCACATGTCAAGTTGATGTTGTGTCACGTGGCAAAGACAGTATGGCGTGGTAGTGACAGTGTCATGTGTCATTATTGAATGTTAAAATTCTCAATTTAGTCATTATATTTGTTATTTTATCTCAATTTGATCCTAATCTTTTTAGAATTAAAGCAATTTCATCCTTATTCAAATTGAGACAAAATTTAACCTTTATATAAATGTCACAATAATATTTTTAACAAGATCAAGCTTTTATTTTATATTAAACTTTATTTATATATTTTTTTAAATATATATATATATATATATATATATATATATATATATATATATATATATTAATAATTTATAGGCAAATGTTAAAGTTGGTTTAAAAATATCAACTTTATAAATTGAATTGTAAAATTTTAAATAAATATATTTATTTTAAATTGTTATAAAATTGTTTTAAATTTTATATTTAAATTTATAAAGTTGTTATTTTTAAAATCACTCTAACATTTATCTATAAATTATAGATATATAAATATTTAAACAAAATTTAAATAAAGTTCAATACAAAATATGCATTAAAATAAACTTAATTTTGTTAAAATTATCATTGTAAAATCTATATAAAAAATAAATTTGGTATAAGGATGAAATTTGTGCCAGTGTCACTTCACATCGCCTTTATCCCATGTTACAACATCAGTTTGACACATGTAGGGATATCAATAAAATTCGTACCCGCGGGTATCCGTGGATAAAACCTGCAAGGTAGGATACTGATATTAAAAATGGATTTGATATCCGCATGTTAACGGAGCGGGTAAGGTATCATAGTATCTGTACCCGTACTCATTAAACTTTAATTCACAAAAATATTTCATATATATATATATATATATATATATATTAGTAAAAAACATTTTGAGTCTTCATTCAGTAATGGTGGTCAGATTCTTACCCCACATCAGAGTAGATTACTTTCAGATATTGTGGAGGCATTGATGTGTCTCCAAGACTAATTATGGAGCAACATGGAAGGTAATGAAATTAACACTTTTATTTAGATATTTTAATCAAGTGTTGTTAGAAATTTTTAATAAACTTATGTTTTCAGGCTCTTCTAGATTAAATTGGACAACATGAAACTTTATACAATGTTACAAGGTGTGGACATTGATGAAATTAGTAATTTCTTTAATATTTCATTCAAAAATAAACTATAATATAAATTGCTAGTGATTTTTTATTTGTTTATTTTTCAAGAATCAATCGAAGAAGGTGGATTTGTTGATTCAAGCACTAATTATGGTTAAATATTTATTTTTTAAAATATTTTTGTAAATACCCGCAGGTACTCGTGGATACCCACAAATATGAAAAAAAATAGGCGGATACCTGACGGATATGGGTATGGGTACGAGGCGAATATTTATCTAACAGGTAGGGTACGGGAGAACTATTACTCGTACCCTACCTGCCCCGTTGACATCCCTAGACACATGACAATTTTTATGTTTTCTAAACTATAAAAAAAGTTAAAAATTAAAAAAAAAAAAAATCACTTGTTGACACATGACACATAGCTAACAGCGTTAGTATACTACTAACAAAAATGACCTAATTGTAACAAAATTTTCAAAATAAGAAGCTGATTAAGACAATAAAAAGACCTAATTAAAATTTTTTTACAAAAGTAAAGACCAATAAAATGATTTAACTTTATTATGTTATATTCATTCTCAAAGAAAAATAATTCATCATCGCTGTCATATCCATATTCAAGGACTATAATATTTTTCCATCCTCATGTTCATTGAAGAATGGGTATATACATGATACCTATATTCATAGCTATTTTTTTATAATTTCAATATGATTTTTTTATAAAAAATTAAAAAATTATAATAAAAAATAAACATAATATTATAAAATATTCAATATCAAATAAATATATTTTTTTAATATTAAATATTTAAAAAATATAATTATATATATATTTTAAATTAAATTATAAAATAAAATTTCATAAAAATCAAAATATTTATTAAATTTACAGACGCTCTTTTCTTTTTATCCCTTGAGTGGTTTCTGATAATTAATGGTTATGATCTTGAGATGTAATATTATAAAGATGGTTGGGGAGTGGGCTTTAAAACATGGATGGTTTCTGATTTTTTTTTTTTTAAATTGGACAATTTAAAAATTAAAAAATATTTTAAAATTGTACACTCTAAAATTATTTTGATAAAAAAGTTGATTATATATAATTTGAAGGTAAAGAATAAATTATAGATCGTGTTCTTTAAAAGTTAAATATTTTTTATATTTACAACCTAAAAATCATATTTTTTGTAATTATCTTTAATTTAGGATTGATTTTTGAATTATGTAATTTAAAACTTATTTTAATTTTCAGATTGCACGGTCTAAATGAAGCAAAAATGAAAAGTTTTTTTTTTAATATATGTTGTGCATGAAGTCCACAAAGAAGATTGCCATGGTTTCTAAAAGCATTTATTGACTTTGTTGATATTCTACACATTGACTTTCATTTAAAATGCAAAATGATGATCCATTTCCATCATGCTTTCAAGAGAGTTCTTATGATTTTGATTTTGTATTTGTAGTTGTGTTAACAGAGTAAACTACTTCTGGTATATCAGTTTACGTTGACATTGTTACAATTATCAAATTTTGTTGAACTGAATTACTCAATAATTAATCAACTCTTAATTCTAAATATACATATACCTATTTATAAGAATATTTTTTATTTATCTTGTTTTACATTATACCTATTTTTTTATTTCCTCTTTCTCCCGAGTGTCCTTAAATCAGTTCTTTAATAGTATATCCAAATGAAGAAATATTGAGCGTAAGCATGTTATTACAATATCACTTCAGTATAATTAATTAATTGATTGAATGACAAACTAAAACATGTTTTGCTATGTTTTATAAATACACCGACCTTATACATCATTCTGCCCAATATTTTAACAATGTCAAAGTCATAATTTTTATTTTTCGCTTTTCCACTTTGAGGGAAAGAAACTTCCCACTTTTTTTTTTTATTTAAAAGTTTTAAATGTCGTATAAGATGAGTTCTTACTTGGAATGTGGAGGCAAAGAAAAGTCATTTTCCCCTTTAAATTTCAATTTGATATTAAACATATAGGTCCAACATATTAACTCCAATTAAGTAAATTTATGTAAATGGTTTAATTATCTTAAGCTTGTAAGTTTACTCTACTAATTTATATAACAAAATGTGATTAAGTGAATGATACAGTAGGATGTTAACAGATTTGGATCCATTCAATCAAATTGATATTCAAATTAAATTTCTTTATATTTCTAAATTTATAAAATATAATTTGAACCAATTAAGTGCTAATTAATTTCAGCATTGAATTTATAATTTACAAAATTTTCATCCCAAATTTAAAAATGAATATGAGTTTTTTTTCCCTATTATTACTTATTATGTATGAAATATTATCTTATAATTATGGTTTCTTTTGTAAATTTTATATTATTTTGTGTGTAGAAACCTTTTAAAATTAAATATGTTAATCACTTTTTTTTCCACAAAGACAAGTATTTATTTTTAAGAAAAATCACATTTATATAGTATTACATCCAATTAATATTCTCATGAGAATTAATTGAATTTTATTTTATTTTCTTCTATATCTAAATTGTTCAATATAACCACCCTTATCAATTTTATGACAATGTCATTTTAAAATATGTCAATCTTTTTTCTTTTTATTTTCTGGTCCACCTTACAGAATGAAATGATATAAGCATTATCCACTTCTTGTTAGTAGCAATGCAAATAGATCCTTATTTTATAGAATTCTCACTATGCTGCCTCCGTCAACCCTATTTTATCATTGACCACTTTTATAAAATAAAATTAGAAAAAGTTAATGGTAGCACATTGTCGATATTATTGTATAAAAGCATTTTGTGAGGGGCTCCAGTATATGAAAGGAATTTAAAATCAAAAAATAACAGGGAAGAAATTCAGCTCTCTCCTCATAGCAACCTTTCAAATTCTGAAGGAGCAACAGTAACAATGTTATGGGCTCAGTTTGGTACTTTCTAGTTTCCCCCAACACTGTATTGACCAGGCTTCGCCAACAGGCCCACCAACAAGCGCATGAGTCTTGACGACAACCTCGTCGAGTTTCATTAATTCATCTCAATTTTGACAAAAAATGTAGAAACATTCATAAAATATTTCACACATAACATTTCCCTCAGACATTAATTAACTGAATCTTTCATATTAAATATCCTCAATGGTAGGGCCACAAAAGATGTCTTCCACTAATTCATTAACCATACTAGAAAGCTTTCCCTCATTGGTCCACAATTATTCATATATTTATACCATATGGTTAAAAAACACATAAGATAAGCACAATAAACCAGAGAGTGATCCACATTAGTACATATACAAGTGTTTTCTAACCTCTGGTGGTTCAACGAGAAAACGTTAATTAAGACCAAAATGAAGAGAGGACAAATGAATGGAGAATGTAGACAAAATAAAATATATATATTCAATGATTTAAAAACGTCAGCTTTGGTCCTTTGTTTAAGAATTTGGGACACACGAGATGCAACTTCACCTCCAAAGTACCTTCCCCATTTGTTGAAGGGTTATATTTGCATGGCCCATGTCTTCTATTCCTCTCTCTTTGCTTCTTATATATATTAGCAGAAACCAAGCTTTTCAAGAGCAACTCAGTATATAGAGAGGGTAAGAGGGTTTCTATTTATACCAATACCACCATTGACATATATCACTCTTTAAGAGAGAACACAAGAAGAACATTCAATGGAGGCTAAGACTAAGATGTCTGAGGTGCTGCCGTTCATAATCATGGTGATTATGGAAGGTTGGACCATAGGACTCACTATTTTCGCAAAAACTGCAATAACTAATGGAATGAGCCCATTTGTGTTCATAGTTTATACCAATGCTTTGGCCACTATACTACTGTTCCCTTCTTCCTTTTTATCACACCAAGAGGACAGGTCCTTCTCTTTCTTCTTTCCCTCTTTCCTTAACATGCACCAAGTTGTTTGCATGGAGGATTTGTTTTGGTTCTGATTTCAATGTTCTGTTTTTTTGTTTTTTTTTTTCACAGAAAGGAGCGGCCAACTTTTACTTTCTCTTTGTTCATGCGATTCTTGTTCCTTGGTTTTATAGGGTATACACATGCATTTCTCTCTCTTGAGGGTTTTTGAATAATGGAATTAAACTTCTATGCATTTTTATGCAGTAGTATTGTATTCATGATTTTGCAGGATAACCATGACTCAGAGCTTTTTATTCCTGGGTCTAAGTTATAGTTCCCCAATACTTGTGTGTGCCATGGGACACTTGATTCCAACGTTTAACTTTCTTCTCTCTCTCATTCTCAGGTTCCTCAAAAACTTCCGTTACTTATTTCTTTATACACATCTTCATTTCGATCACAATGCACATTTGCCATATGTGTATCAAAAGATTTATGCGATATTATACTTTATTAGTAAATTGTAAAATTGTACAAAAAACGATAATATATCTGTATTGAAACGGCTTTTAGATCATTTTCACTGATGTAAAATAAAAGTCGGACGCTAACTTTTTTTCCTAATTACTGGTTAACAATCATATGCATAATAATTATTTATTATTTCATTAATTTAAATCATAAGAAATGAGAACTATAAACGCAGAAAACATTTTATAAATCAAATTATCATTACTATATATATATATATATATATATATATATAATAGTATTTCATACTTTTTTCCATAAATATTTATATAGAAAAGAAAAAGTAATTTTTTTCCTTACAAATTAATTTTTTTTGTGCTTAAATAAATTTAAACTTATGAAATAAGTTTAGTTATTTTTTTTTATCGTGTTGTTTTACTGAAAGGATATGACCAAAAAACCATGTATATACTAATGAAACGACAAAACTATATATGTATGAAATTTTTATTAAATTTTATAATAATATTCCAAAAGTAATGTTTATCATGAATTCAATTTACTTTTACCATACACAAAATTTTAACTCTATCAATATATATATATCATTTCATCATATACTTGAATGATCGATATTAAAAAAAAGAATAATCATTAAGAGATGAAAAGTATGATGTGAACTTATAAATCAATTTAATTAATAGTTTTAGTTTATTTCAGGAAGGCAGAGTTGAATTTAAGAAGCACAGGTATCCAAGTCCAAATAATTGGTATCGTGGTATCAATAATGGGAGCAGTGTTAGCTGAATTCTTCAAGGGACCACTTATAAGACCCTCTTCTCACCACCTTAAACAAACGAAGCAACTTCTTGTCTTCTCCTCAACACCAGAGTTTTGGCTTCTTGGTGGCGCTTTGCTTGCTACAGCTTTTTTCTCACTTTCACTTTCCAACTTTATCCAAGTATACACCTTCTCTTTTAATTTTCAAACCCTTTTCATATTTTTTTTTTCTATCCTCAATATTATTCTTTCGAATGAATCTTCGTGGTAATTCAAGGTTGTTCTTATTACTTCTCTCCCTGCTAGAAAGAAACCATCCAGCAATATCCAGAACCAATGAAGTTGGTTTCTTATTCCAGCTTAATTGGAACGATCCTCAGTGCAGTAGTGTCGTGTATAGTCGAGAGAGACATAAATGCTTGGAAGATAAAACGTAACAAGGATCTTATTCTCATTGTTCTAACTGTGAGTATCAACACATATTCAATATCATTATTTGATATGCATAATTAATAACAGAAAAACATAATTATGTGCTGCTGATGAGAAATATTTAACAGGCACTAGTAGGAGGTGTGATTCGTCCAAATATTCAAGTATGGTTAACCAGAATGAAGGGTCCACTTTATGTATCACTTTTCAAGCCCTTTGGTATTGCCTTCGCCACTACTTTTGGACTTTGCTTCTTTTCTAATAGTCTTCATTATGGAAGGTACTTGAAGTCTCTTCAACCCATGGATATTTTTATATGCCTTTTTTTTTTCTGATGTGATTAATTATGCACAAGACTTTGGTTCACTTGATTTGTCTGTATCTCTCCTTCATACGTAATTTGTTTTTATTTGAAAAAAAAATGCAGTGTGATCGGAGCAATTTTGCTTGGAATGGGATATTATACAGTGATATATGGACAAATCAAAGGAAATGAAGAAGAGAGAAGCTCTGAAGATAGCTCTGAAGATAGCTCTGATTCTTTGGACAAGAAGATACCACTTCTGCAAGAAAAGATGGAAGTGTAAATAGAGTTATTACTATCATACTCTTTCTCACTTTCGTGTGAATAAAACTTCGAAACATATGGTTGAGAAATTCACCTATTTACCAGAACTTCCTCCATATCGTTTCATAGAAGTTTCCAGTTATATATGTAACATGAAATATATAAGTTGCGTGCAAAAAGAAAAAAGAAAAAGGTAGTGGAATTGAAACCTTTACAATATCTTCGTTGTAGAAAAGATTTCTATATGTATATATAACATGTATATTCATCGTTACTGTATTGATATATACGTGACCCACATATTTATAGTCGAGTCATTCAAATTTCCCATCGTGGTTATATAAAAGAAATTCGACAAGCCAAAAAGACTTGACAAAATATGCACAATATCAGGGTGATAGACTCTTCAAAAGAGAGAGAGCATTCTTTTTCTTGAAAAAGACAGCCAAAATCATCTTTCCCACAAATTAGACAAACTAAAGATTATAAATTTAAGTTGTTATAAAATCAAAAGGCTAAAAGAAAATTTCAACAATCAATCATAGATGTAATATTACTTTAACTATCTTTTTATAAGCAAAGTTTTATTAAAAAGACAAGTACAAAAGATGCTTTATTCCACATACAATAGTTATACAACCCATATCAAAATAAAAGAGGAACCATATGACCAATACATTAGCTAATATATATATATATATATATATATATATATATATATATATATATATATATATATATTTTAATATCCCATTTAATAGTCTAAACCATCAAACAAAACATTGCACATCCGATAGCTCAAAGCATAAAACCCAAAGTATAAACATTATGTTAGTTCCCACAAAAACTAGATAAACTGCTATACAATTTATATACACAACTTGCATTAGAGTTTTCAAAAGAGAAAACACAAGTCTAAACCAAAAACACTAGAATTTTCATAGAAACTCTAATGTGTAGCATTTCCTCCTCCTTCCTGCACAGGGCTAGTTGTAAGATCTTCAACTGCTCACACCAATCAAGTGATCATGACAAGAAATAACAGACACCAAAAACAAAAGAGACAAAAGAAGGGGAAGCTAATGGTTTAAAAAGAAAACATAAATCAATTCTATAGTTAATAACATACAACAGACACAAATAATCAATTTGTTTCACACAATTTGATAATCTAAGACTCAATTAATCCATATTCATGCATTGAGGTTGGATCCAGGCAGTTGTGCACTTGTAGTGGCATCTCATGCTCTGTAGAGCAATAGATACAGAATAAAACTCTACTACATACAAAGTTAGTCCGTTAACACCTATGGTCAAGAAAAAATCTCTAGGCTAGGACCTCATGCTACTCTCACCATATACCCCATTCCTCTCTATTTGAGAACTTGAATAGTTATTAGAGCGTCAGAATAACTTCCAAGACAATCCCCACTTCAATGCATACACTACTACAATACATAGCTAATTCTCCTTGAATTAGTACTAGCATAGATATATTTAGTTATCAATCATTATCCCAATTAACTTCTATAACCACAACATACCACTCAAATCACTCAAGAATGCAAGTTTCAGGTTCGTACTTGCTCGTCGAGCGAGTAACACTGGCCCATTCTCACCCAGCTAGTAGCACTCGCCCAACCATTGACCTGACTTAGAAATTCGCCTAGCGAGTAGCACTCGCCCAACCACTAGCCTAGGTTTGGAAGTTCCTGACTTGGAAATTCGCCCAACGAGAATTACTCGCTCAACGAGTTTGCGAATCTGCATAATTCTGTAATAAGTGTTTGGCATAATTCTGCAATCAGTGTTCTGCATAATTCTGCATATCAACTCATTCGCCAAGCGAGTAGGCTTGCCCAACGAGTAAGCAAATCTGCACAATTCTGCAGAAACTGATTTAAGCAAAAATTATACCTATTCAACCAATCCATACAACTCCAAAACCTCTATAGAGACCATTCGAGTATCAAACATTAATTCTATCAAAATATTCACACTAATTGCATCCAATTGCACCCATAACATACAATTATTCTCAAACAACAGATAAAAGCTAAGTATTTATCGTTTTCAAACATGATAACCTAGTTCACATATCAAACACATAAGTCAATTACATAATAATCATATAATAACATTCTTAACAAGTTTGTGAGACATGATAGATATTAGCTTCCCTTACTTGAGATACTATATACAAACAGTTCATAAAGAGTTCCAATACACCTCACAACCCGACAGAGTCCCCAACTCTCCCTAAGAACAAGAAGAACATGATTAGAGTGCATCGATAGAACCATTGATCAATGAAAAAACATAAGGAGAACTCAGAAGACACATGTGATCTAGAATCATCCGCATGCAAGGAGATTTAGACAAAACCAAAGAAAAGAACAGAAATTCAACTTACTCTATTTGAGAAATTGATCGGACAAAAACATAGGGTGTGTCGCAGGGATCCCCCTAGCGGTCTCTGATCGTTGAACATATGATTACAAGAGTAAAAAACTTAGAGAGAAGACATAGATGATTTTAGAAATAGTTCTTAGAGAGATAGTGTTTATAACTAATGAAACTCGTTTATTAGATTTCTATTTATATTTAAGACTTTTTAATAATAAAATAATCGAGTTCCATTATTTTAAACACTTACTCATTTTAAACAACTATTTATTAGGTTCTCACATATATGATTATCCCTATCTATAAAAGTTAATGTTTTATATTTAATTTAGTCCCTATATTTGTTATTTTTGTTCAATTTAGTCCTAATTTTGTTTAAAATTGAGCAATTTTGTTCATTTTGAAATTGAGACCAAATTTAATTTTTATATAAAAGTTATAATGATGTGAATTTTAATATATTTAGTAAAAACTGTGAATTTTAATATAAAAATTAAATTTAGTCTCAATTTGGAGAGGGAAAAAATTGGTTCATGTTAACAAAAATTGGGACTAAATTGAATAAAAATATCGAATATAGGGACCAAATTGAATATAAAAATTGACTCTGACATGTGGCATGCAGTTGGGTTGACACGTGAACATTTAAAACAATTAAAAAATAATTTAAAAAAGACAAAAAATACCCACGAAGTGATACGTGACAATCACTGTTCATGGCCGTTAATGATTTAAACGATGTTAGTACAAAATGAACAAATTGAATAAAATTGACGAAAATTGAAAATTATTTAAACACAAAAACAAAATTATGACCGATTTAAGAAAACTTAACGAAACTTGAAACGAAAAAGATATTTTAACCTAACAAGGTTTTGATTAACTCAATCGTGGAGACACTTTGTTAAATTAGAGTATATTGTTGTTTTTCCATATATTAAAGTTCTATTATTTTTATTTTTATATTGATTTTCTTTTCTCTTATCTTATTTTAGCTTAATCAATTTATTATTTTTAAGCATCATTGATATTAGAGACATTAAATAACCGATATTAATTGTATATATTTTGCTGCTATACACGTATACAGTATTGGATTTAGGAAAATTCTTATTATGCTAGGTGATCGCAATTTAATATGAAATTGACGTTAGGAAAAAAAAAGTTGCTAGTAATATAGTGTGGCGGTACGACGTTAAATTTTAAGTTTAAAAAAATTAATAAAATTTAGTCATAAGAAATGTAATTTAGGAATTTAATAATTTTAATCATTCTTGTATGTTGTTGAAAGTTTTCCGTGCAATAAAGTTGAATCATATAAAACGTGAGTTAAACAAGAGCAGGGTTCGTGAAGAACAGAATTCCGACCAGATTTTTGCTCATTTTAATACACAAAAATGGTTTCATTAAAAAATAAAATAAAATAATATTATAATACATTTTCAATAAAATGATTTTAAACTATTTTTTTAATAAACTGTTGATATTTGAAAATTTATTAATTATTTGTAAATAAATAATAAATATAATTTAATTAATTTACTAATTTAGTTAATGTTAAGATATCATAATATACTTAGCATTTTTTTTACATAAAGTTGTTGTTAATAAATTAAAACATAGTACAAGGTTATTATTAAGATTATTATTATTATTATTATTATTATTAGGGTTAAATATGTTTTTGGTCCCTCAAGTTTCAGTGAATTTTGGAATTAGTCCATTATCAAAATTTTATACCAATTTAGTTCTTCATCTCTCAAAATGTATGAATTTAGTCCTTTTAACCAAATTTTGTTAAGTTTATCTGATGTTTCAAGCGCATTTCATGATAGTATTTAAGTTAACATTGAAGCAAAAATGTGTCAAACAGTGTAAATAATTTAAATATTATCATGAAATGCGCTTGAAATGTCAGATAAACTTAACAAAATTTGGTTAAAATGACTAAATTCACGCATTTTGAAAGAAGAAGGACTAAATTGGTTAAAAGTTTTGATGAGGGACTAATTCCAAATTTCGCTGAAACTTGAAGGACCAAAAACATATTTAACCCTTATTATTATTATTATTATTATTAAATTAAGGTATCATTACTGATTAAGTTTCCTAATTTTTGATTTGGTTTAATTTGGTCTCCTAATTATTGGTTGATTGAATTTAGTCTCCCAATTATTTAAAAGGATACAATTTGGTCATCTCCACTAAGTTCGAGTTAACATCATGTTGGTATAGAACACGTGTCAAGCCTTAAAATTTTTGTTTTTTTAAATTTTTATTTTCTTTTAAAAAACTTATAAATTGTCACGTGTCAGGTTACCATCATGCCACGTGACAGTTTATAATCGTGACACATGGCAGTGGTAACAATTATTTTCAAATTACTCCACTATTTCAATTTTAGGTTCAATTTAGTACCCTTACTTTTTAAAAGGATCCAATTTTGTCCTTCTATATTTGAGACCAAAATAGTAAATAAACTTAATTATAACTTATATATACATACTAATAGATAGTAGCTAAAGTTAATAAATATTAGCTATTAGCTAGTAGCTAGTAGCTAGTAGTTAGTAGCTAGAGCTAGTAGCTAAAGCTAATAGCAAGTAGCTAGAGTTAGTAGTTAGTAGCTAAAGCTAGTAGCTAATAGTTAAAGCTAGTAGCTAGAAGCTAGAGCTAGAGCTAGTAGCTAGTAGCTAATAGCTAATAGTTAGAGCTAGTAACTAGCAGCTAGAGCTAGTCGCTAGTAGCTAGTAGCTAGAGCTAGTCACTAGAAGCTAGTAGCTAATAGCTAGAAACTAGTAGCAAGTAGCTAGCTCTAGTAGCTAATAGCTAGTAGCTAGAGCTAGTAGCTAGGGCTAGTAGCTAATAACTAGTAGCTAGTAGCTAGAGCTAGAAGTTAGTAGCTTGTAGCTAGAGCTAGTAGCTAGAGCTAGAACTAGTAGCTAGTAGCTAATAGTTAGTAGCTAGAGCTAGTATCTAGTAGCTAGAGCTTGTATCCAATAGCTAGTAGCTAGAGCTAGTATCCAGTGACTAATAGCTAGAGCTAGTATCCGGTAGCTAGTAGCTAGCAGCTAGCAGCTAGTAGCTAAAGCTAGTACGAGAGCTAGTAGCTAGTACGAGAGCTAGTAGATAGTAGCTAAAGCTAGTAGCTAGAGCTAGTAGCTAGTAACTAGTGGCTAGTAGCTAGTAGCTAGTAGCTAGAGCTAGTAGCTAGAGTTAGTAGCTAGTAACTAATAGATAATAGGTAGTAGTTAGTAGCTAGTAGCTAGTATCTAGAGCTAGTAGCTAGTAGCTAGAGCTAATAGCTAGTAGCTAGAAGCTAGAAATAGTAGCTAGTAGCTAGAGCTAGTAGCTAGTAGCTAGAGCTAGTAACAAGTAGCTAGAGCTAGTAGCTAGTAGCTAGTAACCAGTAGCTAGTAGCTAGAGCTAGAAGCTAGTAGCTAGTAGCTAGAGGTAGTTGCTAGTAGCTAGTTCCTAGAGCTAGTAGCTAGTACTAGAGCTAGTAGCTAGTAGCTAGTAGCTAGTAGCTAGTAGCTAGTAGCTAGTAGCTAGTAGCTAGTAGCTAGAGCTAAAGCTAGTAGCTAGAAGCTAGAGCTAGTAGCTAGTAGCTAGTAGTTAGAGCTAGTATCTAGTAGCTAGTAGCTAGTAGCCAAGAGCTAGAGCTAGTAGTTAGGCTAGTAGCTAGTAGTTAAAGCTAGTAGCTAGTATCTAGTAGGTAGTAGCTAGTACCTAGTAGCTAGAGCTAGTAGCTAGTAGCAAGTAGCTAGTAGCTAAAAGCTAGAGCTAGTAGCTAATAGCTAGAGCTAGTAGCTAGAGCTAATAGCTAGAGCTACTAGCTAGTAGCTAGTAACTAGTAGCTATAAGCTAGTAGCTAGTAGCTAGAGCTCGTAGCTAGTAGCTAGTACCTTGAGCTAGTAGCTAGTAGCTAGTAGCTAGTAGGTAGTAGCTAGTAGCTAGAGCTAATAGCTAGTAACTAGTAACTAGAGCTAGAGCTAGTAGCTAGTAGCTAGTAGCTTGTAGCTAGTAGCTTGTAGCTAGTAGCTTGTAGCTTGTAGCTTATAGCTAGTAGCTTGTAGCTTGTAGCTAGTAGCTAGTAGCTATTAGCTAGAGCTAGAGCTAGAGCTAGTAGGTAGTAGCTAGAGGTAGTAGCTAGTAGCTAGTAGCTAGTAGCTAGTAGCTAGTTGCTAGAGGTGGTAACTAGTAGCTAGAGCTAGTAACTAGTAGCTAGATCTTGTAACCAGTAGCTAGAGCTAGTAACCAGTAGCTAGTAGCACATGTTGTCTTCTGTCTTCAGTCTTCAAACTTCAAGTATTGGTATATTGTCTTCTTTCAAGTACACCCTTGACATTCTTCTCTTTGCTTTATTTGAAAGTGGGCATATAAATCAAATCTAATATAGACAATGGACAATGACGTTTATGGTATGTTTGTTGTCAAATGATGAAATCAAAATAAGAATACTTAGCACGTTGTAATTGAGGTTTATTATTTGTTTATTTTGTTTATTTTTTAGGAATCAATTGGAAAATTTGGACTTTTTGATCTAAATACTAGTTAAAGAATTTTCATTTTGTTGAACATCATTTTATATTTACTTTTATAATTATTTGGACTTGTATGAACTTGAGTTTATTTGAACTTTATTTAAAATCTATGACAGTGATGTATTTTATTTTATTTGAATTTATGATTAAATATTTGTTTTTTAAATAATTTTGTAAATATTCGCGGGTATCCGTAGATACCCGCAGATATGAAAAAAATAGGCGGGTACCCGCATAACGGATACCCGACGGATATGGGTACGGATACGAGGCATATATTTATCCAGCGGGTAGGGTACATAGGAGCTACTACCCGTACCCTACCCACCCCATTGACATCCTTAACAAGAATCAAACAGTGAACAAATTTCAACCCAGAACCATTTCCAAATTTAAGTCAAATTTGAGGGACCAATACATCTTTCTTCGTTTAAAAAACTATTTTCATACTTCTGTTAAATACTAAAGGATACAAAATCGAGGCAATTGTTTGACTTTTATAAGGTTTCAAAGAAATCTTGAGAAACACATTCTTAAGGAAGATTTAGCAACGAAAATTATAATTCCAAATAAATGACTAGAATAAATATTGACTTTTAGTAATGTAACAATAACCCTCCTTTAAAATTATTTCTTTTAGTGGTAACAGTACTCGAATATGGGCTTAGTGATCCAATATGTTATTGAACAAATACAACAAGTCATTTTTAAAAGAATTTTTTTTATAAAATACAAAACTAAACTATATTTATAATATTCTTTTTAAATGTTACATTTTTAAACCATTACATTTTTTTTACCAGCAAAGAATAAATGAAGTTATATATGGAATGTAATATACATATGCACTAATTTTTTTGTCTAACTACTCATCTTTGAGTTTGAGTATGCATTCTTGGTGGACTTGTGGCAAGAATTAAACATAGATTATTTATGTGATGTAACGGACATTCATAGGCTCTTTAAAAAAAATAATTAAAATTAAGCATCAATTATCTTTCCCCTGTGCAAGCGATAGAAAATATGTTGTTTGATTCACTTCAATGTACAAACAAAAATCATGAATTCACAATTATAATAATCTTTTAAACAATATATTTTCTTACACTAACTCGCTCTCATAATATGAAATAAAAAAAATTAACAATAATATCATGTATTTGGTACTAAATTTCAATGAATAGAAATACTAAATTTTAAATATTATTAACACTAACATTGATAAATCTAATAATTTAATTATTTTACCATAAATTTAAATTTTCTGTAGTGAATTTATATTATTCTCTTAATATTTTAAATACCAACATTAATATATTATTAACTTACAAAATTTATACTTTTCAAATTTTCTAAACCCGAAATGAAAAAAGTAAAACCTAAATCAGAATTCGTTTCTGAAAAAGTCGAATTCCAACAAGTTTCAGAAAAACAGGTTCAAAATTCGATTACAGTCACAAATTCTCACCTTGTAAAAGAAAGTGCATTTCAGTAAGAAAAAATATAGGTTAACAAATTTTTTCTTTACACAAATTATTTATTTAGATAAAAAAAATATTATTTCACTATTTTATTTTGATTAAAAAAATAAAAAATGAATTATGAAAATTTTGTTTAATTTATAAAAAAAAATGTCAAAAAAGATAGTTTTCCTTTGGGTAAATAATGGATAATGATTCAATGACTACCGAAATTTGACTCCTATGTTATTCCCTGACGTGGAAAGTAATTTTTAATTTTTTTTTACTTGCAAAAGAGAGTGTGTCACGTGAGGGAAAGAGAAGTTAATTAATGTTAACTTTTTCAAACTGTGAAAGTGAATGGAAATGGCCAAAAGCGGTTTTGAAAAAAAATCATTTGCAGACCATTGAGAATGGTGTTGGAATCCT
>Ga0214545_1005024_pt1 | contig 24284 bp, 9 predicted proteins | sample CNSS4metaG_FD_160064 | JGI IMG/M metagenome (GOLD analysis project Ga0214545, IMG submission 160064) | Root nodule microbial communities from cowpea collected in UCLA plant growth center, Los Angeles, California, USA - CNSS4 | ecosystem: Host-associated > Plants > Roots > Nodule | place: USA...
CTTGATAGCCTTGCTCCACCACGCTCCAGTATTCTTTTGATCTTAGTAAGTTTTCCATTAGCATGGACCAATGGTCATAATCTCCATCAAACTTTGGAATGCTAAGAAAGCTATTGTCGTCAGCCATGGTTTCTCGCCTTTGGGTACGTGCTCTTTGTGGTTTAGAAAGCTTTTCTCTCTCTTTTGCCTTCTCTCTGTGTTTTCACTCAACCTTTCTCTCTCTTGAATTTTCTATGTGTCAGGTCGTGTATTGGCTCTTGATACCACTGATAAAACTAAAAGATGTAGTAGTTATAAAGCTTGATTTATTCAATTGAAATAATGGCTTTATATAGCCTGTACAAAGAAATAGAAAAGCATAAAATGCGGGGCCCATGACTAGATCATGGCTATCTTTTTGGGATAACAAAATCAACAAGATTTTGTTCTTAGAAACTAGGTTTATTAACAAGCTAACAAGAAATGATGTGTTCCACACGCAACGACATTATTCTAACAAACCTGACATGATCCCAAATGTCAACATGCAATAATTGAAATATAGTATTTGTAGAAGAGGAACTAGAAGGGAAAGGTAAGCGTTTTTGTTTGGCCTTTTGGCAAACATCACACACAATAACAAGTCCATAGGGTATGCAATTGCATTTAGTCCTAAGTATACTCATTCGTATGTCAGAAGGATGTCCAAAATGTGCATGCCAAAGAGAGAAGTTATCAACAGGTGAATTGGAAGCGAAAGCACTTGTATTGGAGTATTGAATATCAACAGTTGAATCCACAATATAAACACCAACATGAATGTTAATTGAACCAGTCTTTGCGTGAGTTTTGAGGTCCTAAATGAGATTTCTTGAAGATTTTTTATCTGAGGAGCCAACATAATTAATCTTAGGAGTAGAGGACCGACGAGCCAGACGGGACGGGTGGGCTCAACGTTCAGTCGTCAGGCTCGTCCATGTCGTTGAGCTCGTCTAGGTCCTTGGACCCGTCTAGGTTGTCGAGCCTTCACGTTCCGTCTGGGATCATCAAGTTTGTCTGTCCCTTCCGGATTGTCATTCCCACATTGTCGTGCCCTCCCGACCTGTCCAGGTCGTGCCGACGACCAAGATGACCCGGGCCAACGTCCTAGACGTGTCGACCCTAAGCTAAGGACGGAAAGTTTAATAATATATTTTAAAAATAATATATTTTTCATTTTTAAGAAGAAAGCCCATGGGCTAGCCCTAATCCACAGGGCTTTTGCGTAGTTTTTGGTCTTGTGGACTTTTTTTATTAGAATTTTTTTTCAATGTGGACGTTTTTGGCCATAGTCCACATGGGTTAGGGCCAAGCCCTGTGGGCTGGGTCAAATTGACACCTCTACTTAGGAAGTTGATTCAAGGTAGATTTCTTGAAGATTTTTGATAAAATTTGAAACTGTTGTGGGGTTAAACGAATGTCTTTGGTTAATGTAGCTAATTTATCGGATTCAGAGACAATATATATAACTCTTTTCCTTTTCTTCTTATATTAGTCTCATTTAAGATGTTTACTCTTTAAGTAGGAACAATCTTAATGAATTTACTTTTTATCATTTTTAAAACTTTCTCAACCTAAAATTAGATAGGATAATGATATTTTGACTACTAAATTTTGACAATTTTCTTTTACAATACAAGGTGACATCTTCTAATTAGTTTTGGAATATTGATAATGAAAAAAAATGAAAAAGTGGATAACCACTTAGAAAATGCCAAGATTGTAAGATAAAGTTGTCAAAATTTAGTAGTCAAAAAATCATTTTTCGATTAGATAAGTGGATTAAACTTTTTATTATTAGGTTTAATTACTCGTAAGGTACCCAGTTTGGGTCAAGGGTGTCAATTTGGTACCCGGTGAAAAAAAGGTTTCAATTTGGTACCCAAGTTATTTTAAGTGCATCAATCAGGTACATTTTCATTGACGCCGTTAGAGTCATTAACGTTGACGAGTGAACAGGGTCTGTTGACACAAATATTTGACACGTGGTATGGCACTTATTTCTGACGTGGTATTTTCAAAATAACTAATAAATGAATTTGCGTTTGAATTAAAAAAGAAAAGCATTCGAAGCTCTTAAGTTTGGAAAGACGAAAAGGTGAGTGAGAAGTGAGAAGGAGTGGAGGAAGAAGCGATCGAGGTTTCTGCAAAATCGAAGGGCGAATCGATCGGAGAAGGTGAAATCGTTCGGAGCAGGCGATCAAAGGTACGTTTTTTTGAGACCCCTGTTCTTCGTTCTCATCAGAGCATGGATTTAGGGTTTTTTTATGCGAATGCGTTTGCTTTGAAATTGGTGTGTTGGTATGCTTTAGTGTGTTGTTTTTATACGCTTTTGTCAGTTGAATGTGATTTTTCAGTAATGCGGTTGGTTGTGTATTTGTTTATTCGATTTTGTGGTAATACTCGTACATTACTGTGATAATGATACAATTCATTTTGAAATGTGAATTCACTTTATTTTTTTGCACTCATAACAGCTGGTCAGGACAAAGATTGTTTGAGGTGAGTCATAGGTCAATGATTGGAGAACAATTTGTGGTTGACATTGACAAACAAGAATGCAGCTGTAGAAAGTGGACCATAACAACAATCCCATGCTGCCATGCGCTGACTGCTATTAGATTTTTAAATCTGAATGCGGAAGACTTCCTTCCACATTGGTTTCTTGCATCTACTTATGAAGAGACATATTTGTCACTCATATACCCTGTTAACGGACCTCATCTATGGGAGATGACTGCTGCGAATGATGTTTTGCCTCCAACAAAGAGGGTCCTGCCAGGAAGACCAAAAAAGAAAAGAAGATTGGAGGCTTGGGAATTGAGGAAGGATGACACTCAACTGAGACAAGGTGGTACCCGTAAAAAATGTGGGTTATGTAGAGAAATTGGCCACAAAAGAACAAGCTGCCCACATGCTCCTCCTGCACCAGCAGAAACTGCTCCATCTGGAACACAACAAAACACACTTGTAGACCCTACTCAACCAAGTCAGAGCACTCCATAAACTGAGCATACTCAACCAAGTCAGCCTACTCCACCAACTCAGTCTACTCAACCAAGTCAGACTACACAAGTCTCACAGCCACACAATGCCACTCTTCCAACACAAGCAAGTTAGACTACACAAGTCCATCAAATGCAGTCTACTACAACAGCAACCTACAGAGAAAAATTATCGTTCAGGAGGGGCCCAATACTGAATCCGTGATGTTGTGTTTTGGAAGATCAAATTGCTGTTGTGTTTTGGAAGATCAGGAGAGAAAAATTGTTGTTGTGTTTTGGAAGATCAAATTGGAAAAAACTTTTGTAATCTGGTGGTGTATTTTGTAATCTGGTGGTGTATTTTGGTTTGTTTTTTGAGAAGCATTATGTATATTGAACATCCACTTGGTACGAACATCAATTACCAACTTTTGATTAAGCAGAACAATATTCAATGAATATAATATTGGGTTATTATGCACAGGTTGTCTTATTATTATTGGATGGAAATATTTTTGGCTTATTATGCACAAGTTGTCTTATTATTGCTGGATGAATATGGTAATCCAGTTTGTGTGCTTACATGGTGTAGTTTTTTGTGGTTTCATTACAAGGCTATATATGATTGGTGGATGAATATGATGCTCTAGTTTGTATGCTTTCATTCCAAATATAATTCAAATAAAGTGACAGAAAAATTTACTTCAAAGCTATTTTCATTCCATAATCAAAATCCATTACAATAACATAACGTAAATACAAACATTCTAACCCATGAAACTGCATCCACACCCACTGTACTCCATCCAGGTTACAACAAAATCAAAAAATTTTGCTCAACTTACAAACTAATATAACGTTCACCAGTCCCGGAAAACATATTACCCATGTTAAAAACCTAATCCTTTTTTCAGACACCATAACTGATTTTTCAAGAGCATATATTTTTCTCCTTTGTCTTCCTATGGTTACATCTCTTTCATCCCCATTGTCTTCGTTGAACCACTTGAAATAATTGCATCCTTTAGATTCTTCATTGGCACCACTGCGCTGGTTAAAGGAAATTAAACCCACAAAAATGCTTAACACCAACAAACATTATGGAAACCAAAAATTTAAACAATAATTAATACCTTATAGTTAGGGCACCCAAGAAATTGCTTTCCAAAATTCTTTACTGTTTTAGCAACTCAACGCTGCAACCTCCCTGCAATAGCACATTGGGGTTCCACCCGCACTCCTATACGAAACAGTAGGGAAGGACACACTATTTTTTTGCGATGCCCACGAAGAACACGCACAACCCTCACTGCGAGACATTGAAGAATTGATTGGAAGAAGAAGACACACAACAAGGTGCAACCTCTTGAGCTCTAAACCTGCGACATAATGGAGCGGAAGAAGAAGATCAGACATTGACGATTTGATTGGAAGAAGAAGACACAAATCAAGAAGCCACTTCTTAAACTCTGAACCTGCAATGGAATGGAGAGGAAGAAGAAGATGATATGGTACTATTAAGAGTTAGGGCAAATTTATACATCACCTTTCGTTATAACACCACTGCACACTGTACAATTATTTTTTTTACACGTATTCTTCTTTCAATGACACGTTTCCGTTATAAATTGCCACGTCACCAAGATTTTAACGCCGTTTCTGACAATCTAACGGGATGTACCTGATTGATGCACTTAAAATAACTTGGGTACTAATTGAAACTTTTTTTTCGTCGGGTACCAAATTGACACCCTTGACCTAAACTGGATATCTTACGAATAATTAAACCTTATTATTATAAGATGCATGTCACATATCATGCATATAAGAAATACAAATAATCACTCTAATCAGTTTTAATACTTATCAAATATTTTTTTTTTCTCATCTAACTGACGATCAATATGTTAATCGTAGGAAAACATGGAAAAAGCTATGATATAATTAGGATAGATGTATCCTTATAAGTCTTTCGCACAACGTGCATCACTACAATCATTTAATTCATGTTGTGTTCATACAAATTATTCAAAAAAATTTATCGTCGTCAAAATCAAATATTTACAATTTCTATGATCATTCAGGTAAAATACTCACAATTTTCTCATAATCGATAGAATCACTACCAAGTGAAGTGTTACAACATGACAAAATAAAACGAAGAACAAATAATGAAAGGAAGAAGATGATAACGATCAAGAAAATGAATGACTTTGGAAAAGTGAAATGGAAAAAGAAAACTAAACAATTAGTATATTCCAAGAAAAAAATTAGGAAAATTAACTCTATTAATTAATGTCTATCTATCTAAATAGTATTGCAAAAATATATCATATTTTTTTAAATTAAGTTTTACATTTTTATAAGGAAAAGAAGGTTAAAATATGTTTTTGTCCTCTCAAGTTTCAGTGAAATTTGAAATTAGTTTCTGTTTAAAACTTTATGCCAATTTAGTCATTCATCTTTAAAAATTCGTGAATTTAGTTCTTTTAACCAAATTTGTTAAGTTTATCTAAAGTTTCAAGTGCATTTCATAATAGTATTTGAATTGTTTATACCGTTTGACACATTTTTGCTTCAATGTTAACTTAAATATTACTATAAAATGTGTTTAAAATGTCAAATAAACTTAATAAAAATTGGTAGAAAGGACTAAATTCACACATTTATAAAGATAAAGGATTAAATTGATATAAAATTTCAAAGAAGAACTAATTCCAAAATTTACTAAAACTTGAGAGACAAAAAACATATTTAACTCAAAAAAGAAAATAGTGGATATTTTTAGACACCTCAAAAGGATTCAACCCAAGAAAAGTATATCTTGTAAAATATTATTCTTTTCTTTTATTACATTTTGACCATATTCCTTTATTATTCTTCCTTACTACAAGCTGCAACTAAGTTTCCAAGTACAAGCTGCACCATCGGTTTTACGAGGAGATTAAAAATACCAATGTGAATAAAACAAAATAATACTATTGTAAGAGGTTAAAAATATATAATTATATAATAGTAATAAAAATAAAAACAAGCATATACTGACATAAACTTTTACTTTTCTGAAAACGAAAAATAGAACTTGGATTGGATCCGTACGAAATTTGGAATTGGAATTGAAATTGAAACTCAGAATTGCTCCGATTTCTTCTGAGAGCTGAGGTTACTTCGCTCAAGGGTCCTCACAGCCCAGCTCAAGTGACCGGAAAACTTCAATTTCTGCATCCAATTCACGTACCCATTTGACTTTTCTCCTTTCTCTCTTCTCCATTCTCCACATTTTGAAGATCCATTCAGGTAGCGCTCTCTTTGCTTCACTTGGAAAGAAAGGGCATCTACTGTTTCAACATAAAAAACGTAGTTCTTGTCACGTGGTTCACCGCCTCACGCAAAAATTAAACTTGGGTTCTTGTATTTTTGTTGAAAGTTCTAGCTTTTCACTTTATTTTTCATGAAATGATTGAACAATCTGAACTGGGTCGAATCTGATCTCGTGTTTTGCTTAATGTCAATTTTGTTCTGCTACTTTTTATTTTTTTGGAATGGCCTTGATTTACAGTGGGAGTGTTAGTTTTCTTGTGTTTTGATTTTGTATGCTACATATTATCTTGTGACATTCATTGTTACTAATGTTTTTCAGCTCTTTGTTGCTGAAATAGCACAATTGTTGAAGTTGGTTGGAGTTCAATATAATTGTAGCTTTATTAGTAATGGAAGAGTAAGTGTCTCTTTGTTCCTTCATTACTTCATCATGTGATGGGACCCTTACTTGTGGTGATTTGATGGGTTGCAGAGAGAATGTCATAGAGCTTCTCCAGAGATACAGGAGGGACAGAAGAGTTCTTCTTGATTTTATACTTTCAGGGAGCTTAATCAAGAAAGTTGTAATGCCACCTGGTGCAGTTACACTGGATGATGTGGATCTAGATCAAGTCAGTGTTGATTATGTCCTCAACTGTGCAAAAAAGAGTTAGTTGAATTCGGTCTTTTGTCTTGCTTATCAGTTATCATCCTTTTCTTTTTTGTTTTGTTTTCCTTGTCTTAATATTAACTTCCTTCAATGCAGGTACAATGCTTGAACTTTCAGAAGCAATTAGAGATTATCATGATCATACTGGGTTACCACAAATGGTATGTTATGCTATGACCTTTTTGATGTTTGAATTTATTTTTAAATTGTTTATTTAGGCCCATTTATACAAGTTTAAGTATTAGTATTATAAATGAAGTACTGGTTTAGCTTGTGCACTTCTTAATGACAATTTTATACTGAAGTCATTCTTACTTTCTTGCTATATTTATGTGTAACTGCTGCATTTTGCCATTTTAAACATGCTATGACCAGTCTGCCAACTCTGCTCTTTTATATAATACTTGCGGAGGAATACGATGCAGCTTTGAAACTGTTGAGCTATTTTCTTTACTGTCATGACATGCTTTATAAGTTTTGATTTCATCACATTTCATTCAAAGCTTTTGTTTAATCGTTTGTGGATCATGTTTGGATTGTAAATGTTCCTGGCTTTAACAGAGTGATACAGGTTCAGTCGGTGAATTTTATTTGGTCACTGATCCTGAGTCTTCAGGTTCACCTCCCAGAAGGCCGCCACCAACTGTTCCTGTTTCTGCAGTGCCTCCTGTTGCTGTTTCCATTCCTTCTGTTTTTCCACCATCCCCAATTCTATCTAGTGTATCGAGATCTGAGTCTTTTGACACTACCCAAGAAAAGGAGCTAACTGTGGATGACATTGAAGACTTTGAGGATGATGATGTTGCTTCAGTTGTTGAAGGCGTCAGGGCTTCAAGGACTCTTAATGATGCTTCAGATCTTGCAGTGAAATTGCCTGCCTTCTCCACAGGTGATTTCTCTAGAAAACTTATCTGTTGGATATGTTTTTTCATCTTCTCAACTTCTAAGCTGTGTAAATATTGTCAGGAAAATAGTATTTCAATTTTAAAATATGTGAACTAAGGAGTCATATGATTAAGAAAATTGAATGAACCAACAGTGTTAACAATTGTTGTAAGGTAAAATCTCATACATGAAGTCACCATTTGTTCATTGCTGAGTCATTGAAGTCATTGCAAAGGTGGAAACCTGTATAGAGAAGGAATCTGACATTCCTCTGTTGCCCTTGTGCCTCTGCATGGTCATAGACATCTGTTAACTGGAAAGTTCTCCCTTCTCATTGTGTTGTCGCAGAATAGTTTTCTTGGCTTCGATCTGGTGTCAACCCATTGTTGTTTTAGGGTTAGGGGGGGTGTTTCTATAACAGATATCCATAGATGATGGAGGTCTCTTTTGGGATGATGGTTTTGTATATTCTGTTTCGTAGCTCTAGCAGGACTTTTTATCCCCATTCTTTGTACTTCTCATCCTTCATAGTATCCTAATAAGTTCTTCTTTTGTAGAAAACACTAATATCACATCTTCATGTGTTATGCCTCAAATTTGAATTGAAAGGTTCAAATGAAAGCTCTCATGAATTTCCTAACTTCTGGTGTTACCAATTCTAGGCATATCAGATGATGATCTTCGTGAAACTGCGTATGAGGTCCTCTTGGCTTGTGCTGGAGCCACAGGGTATGTTGCTAAGATATGTTTAATTTGAGAGGATGTCTTCTCGTGAAAGATTTATATGTTAACACTTTGATGTATTTCTTGTTTATCAGGGGTCTGATTGTCCCATCAAAGGAAAAAAAGAAAGATAAAAAATCCAGCTTGATCAGGAAGCTTGGGCGCAGCAAAAGTGGAAGTGTTGTATCCCAGTCTCAGAGTGCTCCTGGATTAGTTGGCTTGCTGGAAACCATGCGAGTTCAAATGGAGGTATATATTGGCATATGTTCTAATTACTTATGCTTTGATCCTTTGGTCCTTCCATTGATTTTTTTTCTACCATTATGTTTCTTATTAATGTTTTTTTTTTTTGGCAACATACGTTAAATGTACTCTTATAATGTGCAAGGGCCTCCGGTTTCTTCTATTGAATACGATAATCTTTTAAAACCTTTATAGTATTGTGGCTTCCTCTTTTGCTGAGGAGGTGATTTAGAGGATGAATTAGCTTTTACCGATATCGACTTTGAAAGCTTGTCTGCTGTTATAGAAAAATAATTATCATAGGGTGATAAGATCTGTGGCAAAAGGAATCGCTAACCCTACTGTATTTTCTGATACTTTTCGGAATAATAATAATGCAATCGTTTCATCTATATTGCTATTCTCTGAATTCATTTGTTGATCCCTAACAAAAGGTCTTAAGGTTTAGGGGCTAAAGTAGAGGTAAAGTGAACACACTGGGATTCAATCCCTAAAGGGACTTGGGGCTGCTTGCACTCAGGCTCTTCTGAATTTGGTGGGCATTGAATCTGTGATCAGTTCAATATGCATTCTGGATTCTATTAATTCTTCTATGTTGGACTCATACTCATAAGCATGGGCTCTTTGCCTCCAAATTTATACTTAAAACTATATAATAACCAAGCCTTTTCCTACCAGGGGTGGTCAGCTGCATAATGTTCTTCTCTGAATCAAGTCTTTGGGCAAATCGTTGACCTGTAAATCCTTTGTAATAGTTTTACTTGGTTTGTCTCTACCTCTTGTGCTACTAATAGGGCTATCCTCCACCTAATCCATGGGATGAGACAGCTAATACTTGCAAACCATGAAAATCAAGAAAATCTTAAATTTGTATTTGCTTATGTTTTCTACATTCTGTACTCATATCTATAGATAATTGTTGCATGCAGATATCCGAGTCAATGGATATTAGAACCAGACAAGGCTTGCTAAATGCTCTTGTGGGTAAGGTGGGGAAAAGGATGGATACTCTATTGGTTCCTTTGGAGTTGCTTTGCTGTATTTCACGTTCAGAATTTTCTGATAAGAAGGCTTTTATACGTTGGCAAAAGCGGCAGGTAGTAAGATCCATTATTGAATTTTCTCTGCTCTCCTTCATATACTCTATTAGCTTGTTAATGTGTCAAAGAAAAGATGAGAATGCCATTCTAATAGTTCTTTTCTCGTTGTTGAACATTTCCAAATTTGTGCTGGTATAGTTAAAAGTTTTGGAGGAAGGGCTTGTTAATCACCCTGCTGTTGGATTTGGTGAATCTGGACGCAAGACAAATGAGTTGAGGATTCTGTTGGCCAAGATTGAAGAAGCAGAGGTGTGTGGTTTTGCATTTTGATGTTCACATTTTACCTATACTCTGTTGGCATTAGGTCATAAGAGTTGGCTTACCTTTGTGTTAGGTCTGACTGGCTGTGACTAACATGATTTTCATTTTATATTTCTAAGTTTCTTCCATCTTCAAGTGGTGAACTTCAAAGGACAGAATGCTTGAGATCCCTAAGGGAGATTGCGATTCCACTTGCTGAGCGGCCAGCTCGGGGTGACTTAACCGGTGAAATATGCCATTGGTCAGATGGTTATCACTTAAATGTCAGACTATATGAGAAGTTACTTTTAAGTGTGTTTGATATGCTTGATGAAGGAAAACTGACAGAGGTTGGTGTCTTTTACTTTCCAAGGCTATTATAGCAGAAGTTGAGCCATTACATCTTTGAATTGTTATTGCTATGCTATGTTTGCTTTATTTATTTGCTGAATATTAAGTTATTAACAAGTGAATTTGATAAGGTCTATGGTTCCTGAGTACATGGGCTGTGCAAGTGATATGTATAACATTTGAAAATTTGATGGGAAAAGAAACAGAAGGTTTTTATGGACATGTATTTACTTGAAATCTGCTATTAAGACTGAATTCTGTTTTATTAAGAAGAAATAATGGTGATGAAACTCTTATTTGAGAAGCTACCGGGTGAAGTAGAAATTAGATTGTATCACTTTTGTGGATTCTGAATTGTGATCCGTGGGTTGTCTAATTTCTAGGAAGTGGAGGAAATTCTTGAACTTTTGAAGTCAACATGGAAAGTTTTAGGAATCACGGAGACAATCCATCACACTTGCTATGCATGGGTTTTATTTCGTCAGGTAATTGCCATCACATTTTCTTTTCATGTTAGTTTTAAGAATCACAATCAATTTTAAAGTGGGACTACTATACTGGACTGTTGTTGACTGTGTCAACTTATTTGTAGTTCCAAAAGACCTTGAACAAAACACTTGTCTTTCTCATGTAGGACTAATTTTACTACCACTTTGTGGCCTTGTTTTTCCGTGTTTTTTTCTTTCGTATTTCACTCTATATATGCAAATGCTTCATTTCACCTAATTTGTCTTTGTCTGTTTTTTCTTCTGAAATGTAAGCAGTTTGACTTATATTGCTAGACCCTAATCTAATCCTGGAGAGGAAAACCTTTAGGGGCATTGATAATATATTCTTATTCTTCTTGACTAATGACTGGTAGGAGTCCCTATGGATGGTGCCAAAAAGTTTTGTTGAATAATGAGAAAAGTTAGAGACATATGGATGAATCCTTGTATCCTTGGCTAATATATTACTAAAATGCTTCACACTTTACAGATATGTTTATCAAATTTGATTTCACTCCGCTAGCTTTAAAATGAGCATGAAGAATAGTGAACTTCAGAATGTTTGTAGTCTGTTTTATATTTCAACCAAACATTTAGCACATTCTATTAATCTATTTTCTTTTGGATGTTTTACCTCTTTAATTATTAAGAAAAAAATATGCATGTGGCTCCTCCATTTACTTTATTTGATCAAGACAAAGAAGTCTTTTGTTTGATAGTAATCAAGATTAAAGTTGCATTGTTAAAATTCCACTCATTGGGATATGTTGATTATTAGGCATTCAGTTTATTTTCCATTGCTGTTTGGCTTTTTTCCTGTTTTTTAATTTCTTTTTGTGATACTGTACTATTTGACTAATTAATATTTGTCGAGTAATGGGACACAACTCTTTCTTCAATCATTATTTAATGTTGAATTACTTTGCATTTTCATTATGGGGATACAGTATGTTATCACAAGGGAGCATGGAGTTTTATTGCATGCACTTGAGCAATTGAATAAAATACCACTAATGGAGCAACGAGGTCAACAAGAGAGGTTGCACTTGAAAAGCTTGCGTTCCAAGGTTGAGGGTGAACGGGATCTATCTTTCTTACAGTCTTTCTTAACACCAATTTTGAGATGGACAGACAAACAGCTTGGAGATTACCATATGCACTTCAACGAGGTTTGTTCAACTTATTAGGTTGTTAGGTAGTACTGGATCAGATGCTTGGATATGTTTTTCTCTGTTTTTGCCCTTTTAAAACAAATATTCTTGAACTCTTTTCCCCTTTTATTTTCTCTTCAAAAGCCTTGTTTTTATTTTTTACCAAATAATTATGATATCTTGTGTTGCACCTTTAGTTTTTGTTTTACAAAACCTCTCACATACTTTTTAGGGTTCAGCAACTATGGAAAAGATTGTAGCAGTTGCTATGATTACCAGGAGGCTTCTACTGGAAGAACCAGAAACTGTGTGTAATCTTTTTCAATGATATCTTTCACATCTGGATAGATAATTTTGTATAATATACAAGTTTCAGTTATAAAAGTTTCTTTACTATTTTCCTGCAGACCTCACAGTCCCTGCCAATTAGTGATCGCGATCAGATAGAGATATATATATCATCATCAATTAAGAATGCATTTTCAAGGGTGAGTATTAATTTGCAACTATGAATACATTTTTCTTTGAATTTCTATCTTCATTGAAATCCTAATTCGATAATTATTATTATCTTCCACTTTACTGGTAAATGATAGACAGCTCAGAAAGCTTCCTGTTCATTGTTATTGGTTATATACATGCTAAAGTGAATATCTTTTAAGCATGACTTAATTAAATATTTATACTTTGATTGATTTTGTCCTAAGCTTTAAATATATATTGTAGAATTTGGAATCAGATGTGTTCCTAAACTGTTTTACGTTCTTGATTCTGCTATGTAATTGAATGCTTGTGAGAACGTCTGCTTTATTCTTTCCATCTTTTTAATTTGCAAACTGTTGGATAGAGCATGTCCATTGTTATGCCAATATTTTATATTTAAGGAATCTTTTTACTTTCTGCAGACAGTGCAAGTTGTTGAAAGAGCTGATATGTCAAATGAGCACCCCTTGGCATTGCTTGCAGAAGAACTCAAGAAGCTCCTAAAACGAGAATCCGTAACTTTCTTGCCTGTTTTATCTCAGAGGCATCCTCAAGCAACTGTTGTATCTGGATCATTAGTTCACAAACTTTATGGCATCAGACTGGTGAGTATATATATGGGTTATATATATATATATATATATATATATATATATATTCTGATTACATTATGGAATATATCTTCAAAATCACTGAAAATTTGTTTTCTTTTTTTCAGAAACCCTTTTTGGATGGTGCAGAGCATTTAACTGAGGATGTCATTTCTGTATTCCCTGCAGCTGAAAGTCTAGAGCAGTTCATAATGGCACTTATTACATCTGTATGCCATGAAGAAAATGCTGAGATCTTGTTGAAGAAATTGAATCTCTATCAGGTTAGGTGGTCACATTCCTTTTAGAGCATGCAAAATTGTTTTTGATGAAATGATATATATTATTATCGTGTTATCAATTTGATGGGATGATATTTATCAATTTTGATGAGATGATATGTCTGGTATATGCAAAATTGTTTTTACCCAAGAACCTGTTCACATGTGCCACGTGCTTGTACTCATTTGAAGATATCAATAGAGATAAAAGGATGTTTAGATAAATCATGATTTCTTGGTCATACACCATGTTGCAATTGACATTTGGAGGGTATAATTAGGACTATTTTCTATTGTCATTTAGCTCCATCTCATTTGTGTTTCAAATATTTTTACATTTGTCCAATCTTAGGTAAATTTATCTTACAGTATCTGTTTAGAGAAACTTTTCCATAAGCATATCTAGGAGACAAATAATAAGAAAAATGTGAAATTAGTTTTTTCACAAGCTAAGATTAGCGTATTCATAAGCTAATTCGTAGAAACTATTTCGTATTGATATCTCTAAAATCTGATTTTTAACTTATATGTAAGCTAACTTTAGCTTTTGGAGAACTTAAATTTCATTTTCCCTTTTTATTTTTCTCTCCTAAAAGTGCTTATGGAGACATTTTCTCCAAACAGACCCATGGTCTTTTGTCATCTATCCTTCTATTGCCCTATCTTTATTTATTCTATACTTTGGTCCTTACTCTTTTTTCTTGTTATAGATTGAGACGAAATCTGGAACATTGGTGTTACGTTGGGTTAATTCACAGCTTGGAAGAATTTTAGGTTGGGTAGAACGGGTTTTTCAACAAGAGGTAAATCCTTTATCAATAGTGCTATACTGTCAAATTCCTGTCGTTTTGATTATGTTTATTACAAAGACCTTTCTCAAGGTCTAGTTTTATTGTTCTTTTTAGAAGATTATTTTTGTAATATCTGTTGTATATTTAAATTAGTGTTAAGTACTTAATCCTGGCTAGTGGTGTGGAGTGGCTGATCCCAAATTTGGTATAATGAAGAAGCAGATAATGAGATTGCTAATAGAGGATTCAGTGCAGATAATTTATAGTGCATACATTTTCCCAAAAATAGTAAAAAAGAATTACTAAAAATATATATCTGTCATTAGTAATCAAAAACCAGTAGTCTGTACACCCAATCACTATTAATTTGTTTAATGAATAATTAAGTAGAGTCAAATAGCATTATCAAAATATATAGGCAGCACAGTACTGCGGATTGTAAGTAAGATGGTTTTAAATCCCCTAATCCCTCTGATGGTAAAAAGGATAAGGATTCACCATGAAAAGTTTGTTTTTGTTGGGTTGAGTTTTTTTAACCTTATTCCCTCTCTCTGTCTCTCTTTCTCACACTCACTCTCTCTCTCTCTCTCTCTATATATATATATATATATATATATATATATATATATTTGTATATATATATATATATATATATATATATATATATATATATATATATATATATATATATATATATATATATATATAAAGATGACTTTAGATATTAGGGTATAAATGAGAGATGGTTACACTTCTAAAAATCATTTTCTAAATTTTATTGTTTTTAAAAAGTATTGCATTTTTTTATCATAATGTGATATCACACCATATACTTTTTAGTACAAGATTGATTATAACTTTAATAAAATGTTTTACTAAACTCTACTATCATATATTGGTCGACTTTCCACCAGGTATGAAGATGAAGGAACAGAAAGGAGTAAGTTCCATGGGCTACTGAATGAGTGTCAAGCCATGATGGGCATGTTTTTTTTCTCAGATTATATTCCTTTCTTGGGTTGGATTGATAGAATCACAGGACTGCGTGCTCGTCTTGAAAACAATTTCAAGGAGTTGGATACCTTCTACCAAGAAGTGATTGATGAACATATGGATCCAAATAGAAAGACACCAGAGAACGAGGACTTGATTGATGTCTTACTTCAACTCAAAAAGCAACGTTCGTTTTCTGTAGATCTCGAAAACGATCATATCAAAGCTGTGTTCATGGTAAAAGTTCTTTTCTCTGTCTCTTTTAATTTATCTACTTGAGTAACAAAAACCGGCATATGACACGAGGAAAAAAAAAACACTGAAGAACATTATGTGTTTACCCATTTGAAGAACACCACCTTCTAAGAAAACACCCATATGCCAGTCCTCGAAACCAGATTAGTATTGTGACAAAGTCAATACAAAAGAAGAAACAAAATACTCATATGAAGCCAAGAATGAGACCAGCCGACACCTCCATGTTGTTTCACCATAGAAAATGGTAGCTCCTAATAATGTAGAACTCCCTTCCCTTAACCTATAAGTGAGACTGTTACAGACTCAGTTTTCACATGTCCTTGTCAACAAACCAGGTAAACCCGAAAGAGGACACAAAAGATGGACGTCAAACTCAAACTTGTACAGCCAAACCACAACTATGTCATACACAACACTACACCCTTTTAACTTGTGTCAGAGGTGGTAAAACGGGTCATTTTTACCGTTTTCGCTTTGTTGCTTGCCAGAAACAGATTAGGACAAAATAGGTTAAAAATCTTGATATACTTCATAAAAATCTTGTCTAGGAAACTAATGTAGGATCATAGGTTTTCTAAATTTCTATTTCATTTACAGTTTTTCTTTAGTATTTCATTTTTTTTATAAATACTATAATAAAAAGAAAAAAACTATAAATGAAAGTTTTTATCTCGTATATATGAATGCTGAAAAAATATCGTACACATCGATATGAAAAGAAACTATTTGATATGTGAAAACATAGTTTAATGTATTTTTCTATTATTTCTATAAGATTCTATCTAATCTTATAGAAATAATAGAAATTTATGGAAAAAAATATGTTTCATTTTAATTTTAAAAAAACTTGTTCGGTGAAATTTGAAATTCTTATTAAGGCCATTCTGAGTAAAGAAAAGGCATAACCTTTTTTCTTAGTTCAAGAACAAAAAGATTTGATTGGAAATATTCAGAGATTCTGAGTAAAGATGACTATAGCACATGATTTATTTTACATATATATATATATATATATATATATATATATATATATATATATTAAAAACATATAAAGGAGCTAAGGTCCATATTATAGGACATTCATCATATGTGCTATGATTGCTACACGTTACCAGTTATTCACAAACTGTTACTTGCATTAAGTTAACTATTGAGTTTAGAAATGACCAAATTTTAGGTCTGCTCCCTCCTAGAATTAGCTTCATTAAGAATACCTAGGTAGACAAAACAGAGGGATAGAGGTCTAAAGTTCAAGATTTAGGCTTGTTTGATATCTAACATCAATTAAAATATAATTATATTATAATGTATAAGTGGCTATAAAACTATTTTTTCTAAATTGAATTTAAACTTAAATTATACCGCTTTAATATTCATTAGAGTCAATTATTAATTAACATGATATAGTAGGCATTAAGAGTAATATAGCATTAAAGTAATTCCTTAATTAATGTGATGTAATAGTCATTAAGAGTTTCTCCTCGTAAGATTCCTTTCCTAGAGATAAGTGTAGATTGCATTTTAAAAAATCCAATCTAAATCTAGTCCAGATCCATATATTTATATCAAATTTTGAATTTAAATCTATTCTTTTTATAAATTTTAAATCCAGATATTTGGATTAAATTTTCGATCCAAATTTCTAGACCCATACTTTTTAATAAAAATTAATTTTTTTATAAATTAAATTTTAAATTTAAATCTATATTTTGTAAGAAAATAACTATTTCATCTAAGACATATAAAAAGAAAGTTAAATAATATATAAAATATTAAAACATATAATAATATTATAATTTAATAATATAAAAGATTAAAGATTATATATTATATAAATTATTATAAAATTTAAGAAAACTAAAATTATCTGAATAAATATAATATCCATTCAGAAAAAAAAAAATCTAATACTATCTCGTACTGCTACTAATTCTCGCACTGAGAAATAGTTTTCCTTGACAACATACTTGAATTGCTACTAATTCTCTCTTCTCACCGTTGTTTAACCTTCACTTCTTCCACTTTTCTCATTTACACTTCCACAGTCTTTCCAGCGTGTGAAACAAAATCCAACAGAAGAATGAACAAAAAGAGAAACACATATTAGGTTTAAGATTTCCAATTAGGTCTACATTTGTTGGCCACTAAAATTTTTGTGTGAATAGCATAGAAGAAAGAATGAAGAGGATTTAGGGTTTATCTTGAAATTTTGAAACAAAGAAGAGAGTTTATCGCAAAAAAAGTGTCAATTTTCTTAAGATTATTTTGATCTGAATATAATTTGGATTGGAAATTTAGATTTTTCAATCTTTTAAGTTAAACAAATATCTGTTTTGAAAAAAATTATAAAATATGAATAAAATATAAAAAGAAAATTTAATTAAATGGATCTTTAATGGACCAGATCAGTGCAAAAGTAGATCAGATGGTTCAAACCCTACTCCTCAATGTTATAGCCCTCCACATGCTTTCCTCATTAATCCACTCAAGCCTTCCACTGGCACCGTCACAATGCATTCCCTAATCTAACTCAAGTAAAACCCTATTCTAACATATATAGCAAGAAATCATACATTAACTTTTTTAGTCTACTTGATTCATCCCCGAACTTGTTGCCATAAAGACACTAGACAATGTGTAACGTATTTCTCCTCCAAGAGGGTGCTTTGTCAATATTTAATGGAAGAAATCTTTTCATTAAACTCTCAGTACCTTTCAGACAATTTTTTACGCACAACTAATAAAGAGATGGGTCTATAGTCCCTAAGTTCCACACGGTTCTTTATCTTCACTATTAGGGAGATAAATCGAGTTACAGCTTCTTGCTAGGATGCCATTCGAGTGAAATTTCCCAAAATAGGCAGAATATCATCCTTAAGCATAAGCCATAAGTTTTAGATAAATTTTAAATAGCACCCATATGGATGGGATCGGGGACTCTGATTGTTGGTAAAGCCAACAAATCACGTACAAAAGAACATTTTTTTAAACGTGTATATTTATTGTCTTTAAGAATTTATCTGCAGTGTGTTGCATAAGCCTTTTAGGATATAACAGAAACTTCCGAATTTTTCGAGAATTTCATAATTAACAAGAAAATACTAATTAAAGAGTAAGTAACCTAAGATAATAGAAGAAAATAAAAGTGGAGAGAAGGGAGCTTGAAGAAAGAAAAGAAAAGGACACGAGAGGTGTGTTTTAGAGGAAACACAAGATACTTATTTATAAGTGTGAATGAGGAGTTGTGATGGGCATAAAATCCTAGGGCTTGTTGGGATAATTGTAACAGTTCAACAATGTTCAACTAGTTGTCATAACACTACAAGAAAACTATCAAATAATGACCAATTTTATGACCAAAAAATATGTTTAGAGATCAATTTAGAAACTAATTTAATAATTAGAGACTAATTTAGAGACCAATTCTTTTGGTAGCCAAAACCTAGGTAGTTAAGGTTAAGTGAACAATTTAGAGACTAATTCATAATAGAAATTATTTTAGTTATCAATTATAACTTTTTGAAAGTACTTTGGTTACCAATAATTTTTAGTTTATAAATTGATATCTAAATTGTCCACTGTAGTGACTAATTATTTTTTGTCACTAAAATTGGTTATTTATGAAGGATTTTCTTGTAGTGTAACAGGCTTGGTAATTATTCGAAACGAAAGCAACCAGATTTCAATATCCGAAACTGCACCAACGTTATCTTTGCAATATTAAAACATCGTTTTTATAACTATCATCCACATATTGCAAAAATAAGAAAAGAATGACTGAATAAAATTCTGGATCTCATATAAGATGTAATGCATTAGAGCTGGTATAACAAGCTATATGAACCAGTCTTAGATTGAGAAACTTAACACAGTGTAGTTGGTATATTAAGTTATATGAACCAGAGATACTTGTGTGTTAGTGGTTTATCAATCACAAAACAACCCCACAATCCTTGTTGTTGTTGTTGTGTTATGTTTACTAGGCCATGAGCATGCCCGACATTCATGAGTGCTCTAGAGATCATGTCAAGATCTCATACAAGTGGCCCCACCCGACACTCATATAGGTTCGAATATTAAAATCATTAAAAACCTTGTTTAAGTTAAATTTCTTACAGCTCATATATCCTCTCAATAATGCAGTTTCTAGCACTTTCACATACACACCATATGAACATAATTGATTTAAAATCAATTAAGTGTTATTAGAACTAACAACTGACTTGGTTTAAACCACATGAACCTTATTCATGGGATTTCCAATAACAAATGTTGGGTTATTATCATTTGTTTGTTTGCATTCCACTTAAGTCTCATTCCTTCCAATGTTTCTAAAATCATATTTCTTCCCAGGAATTTTGTCAGTATTGTAACCATTTTCCATAATAATTGAGAATAACTATGTGCATTCCAATAGTGACAATTGTTTTAGTACACCTCATAAGAGTTGCGGTCAATGATAATTTAAATACACATTCTTCATCTAACCCTCTGTGATTCCTTTTAAAGATAAAATCATGAAGGAGTTTCACTTTCCAAAGTAGACAATATCTCAAATGCAGTGATTGACCCCTAATAACATTAACTTAACTAAGTTAAGGTTGGATCATCGGTGCTGTCTGACGAAGATGAGGTTTCAAAGACAAATCCTTGTTTCCCTTAGACCTCCATTGGAGGCTATGTAGCACAAATATTAACATGGACACTTTGACAAGTGTAGTCTCCAATGTAGGATACAGGGAAATTGATCTTTGTATTAGATATTTTGAATTATTTAAATTAACAACTAATATTTATGTACTCAAAATAATATATAAATAAGGATAATCGTATATAATAATCTAAACATAGTTTCACCTTAAATAAACAAATCTAATCCATCTATCTAACAAACAAAAAATAAATAAAAAAAGAGACAATTCATTTAAGACATTTCCTCCATTGAAAAATACATTTTATGTGAGATTTATTTAAAGACAAATTACCAACTCTAAAAAAAATTACACTATATATTAGGATATTAAATAAAAACATTCTCAATAATAATTTTCTGAAAATGTTTTTGATCAGTTATGAACTGTTGATTTCTTTTTTGCAGAACATGCTTGTAGCAGCAACGGATACAACTGCTGCTACAACCATATGGGCTATGACAGCACTATTAAAAAATCCAAGGGTAATGAAGAAAGTTCAAGAAGAAATTAGGAATTTGGCAGGTGAAAAAGATTTTCTATCTGAAGATGATATTCAAAAGCTTCCCTATTTCAAGGCTGTAATAAAAGAGACATTAAGACTGCATCTACCGGCGCCCTTACTCGTGCCAAGAGAAACAAATGAAGCATGTATTTTAGAGGGCTATGAAATTCCAGCCAAGACAATAGTATATGTGAATGCTTGGGCTGTCCATAGAGACCCTAACACTTGGAAAGACCCAGATGAGTTTTTTCCAGAGAGGTTCTTAGATAATACAATAGATTTTCGAGGGCAAAATTTTGAGTTCATTCCATTTGGTGCTGGACGTAGAATTTGCCCTGGTTTGATAATGGCAATTGCTTCATTGGATCTTATTCTGGCGAATCTTCTCAAGTCATTTGATTGGGAATTACCAGCCGGAATGACAAAGGAAGATATTGATACTGAGGTGTTGCCAGGAATTACTCAGCACAAGAAGAATCCTCTATGCGTTTTGGCTAAGGTTCGAATCTAAAAGTTTAATTAATAAAAAAGTGTGTAATATTGTGTTTTGATGTTGTTTGGTGTCTTTAGTTGCATGGAGATAATATTGTGTTCATAAATGATGTCATGTCCCTATTCCAAAATATGTTTTTGTATAATTAAATTTAGACATTGATGGTTGTTGTACAATGAGATGAGAGACATGTCCCTCTTTGTATGAATGGGACAACATATTCAATAACCTATACATATTACTAGCTGGTGAGATCAACAAGTCCTCTTTATTAATAATGATAGCTTCACGGAGAAATACAATCACAATAATGGTTTTATCCTTATCTTCTCTTCTGTTATTATTTTCTCTACCCCTTGATTTCTCTCATTTGAGGATCCGCACTCATTAATCACATGTCCCAATTTACTACAACAGAAAAATGTGATCAAAACATGGCACCTAAGTGTTCTTTTGTTCAACCAAAACAATACCAAAATTTGATGGTCGTTATGATCATTGGGTGATGAATAATGTATTGTGTAATTCTGAATCAGGTTCCATCTTGAATTCTAAATTCCAAATCAATTTCTAGTTTTATTGCTTTGCTTTATTGTTTTTCTTTACTTTTAGTCATTTACACTTTCTACCAATTTACAGTTTTACATATAATACAACAAACCCATTTTCAAATTATGAATTAGAATCGAATCTTGAGGAATGATCACTTGATTTTCCTCTTTACACTTTACTAGACTCGGTTTTTTGATAAAGAATTAAGTGTAAGGAATCTAAAATGATCACTGTAATCCAAAAGTTCATAATGAATCATTGGTAGTCCGGAGTGAAGGTTGAATCGGTCTTGACTTTAGTTTCAGAAAAAACCCATTTTTACCTTTTTAATTCCTTCAACCCATTTTATGTTTTCCAGTTTTACAATTTGTTTAGCATCGCTATTGTGTTTCTTAATCTAGTTTAATGTTGGTAAACCTGTTTAATCATTTGATGCAAGTTTTGTTTCAGAATTCTTAAAACTTAGAAAGTTAGATAATTTTGTTCAGTTTTTTTCGCCATTATTCTTACTTTGACTTTACATGTTCTTTTACAAAAAGTTTTATATTTTAGGTTTCTTCACTGTTTTGGGTAGTTATAGGAATTAATTCCCTTCATATTTCCATGATGTTTTGCTCATCCCTTACTCATTTTACATCATTATAATCTCATTTTGCACATTGATTTGAAGATTCCATTCATCATTTGCCAATATGAAAATTGTCACTGTTTTAGCACATCTATTTTCACTATTTTTAGTTTCTTTACATGAGTTTCTTTCATCATTCTACACTACTTAGTATAGTTTACATTTCCACCATCTTTTATATTAGTTTTCATGGTCAAACTTCCACAAATTAGATACTAAATTTAGAGTTCCTTTGGTTCATACTCAAGTCCTTATACTACACTAAGGGGGATTATTGAATTTTTTTTTTTTTGATTCCTATAGACTAAGTCATTTATGTTAGTTTTTATTATAAAATTGGCAAGTGTACCAAATCATATAAGTAATAAAGTTGATGTAGGATTATCTTGTTCCTTTTAGAAGATTAATGAATATGGTGATGATTGATTAAGAAAACAAAGGAAATCCCCACTGGACATTAAGATAGCAAGCTATCTAGATGTGAAGGTTCCTTTCCAAGGATTTAGAGAGGAGGAGAATGGATTGATGAAGAGTATGAAACCAAAAGGAAAAACATATAATAGAAACAATATAAACCAAGAAGAGTAAAGAAACATAAAATGAAAAACAAGGGAAAGGGGAGGAATGGAGGATTCACGCCACTACAAGGCTAGGCTAGAAGAAGCCATGGCAACCTTGAAGATGAGTGGTGTATGCTGCCACTTGCCAAGGCAAGATAAGGCTTGAAAGAACTCCACTCCCTAAGGAGGAATGCTCTCACAAAAGATTGAAACACAAAGTATATAATTTCTCCAAAATGTTCAACCCTTGTACAAGTGTAAGAGGTCATTTTAAATAGACAAGTCTAGGAGCCCCTTAGCAAAACAACTAAGTTAAAGGATTACAAAAGAAACCTACCATGTTCTAGAAAGTAGGTCATCCTAGGGTGCACATGGGTGAATTTTCGTCCAAGCCATCTAGGTGGCAAGTCTTCATGGCCAAGGCTCCCAAAAGAGGGTTCTAGAACTTTCTAGAAGACTTGGTGTCCAAGGTATGTGGGCCTCCCCTTTCTAGATGCTTCTAAAAAGTCTTGTTCCTCTCTCTCTTCCTTAGGACGCCAAGTGTCTCCTATGTGGTCCTCCTCCTTTCTTATTCCTACAAAAGCAAATTAAGGAATTTATTAGCATGTTGGTTTAAGGTTAAACTAATCTTTTGAGTCAACAAGTCAACCCAAAGTCAAAGTCAACAAGTCAACTTAAAAATAGTCAACCAAGCCAACTTAATGGAATTTTAAACTAAAGAAAATAAAAGCAAAGGAAGGGATCAAGGAACTCCCTTTCTTCTAAGCATGTGCCATGAGCTATCATCATTGGTAGAGATCAAGCCTTCATCATTCTCCTTTTGTTGGAGAGAATATGACCTCAAATTCTTGAAGTCTTTGTTAATGTAGGATGACTTGAATTGATGAGAACTTTCTTCATCTTTAATGATTCCATCCCTAAACTTGGAGATGCCCTTTTTCTTTGCAATGCCATTATCCCTTTCTTGCTTGTGTTTCTGTTCTTCTCTCTTGGTTTGGGAAGAGAATGAAGAGTGATGTTGCACCTCTTTGAAAAACTCTTTTTGTAGGCAAGTAACTCCTTGGTGAAAGCTTGCCTTTTTTCTTTTTCTTTTTCATCTTTTATTTTATTTTCACTACAAAAAATCATGTATATAACGATGTTTTCAATACGACGGTTAATTAAAACTGTCACTTTTCGCAATATAATACGTCAGTTTGATAACAGTCATAATGTACATGTATAATATGGCGTTTGTAACCACCATCTTTTACATTGTCATATTATATTTAAAATTGTGTCATTTGGAAATGCCACTTTATATAAA
>Ga0214545_1005025_pt1 | contig 24283 bp, 12 predicted proteins | sample CNSS4metaG_FD_160064 | JGI IMG/M metagenome (GOLD analysis project Ga0214545, IMG submission 160064) | Root nodule microbial communities from cowpea collected in UCLA plant growth center, Los Angeles, California, USA - CNSS4 | ecosystem: Host-associated > Plants > Roots > Nodule | place: USA...
AACAAAATGCACAAATCTCTCTCCCTTTTAAATACACTATCACTTGTCACTCATCTTTCAATGATGGTTTCTTGATCTGGTATTATCAATTCCTTAAACTCTCTCTTTCTTCTTCTTTTCTCCGAATTGCAATTTCAAGAAACCGCTACATCGAAATTGAGTTAGTTCTATGTTCTTATTCGATTCTTGTTGTCCCTCACTTTAGCGTTTAATTTGTGTTAATTATAATATAATCGCACTCTGTTGGCCCAAATTTTGAGGAAATTAAACAATTATGTATGCATGAATCACTCAGTTTTTTTTTTTTTTTTTTTTTTTTTTTTTTTTTTTTTTTTTTTTTTAATTTTTTTTTTAATTTCTATAGTTTTGCTTATCAAATTTGACGTGAATCATGATCGATCTATATGAATTTCATCTCTTTCTTCTTTACCTTAAAATTTCGTATATGAATACAGATGCATGCCTCGTATACGTTGTTTGGAGAATTAATTGGATCATATGACGTGCTCACTTGGTTTTATTGGTACTCTAATTGTCAAATCTCACGTGCAATTTTTGCAAGCTTGCTATAAGAAGAAAATTTTCATCAAAGTTCAGAGGTTGGTTTCAATTTCATTTTGTGTTTTTATGTTTTAGAATTTGAATTTTTTGGTCACTAAAAACCTATTATACCCATCTTTCCTTCAAAGAGATATAATTCTTTAATTTGTTTTCCCTGCCATTTTTTAAATATAAAAACAAGTTTTCATGTGAATGAAAGTGAAATTAAATTGTGTGTAGGTTAAAAAAGCAAGAGTGATAGAGGTGAACACAGGTTGTGATGGCTGAAGGGGAACATATTGAGCTTAAATTTCGCATATATGATGGAACTGATATAGCACACAACACCTATTCATCATCAACAACCATTGCTACCCTTAAGCAGAAGCTAATTGCTGAGTGGCCTCAAGGTTTGTCATTTTATATTAATAAAAACATATTTAACAATGTTTTATCACTTACAATATTTTGTGGGGTTAAACTATGAACATAAAAATGGTTCAAATGTTTTTACCTTTCAGTGGAATATTTTTGTGTACAGGTAAAACAATTACACCAAAGGTAGTAAGTGACCTAAAACTCATACATGCCGGAAAAATCTTGGAAAACAACAAAACTCTGGCCGATTCCAGAATAACATTTAGTGACATCCCTGGAGGTTTTGTTACGATGCATGTTGTAGTACAACCTCGACCGACTAAAAAGAAATCAGGTTTGTTCAATCTTTCGATTCGTTCATAGTAGTGTATAAATGTTTCACATGATGGTTTGCTCAATCTTTTCACATATATTTGTTTAAACATTTAATATCGAAAGTTATACCTCAATTAAACATAAGACAATTTCATAATATATAAGTGAGTGCAAATCTTATCTTATAAATCGATTTTGTGGAATTGAGTTAGACACGACATGTATATACTTCGGCGTGAGAGAATATGTTAGAATTCCCACATTGACTAGAGATAAAACAATTTCATAATATATAAGTGATTGTGAATTTTATTTTATAAGTTTGTTGTGTGAAGTTGAGTTAAACTTAAAGTTTACCTCTTGATACTTAAGGATAATTTTTGTTTTCTATTCATGTGTTAGTGTGTTTCTTTATTAATGTGATTTTTCCTGGTGATTACCCTGCAGAAAAGAACCAAGATGAGAAACAAAAGACAAATTCATGTTCATGCAGTGTTCTTTAGTTCACAGTTCCTATATATTTACAACTCATGGGATGATGGGTATCCAATACCTTGTGGTGGTTATATCTTTACAAGACATGTGTGTGGCTTTGTCAAATTTGCTTATTTTAATGTTGAGTTCATTTACGGTGGAATCAAATATTAACCTTGTAAAAGTGTAACCTTGGTTACAACTACAATAAAAGTGTTGTAGGGTACAAAGCTGGCCAAGGAGTCCAAATTACGTGTCCAATATTCCATGAATATGCATATTACAAATTTTATATTATCAATACATTAATTATTTTCCATATGTTTGGACTAAGTTGATGAAAACAAAAAGTATCTCTCTCCAAAAGGAACTTTATATATTTATAATATATAACATTATGAGTTGTGCTTTTATTTATCTCATTATTTTAAGTGTCAAAATAATCGGACTATTGTTGATAAATATGAATTGCTGATGAATGCGGAAATCAAATGTAACAAACTTCAAATGTTATTTGTTTAGTTGTTCGTTTTCTAGTACCTGAGTTACCTTATCTAAGCAAGAATTAAAAATCTAAAAAGACACACTGAAACATTGACTAAGAATCTCTTGAACTTTAAACCAGAACATTCTTAATATCCAAAGTATACTTACAAATTTTAATTAAATATATATATATATATATATATATATATATATATATATATATATATATATATATATATATTAATACTTAGATTTAAATTTCAATAAAAACATAATGGTATTAATTAACGATAACATGTATACACTTAGAATAAAAAATAACAAATCGATATAGCATGAAACCGTAAAAGTTCGAGATTTGAAAATTAATCAATTAATATAAATAACTATATTTTACATTACTATAATAAATAAATTAATAAAATATTTTAAAATTGATTTAGATATTTATTTTTCATTCATTTCAAATTATTTGAAATAAAAAAATAAATAATTTAATTAAACCCAAAAAGAACATATTGGTTGAAATAGTTTTTTTACATTGATTTTTGGGTAGTTTTGAACTAGTTTAACCTATTAGAAAGTGAACCACTTTTTTTTTATCTAATTAATACCTATTGGTGCTTTTGTGTAATTCTTTTTAAAAGTTATTCAAATATGTGAATTTGAAAAAAAATTACGACTAAGATAATTCATGTTACTTGACACAGTTTTATTGAAAATAAGTCGTGATACAATTTTAATGTAAACTTTGTTGCATTTGAAACTAAAGTTATAATAGAATGACACCACTTTAGTTTAGTTTTATTAGGGTAATATAACTTTAATTTAAAATATTCTAAATTAAAATTATATCCTTGACACAGCTTTTATTTTAAAAATATTTTGAACTCAAGTCAAGACATATTAACGTTAACGTTACTTTTTTACAGTAAAATTGTTTCACCTTAATACCATTTACTTAATTTATTCTTTAAAAATCTATTTATTTAGGTTTTTTTTTTCTAAAAAGTTGTACCAAAATGATGTTTTGGTCACTTATCATTCAATATTGGTAAATAGAGTTTGTTACCGTTTTAATAACTATGTTTATGTAAATGATTTTGCATAGAAATATTTGTAGTTAATCAAATTAACTTTGTGAATAAAATTTTAACATCCCGTTTTCATAGTTTTTAAACTATTAAAAAAACATTTAAATTTTAATAGTTCAGAAGCAGATGATGACATAGACCAGTATAATATATAATACAGTCATCCTAAAAAATAACCATACATACGCTGATCAACATATACAGCCCATACACCACTAAAGGGTTACAAAACATCCTAAGCATCTACTAAAGAAACATGTAACTACTACTGCTGGAAAACGTCCTGGAAACCCCTTCAACGCTTGTCTAAGAAGGGTGTACCTTCGCCTGCACTTTTATCTGCTCACGCCATTCAATAAGGACGATCATTGCAAAAGTAGAAGACACACAAAACACAATAGAAACTAGAAGGGTAAGCTAACTTGAACAAAGAGTAAATCATGCAATTTTCATACTAAGACAGAAAACAGACTTTTATTACACAATCTATTAAATCATCCAAATAATCCTGACCATAACACCACACCTCATTCTAGACTCGATATCCGGATTATGTAAGTGGCATTGGAGCTCTTGGTGACTTGCACTTGGGATGGTTCCTAAAATCTGCAGAGTTTTAGGCACAAGGGGTATTCACCCAATCACTCTTAAGATAAATCCCATCATCTCTATGATGGATCGGAATCATAGACCAGGACCTCCTGCTACTCCCCCCGACGTAATCCATCATACTCTACTTGAGTCTTAATGGTTACTAGGAGCGTCAGGATGCCACCAATTTGAGTCCTCATGCTCTTACATTCACTAAAACCACATTCCTTAGAATTTCCCTTGAAATCCTAACTCCAACATATTCTCATTCACATCAAATTCGCACTTAAATCCATCACACAGTCTAACATGCATAAAGATCACATACAAGACCAACTATCATCATTTTAAAGCAATCAATATAGCATCATGTAAGCCAAACAATGAGAAAGCTAACTTCTGCAGGGAATCTCGCTTAGGCTAGAGAGTCTCGCCTAAGCTAGAGAGCTTATCTCGCTTAGGCGAGTTGATCTCGCCTGGGCGAGACATCATACAATGGCGAATTACAAATCCTGGACGAACTCTCGCTCAGGCTAAACTTGCTCGCCTAGGCGAGATGTTATCTCGCTCAGACGACTCCAGCTCGCCTAGGCGAGGTTTCGCGCAGTGACAGAGGTGATCCTTTGGTATTTTCGCTCAGGCGAGAGCGGCTCGCCTAGGCGAAACTACCAGGAAATCCACTCTGTTCTTCACATGCAAGCTCGCTCAGGATCATCCAACACTCAATATCACGCAAAGGCAGTTTCAAACACGAATTAAACATACAATCAAGCAATTCAATCACTCCCAAAAACAATTCATGCGAAATCTAGATTAAAGTCAGCTTCCCTTACCTATTTGTCAAGAATTCACTTGGTGGAGTCAAGAAAATGGCAAGACAGCAGAATTTTCAGTTTGACCTATGAGAACCCATCACCACAACAGGGAGAAGGAAGAATTACATGATCAGATTCGAAATTCAGATATTAATTTGTGAATTCTAGCTGGATTTGAACCCAAATTGGAGATATAACTTACCTAAGAGGATGGAGGCTGAGAGAGGAACTGCGGAGGGTCCTGTTGGCTGATTCTTCCAGAGTCTGAGTATGAAAAAGTTGAAACAGTGAGATGGCAGCACAGAGATGAGAGAGTGGAAGAAGATTGGATTGCAGAGAAAATTGAGAGATGGAGAAAGAAGGGAGAGTGTTGCTGTTTTTAGAGAGAAAGAAAAAGGAAGTAAAAGAGAGGGGTATCACAAAAATTATCTCTGAAATAACAAATTTAAAACACCACAAGGCTATATAAAAATATAAAATTATATTCCAAATAATTATTCAATTGTTAATTTTTTTTATATTGTTTGAATGAATGCATTCTTAAAAAAAATTTAAATAAAAGTACTGTAAAATACTTTTATAAATTACATATCTACTCACTCACTGATAAGTGGATAACTGAAATACGTGTTCGGTATTACAATTTTTTTTATTCTTATTCTTATTCTCAACCTTTACCTATGTTATGTTGGCTTATTATTACTTTTTCCTCTTCCATGAAAAACCACGTGAACGATGTTGGTAGTGTGTGACACCAATTTATGATAGATCTGAAATCTCTAGTAACTTCCTAAAATTTTGAAAAGTAATTTATTATTTTTAAAATATCCAAAAATGAGTTTCGTTAGGTTAAAAATGTAAGAAGATGGATTTTGGAAAATAGAAACCAAGAAAAAAAAAACATTATGTTAGTTATATGTCACATCAGCGAATCTTTCCAAAATTTTATAATCTCGTTTCATCTATATCTATATATATATATATATATATAAAATTTATAGACGGTAAAATCTAATTCGAGCTCTTTAACATTCGAATTAATTCGTTTTATTTTTTATAAATTGTGAGAAAGTATATACGGTAAGTAAACTTAAAATTAGAATCTCAGAATATATCTATCATACATTAAAAAAATATTATATCTAATGATCATAATTTTTATTTTCCAGAATATTTTAAAAAAATCGGTTTGTGTTTTTTACTACTTTGACTTCGTCCGTTCTTTAACAACTGTTATTAGTCCAAATCCAACTTTCAATCACAAAATTATATTAATACCGATGATTAACATATATATATATATATATATATATATATATATATATATAACTGGGTACAACCACAGTAACAAGAATCTGTGATGAACAACACAAAAGATCTTTTGATTTTTATGTTAACACTTTTTGTGAATCATGACCGTGCGTGCTAGAAGGATTGAAATATTAATACGTGTGGGTCCCATTCTCTTTGGCAACGTATCTCTATCAAATAAATTTTTAATTAATTAATAAATTAACAATCAGCCTCTTTAGATGGAAACTGGCAATTAATTATTCTTATAAATCAAACAAAAATAATATAGTTCAACGGTGACTACGACTGAGTAACCAGCTTAATTGAATAATTATTACTTAATTTAAGGAGATAACACAAATTGTTTAAATGAAATCCAAAAAGATGAGTTTAGTCACAATCACAGAATTTCATTCCATCCATTTCAAAAGGACAAATTTTGTATAAAAAATAAATAAAAAAAGTGAATTATCAAGTAGTTCTTGATCTCCAAGGAAACCAACAATGAATATCCACCCATCCATTCAACCGTTCTACAAAGGCTTCACTTTTCTCAAATCTTCCAACACCTAATCCCAAATTCTTCACTAAACCCTCACTCACAAACCTCATCAGCCATGAGCGCTGAAGCGCCGAAACCAGCGCGACCCTGTGACTACTGTGGCCACTCCACGGCGGTTCTCTACTGCAGAGCCGATTCGGCCAAGCTCTGTTTCTCGTGCGACCGCGAGGTTCACTCCACCAACCAGCTCTTCTCCAAGCACACGCGGACGCTGCTCTGCGACGCATGCGATGATTCCCCTGCAACCATACTCTGTTCCACCGACACCTCTGTTCTCTGTCAGAACTGCGACTGGGAGAAGCACAACCCGGCGCTCTCCGATTCCCTTCACCAACGGAGGCCCCTCGAAGGCTTCACCGGTTGCCCTTCGGTCTCCGAACTCTTATCCGTTGTGGGGTTTGGAGATCTCAGCAAAAAATCGCTGCTTTCTTCGCCTCAGGGAAGTGCCGCTGATGGGTTCCTCGGGTGTGAGATTGAAGGGCTGTCGGATTTCTTTGTTTGGGATGCGCCTTCTGTTGTTACGCTTGATGATTTGATTTGTTCTTCCGCTTCTTCTCATAGCTTTCAGGCCATGGAGGTTCCTCCCCTGCCTAAGGTACATACATGTATGAATTATGGAGGCAGAATTGCTGTAAAAAAAAGAGACTTTTTCTTAGAATTTCGATCTCGTGAAGTTCACAGGACTGAAGATCTGCAACTAGTTTGATAATTGCCTAATAATGGAAGAAAACTCAATAATAAATACTATGCTTCTACCATTTTAGAGTTTGAGTTTTGAGGGCTGAGTAGTTGCTGCTAGTCCAACATACAATAGACTCGACAGCTATTATCAACATATTGTCTGATGTCGTCTAAGAATTTGGATTTAAAAGTTACCTACACAACATTTTGGACTTATTACATGTCAATGTGAGATCTTTTGTTCCCTTGTTTGGTGCTGAAAACATAGAAAATGCAGTGGAGAGTAAAAAATGTATTTGTTTCGGAAGATGGTAGGATCTTGTTTTCTGAACTTGGGATTGGTTGGTGAAGAGTGAAAAATGTTAACATTTTTTTTTTTTTAATTTAGTTGTGGTTGTTTATGAGAGAGTGGATGATTCGGATGTCAAAGTAGACATTGAAAAGCTGTGTCTATTGCTACTACAATTTTTGACTTGTTCAGGGTATTGTTATTGATTCAGAATCGGAAGGCTGCTTGTGGGCGACACAGAGAAGAGATTCTTAGTCAGCTTCGGGAATTGGCCAAGTCTGAGCCACTGGATCTTGAACAATATGTGCAACCAGGAAACCTGTCCTCGGCTTTTGAACGTGACGTGGAGGTTGATATCTATCCTTATCATGAGGTAAAGCTTTTACTTCACTTGTTCTGTACTTGTGTTTTCTAGTCAATGCTGTATGTTTTTGAACGAGGGATGGCCTTTTGTGTTTCTAGATTAGGTTTACTTGTTTTAACCTTTTGATTTTTCATATTGAAGTTATATGCAAATTTTGTGGAGACTATATTTGAATTTGTTAAATAGTAGAGTTAACTGCGATTGTGATTGTGATTGTTAAACAATAAATTATTCAAATAAAATTTTGACATCTACTGGCATAAAATTTTCATATAAGATTAACTTGGGTAGTACGATATTGGCAATTATATTTCCTGTAGCACGATAATTCAGTTGATCCGATGAAAATAGTAGTTATACTGGGTGAAATCTAGATGAATTATTGCTGAAAGGGTTTCATTAGCGGATTCTCCAACTTCTTGTAAGATTTCTTGGAGGGAACATGACTGATGGCTTGATTTAGTCAAACATTTGACTGGGTCTGGTACGAGGATTTTGCTCTTGTAAAATGAGAATAATAGCGAAATATGACTTTTCAGGTAGTTAGGTTGCATGTGATGTAATGATGGATCATGAATCATACTCTGAAAACACTTTAATTTGACTTTGACTGGAAAAAATCTCACATCATACCTTTTTACTTTGAAATTGAGCTCTGTTTCCCCTAGAGAAACTTATTTAAAAGTCTAGCATTCTTTTAATTTTGAATTCCGATTTGCTGTTATGATAAATCTTGCTAAACTAATCGCCAGCAACATATATCTTGCTTTCTTATTTCCTGTGCCTGGCCTTGTTCTCTTGTATTATGGACTAGCTAGGTCATTAGGTTGCTCTTTTGAACCATTCAACTATGCCTTCTTCATTGGGCATGGTGTATGACATACCTTCTGAAATGATTTAACTGAAAAAATCGTTGTGCTATCATATTGACTGTGTATTTCAGTGGCATAGAGAAAGGAGTGAGCCTATGTATCAAGTTGTTCCTCCTGACCCATCATTGAGAACTTGTACTGAAGAAGTTCCAGTTAAACAATCCACTTCTGTTGGGGAAACTCACACCTTTGGCGACAAGGGAGGGAATCCATCTATTTCTCTCAACTCTGAAACCCTACCAACTACTCCCAAAGCTGGTGCATGTGAGTTAACTAGCCAAGAAAGAGATTCTGCATTGTTACGGTATAAACAGAAGAAGAAAACAAGAAGGTATTACTATTACAGCATCTTTTGCTTGCTCTCTGTGTATCTTAGAGGTATCTATTTCTTAATTTGTGATGCTTGCCGAGCTGCCCAATTTCTCATGTTAAATTCTCACTAGACCTTATCCCAAGTCTTTACCCCTGACATGTATAAGTTATTTTCATTTCCGTTTTTGCACAATACAAGCTTTAAATCCTCTTAGACAAATCTTCTATAACAGTGGCCACAAGTATAATTGTTGGATATAGCTTTGATAGATATCAAGAATGAGTCATTATTATCTGACCGTTTCCACCAATATGTTGATTTATTGACTGAAAAAGTTCAGCTCAGACTTTTCTGGAAGAGTGCTCTTATTATTTGTTTTGTTATCGTCATCTACTGTGAAGTGTACTGTGCTTCTGTAATTAGCTAGGCCTTGAAATCTCCTTGCTATATAATGGTTGTTGGATTGTTGATTAATATGAATTATGAATTGCTAGCATTTGTGAGTTCTGATCTTGTTGATTGGTATATGAATTTGTAGAATCTTAGATTATTAAATTGGCATACTTTTATGGAAAACAACAGATATGACAAGCACATAAGGTATGAATCACGAAAAGTTCGTGCAGAAAGCAGGGTGAGAGTCAAGGGTCGATTTGCCAAGATGGAGCGGGAACACTAAAATCATGGTAGGCTGGTATGACACCATAACTATAATTCCCAGCTCAAATCACATACATAATGTAACACGTCTCTTGTATTTTGCAAGTGATGCATCCTTGGATCCAGAGCTAGGATATTATTATATACAGACATTTTCTTGCAATATAGTTGACACTAGTCTTTTTACTATTCCCTTTGCACCATAATGATTGCACCTGAGGTAGACGAATAGGTGCAGTCTGCTGTAAATCAAAATCTAATTCACCGGGGTCTTTGTCTTTGGCCTTGGATCGTGTTTGGAGAGTCTCTTGTGGACTTCCATTTTGTCATGTTGATTATTAAATAATAGTGTTGATGAAAAGCCTGAAGGTAAATTGCGGACTCCTTAAATTGGTATGAACAGGTGTTGAACATTCCATGGGAGCAAGTGAAAGCAAGTTATACTTGTCTTAATGTTTGAATATTCTGAGAATGTGAAAGTTGAGGTATAACACAGCTGAGAAAGTGCTACCTAAGGATTTGTGACAAAATAACACATTGTATCTTCTGCAATTTCATTGTTCCTTGTTTTGTCTAGAGGGATGGATATGTTACTGTATCTGAACTCAGCCGAGACTGCATGTGTTTTTCCCACTTTTAAATTTCTTTTAACAAAATGTGCTTTCAAGTAGTTCTAGAACAATAAGTACTGCTAAGTACTGATTCAGCAAAAAGTGTGCTAATAGAAGTGTTAAGTGCACATGCAAAGGACACAAACTGTCTAATTCATCAGACTAATTGTCTAGTAAATACTGAAGTATGTGTTGCTCACAGCATTGAGCTCTAATAATCTAGGTAAGCGATAGAGTCTGTTCTGTCTTCATGCATATTGCCAGGTTATGTATGCAACTTTCAGTCATAATTTAGTCCATTGGCATTTGATTGAATGCAATGCATGGGAGGCACTTCTTGTCTTCAAGGAACCTCGCAATATTAAAAAAATTATGTGTTTTGATCTCATCTTATAAATCTGATAATGTACTATCGTCTCTTAATTTCCATATCATGTCTACTTAAAGCATTGATATCGTGTTGGACAGATATCTTTAGCATTTGAAGTATATATGGAGCAGAAAAGATACATGGAGAAGGAGTCATTTTGCTGGCTAACGCATTCTTCTGTGGTTTTAGAAACACAGTAGCTTGGATGATGTTAACGTTCCAGCAAAATGTAAGCTTGTACAAATGTTTTTCCTTGTTACTCATTAGAGAAATGCTAAAAACACACTCTCTGACGCATTCTTTGTCCTTGTAGAGAGGTGTTTCTAGCACTTTTCTAACTCTTTATGAATGCTAAAATAGGATGTAGAATATTAATTGCTGACATTTCTCAGATATTTATGATAGTGTGAGGTGTATATACCAAAATAAAATAAATAAAATTGCGAGAAGAAAGAATACTACACATCAGTGAATACCTTGGAATATATGTCGGAATGCTATTGCTTTGACGATCAATCATTTGTTTCTCTTTCGTTTCCTTTGACATAAAAGAAAAAAAAAAAATCTTGCTATGTTGTAGTTTTCACTGATATGGTGATCTCACATCTAATCCATCTTGGTATGTCCGAAGCTTGAGCATCATTGAAGAAAGAGGTGACACTATTGTGCTATATTGGTTTTAAATCTTTGAACTAGCTAGCTAAGCATAACAAAGAAAAAAAGGAATACAAGGTTGTCCCAGGAGCTGCTACTACTTACTTACTGCTATCAAACAATTTGTACGCACTAACAAACAGGTAATTGTAGAATGTATTGGTAAGTAGGATATGTGTCTTTCTGCAACAAGGGTCTTGATTACTCAAAATTCTGAAGGTATTAGCATGCAGAGCAGATAGATTATTACCCAGTGTAAAATCAGAAATAATACTAAGGAACATAAATAATGGTGATAAATATGCATAAGCTATAAGGGAGACAATAGTTGCAGATGGATTGGTTGAGTAATGATTGAATTCATGCATGAACTGTGCATCGTCGTGGTGGGTGCCACTCTTCCCAGAGTGAAGAAAATTGTTGGTCCCCGCACGCTTTGGTCCCCCTGGCAACTACTGTCTTCTTCCTCTCTGAAATATCCTACGAAATTAGCAGAGCCAGTGAGGTCTCTTTCTGACGTTTCTCGAATATCGCAATGCCTTCTTTTCACCTAAAAATTCACATTCAATAATGGAGCCACCATTCAGGCACAGATTTCCCATTGACATGAAAAAGAAAGCAAAGGATTTTTGTTTTCCCTGTTTTTTAGTCTAGTTAAATTAGATTCTTCAAGTTGACCTGTAGTACCAAATTTAAATCGCATTAAAAGTTAAAAAAGTTAGGTTTTTCTTTAAACAAAAGAATAGTTTCATTATTCAATTACGTAATGATGTAAAATGAATGTTCTTTTTATCTTCCAAAATAACGGTGGTTCTTGTTGAAGGTGTTGTTATTTAAAAAGATAAGAGAGTAGTTGTTTTAAAAAAATACTTACTAATAAGAACTATAAATTTATGAAAAAACTATTTTATCAATAATTGATTGATATAAAAAAATAATCTTCACAACAATTTTTCAAAACTGAAACTAAAATTAGAAAGTGATTTTGGTTTCTCGAAATTAAAAACCATCCTGAATGGGCCTAATTAAATTCTGTCAAATATTAAAAATAAAATAAAATGGCATGAGATTCGGAGGCTTTATTGTTGTCAATACTTTTTGGTCGGTGGAGAGCATTATTAGGACGTGTTCTTTCTATTAACGATGAGTGATATGAAAATCGTGCATTTAATGTATTTTATATATATACATTTTCTAAAATTTTAAAACATATTAACTTCTTCATACTTCATACGAAAGTTGCTTGAGTTGATACAATTAACGCTTGAGTAAAAATTCAACAATAAAATCACCAAGTTCATAATACACTAATTAATAAAATCATATGTTGCAAGCATTTCAACCTAAATGACCATTCACACTACATTTAAAGTTTCAAAAGAAATTATAAAAATAAATATTTTCTCCAATTCCAATTTAACTTTATTCAAAATTTAATTATAATTCTCGTATAAAAAATTAAACCTCAACATAGAATTTTACTCCACTCTACTCTTACGTGCAATTCTACTGGTTCAACAATTGATTATAAAATATTTAAATTTCTTCTTTAAACTTAAAATTTAAATTCCAACTCATGCATGACTTTATTTAATTTAATCTGATCTTAACAATATATTATTCCACTGGTTATCCAATTTCTAAACAAATATAAAGTACAACAATATTTCAAAACAATTTCATTTAAGATAATTGTTGTATTGTATAAGGAATTACTCCAAACATTTAGAAAAGTTATATAAATTAGATAAAATTTAACTTACTTTAAAATAGTATATAACTATAAACCTAGTTTAGTGAAAATTCAATTCTCTTATCAGATGTGGTAACGAAATTCTTCTATACAATCAATACAAGAAAAAAATGATTAAAATCATGATATTTTAGAATCCATCTTCACTTTATTAATATCTCATCAAGAAGACTAGTTTCATAATCTTATAATATTATAGAAGTGAAAAAGAAGAAAATAGTGAAAAAATAAATACTTTTTGGAAAAAGAAAAAAAAAATTGACACTGAATGGAATTTTAGACTTACTTGAATTTTTAAATATAATTAAAAAGGTGAAAAATATATGGAAAACATGAATGTTTTTTTTTTAATGTCAGTCCGATTGCATTGATATCTTTTTAAGTGAAGTGGTACTCCAGTTATGACGACTCTATATTCGATAAAATAGGAAATAATTTTCATATTAATATCACTTTCCACTTTAGAGAATTTACATTAATAGGTTGATTTTGAAATTTTATGTTTTAATTCAGTTGTATGCTATTTTAAGATTAACTTTTATCTATATATTTTTTGTGCGTAAAAGATTGTAATTGTAATTGGAAGTAACAAGTCAATTCCCTTATTACACATTCATTTAGTCTCTTTACGTTGTATTTAACCCTTATAAAAATATAAAAAGTAATCAAATCAACCGTATCCATTTAATTTGATTGATAATGGATCGAAACTGATCCAACTAGTTTTTTTATTATTATATATATTTTAAACTTATATATTTAAAAAAAATATAATCCTACAATTTTTATTCCAATTTTTTAAAATCATATTTTAATGACTAAAATCGAAATTAATCAGATTAGATAAGATCTATAATTAAATTACAGGAAAATCATACACAAAATACAATGAATGATTATTTGATAGCCAGCTGAAAATGATATTCCTGATAACATAATTTGGGCTTTCTAGTTGCAGTTTGCGAGAATTATAATTTGGGCTTCAACCCATTATAAGTTGGAGAAGCATTGGTTTGACCAAAACTACAAATGCATCCTGAAATTAGTTTATTATTTTTAAATTAGTTGAAATAAATTATAGATTATAATTATCGTGTACGGTGGCAAACACAGTGAACAGAGACTACCTTGGAAACTGTAAATGAATCATGTTTCAGACAATTTCTTAGTATTATAGTGTCATATTGATTGTGCCATGTGCCCTCACTCAATAAGACCCATCCTTCTGGGAATTCCAGTAATAACAAGTCTGCATTTCACTCCTTTTCTATTTTATTTTAATAATGTCCTCTCATAATTGTTACGAAGCTACTCATAGTCGATTTAAAAAAACAAAAACAAAAATATTAAACATTGATACTTTATCACATCTAAATGTTCACTCGATTTGTACAAAAACTATAATTATTCTCTTAAAGTAATCAAACACTCAAATCATGGCCAAGTATGGTTAAATAAAGTTGGAGTACATATTTTCTATTGATTTTTTTTTTGTCAAAATTTTTAATGGTATTGATATATTAAAAGTATTTTATAATATATTTTAAAATATCAAAATTAATGTTAACTAATGTATTTTAAAAATTCAACAAAATAATAATAACAAAAACTCAGTAAAAAGTTTAAATTAATCGTAAGCAAACACCTGTAATTATTATCTTGGACACCTTTTAGTTTTCACTCCATCCGTTTTGAAATATAAGAAAAACTTATGATTATATTCGTATATTTTATCAAAAATATTTAAAAATGATCCGGTGACTGTCAATTTTATTTTTTATTTAAATATGTTTGCAAAAAATAATAATAATAATACTTCCTAAAACAATGAATGTTGTCCCATCGAATGTTGTTTTAAATAAATATTAAATGTTATAATAATAGAAAAACTAAAAAATAACTCATGATTCATTTATCATTTTTAATTCTAAACAAGCCAAATATTAAGTTATATTCATCCAAATTTTCTCGTAGAGTTTTGTAGCATTTTCTAGTAAACTTAAAATTACAAGACAACGCATATATGCTGCGGTTGTTAATAACTCTATACAAAAATTAATCATCTTTTCATCTAATCATGAAATTGTATTTTTCTATTAATTTGATTATTTATGTTAATTTTTTAAATTAAATAATTGACGTTTTACTATAATTTAGAAAATATACATTACAATATACCGAATTTAGTTATGTAATCCACGAGTCAAATATTAGTGTAAAATGAAGTTTAAAGTGGATTTAAGCGTAACTCAAATCCACAAAATCGGCTTGTAAGGTGAGGATTGTCTTATCTCTGGTCAATGTGGAATTATCTCGTACAGGACTAGAAATTAGTAGGTGGTTCGTTAGCAGTCCGATAGTGCGGATGAAACAAAATATTCAAGAAAGTTTGTTAGGATAGGCTCTAACTTAACTCTAATATCATGTTAGAATTGGGTTTTAAGCTTAACTCAATTCCACAAAACCAGCTTGTAAGGTAAGGTTTCCGTCTCAATCATATATTATGAAATTTTCTTATACTTCCAACAGAAAATATTTAACTGTATAATATTTGGTAGCCAGTGTAGTTAGTATATTTTATTATTCGTAAGAAATTAATGTCCGTTGAAGAAGGAAGGTGGAGAAGGTTGCATAATGATCTTGGTAGCTAGACTCGTTACTGCATTTACTTACTTTTCAAAGCGAAATAGCTTTGTCATGCATTCAGAAACAAAGTAATAAAGTAATAGCTACCTATATTTACTGTTACTGCTATTAAATAAATCCACCTACCATCTCTGCTAAAGTGTATCACTACAAACACACGAACCACATTCAATTTAACCACTAACACACCCATCATAAATTAAATATACCACACTACAATCTCAATCTCTAGCTTCTTGATCTGCAATGGAGTTTCACAACAGAATGCAGCACCAGCAACAGAAACACCGACGACCCAATAATGGAGAGCACCAATGCAGCTGTCATGTGGCGGCAATACGCGTCAAACACATCGCACACTTTCATCCACTGCACGTGCGTGTTACCCTTCTGTGCTATCACTCCCACTGCACATGCTGCACCATTCGCCGAGAACAACACTGCCATCAGCACAAGGTCCAAACCTGTTATCACCAAATCTGTCAAATCGCTTTTCCTTCTTCCACCGCTTCTCGCCATCACTGTTATCACCAATGATGCAGCTGCATACGAGCATGCTATTGCGTTTGACACCACGAAAAACCTGTTCCAGATATATTCCAGTTATTAATGAATACATTCTCCCATCACAGTGGAAACAAAATGAAAAGGAAAGGAAGTTATTATTATTATTGGTTGCTGAAACTTACACCATGGCAGACATATATTCCCACTTAGCAGAGGCTCTGAAATTCATTTCAGCGTAGGAGATGACTTTGGTCTGATTGTCTACACCAACAACGATGGTTGCAACAAGAGTGAGAGAGAGGGCAAGAAAGCGCATCAAGAGATGGTAGGGAATTTCTTTGGTTGGGGTTTCCACGACCTTGACATCGGTGTGCACCCCATCGACGACGTTGGTTTTGGTGTGTGTGCTCATAACTGGATCTGGTTATGGTGGTGCTGTGAGAAAGCAAAATGGTGTGAGAATGTGTAATTTAAATGAAGGTTTGTGTTGTAGGAATGTTATGAGATAATATTAATAAGGCGAAGGTGTATGAATGAGAAAGGTGGGGAGGTTGGAGATGCATTCAAAGCAGCGTGTACGGGCTCTGCGTATTTAATGTCATCAACTATACTCATATGTGGTTTTATATTTGGAGACTCCTAACATTAATGCTGCACTTTCTTTCATTCATAACCTTCTTCTTACGTTAATGCTGGCCATTGCATCTCTAATGTTCGTGTCAAAATTTATGTCCAAACCATGTATATAATAAATCTCCTGTATGTAATTGTTTGTTCTACCGGAAGTTGAGTTTCGGTAATATATAGTTTGATTTTCGAAAATTGATTTATGGTAATATATTTTGATTTTTTGAAATAGACTTGTGATAATATATTTTAATTTTTGGAAGTTAATTTTCAGAAGTCGAATTCTGATTATATATTTTTTTCAAAAGTTGAATAATTTTGGGATGTCCATAATTTTAATTAAATGGTCAAAGGATAGTTTAGAAATTTAAAATTTGATTGGGGGTGTAGAAAAAATTGTGGAGTTGCAGGAAGACAGACCATTATTTTAGGGGGCTCTTATTTTATTGGGCCCAGCCCATATATTTTTTGGGCCAGAAGTAAAGTCCACAAAGAAAACTTCTTCTCTCCGTTCTCCAAATTGTTAGGGCTGGCTATTTAGTCATTGTTGTTCCCCCAATCTGTTCTGAAGAACCTCCACCTTCCTACGATGAAGAAGAATGAGGAACGCAGTGATAATCGCAAGAAGCACTCGATGAAGAGGAACATTTCGAGGTTGGGCGGAAGTGGCCTTTCGCTCGAAGCTTTCGCCAATGCAAAGTCCAAGAACAAGCAATATAATCCAGCTCTCATAAGTACGTTACTTTCTCGATTTTATTACCTCAACTTCTTCCTCATACTTTCAATTCTTGCATCGTTTTATGTGTGTACTAGAATAGCTGTAAATTTTCAGGAATATTCTGCTCTTAGCAGAACGAATTAGAAAAAAAGGAATCAAATGTATCCGTCAATTCCTAGTCTCTGTTGCGTTTAAGTTATTATAAACCCCTTTTTTCCCTGTGGCTGGAATTGTGAGTGATTGGGTGCATTTGTATGATGTAGTGGATGCCGTTATAGGGAAGGTTAGATAACAATTGAAATATGTTATAAATCATTTACACATGTATATAAAAAATGAATTGTACGTAATAAAAACAACTGTAGATCAAATTTGGCATTGTATTCAATCAATTCAATTGGCTGGTACTTGTAAAAAACGAAAAGAAGAGGCAAGACACAGGTAGCAACCACAAGAATGATACTAGCCCCAGTATAGGACGGAATTGAAATCTTGTATTTGAGAAATTTCACCATGCCATAATGGCGGCTATTTAAGAGTGCTGTCTGTTGGCAGTTTTTGTTAACGTCACCAAATATTATGGGTTTTTTCTTGTTGGAAATGTCAAAGGTTGTTAATCAAAGGTCCCAACATATTTTATGTTGAATGAAATAAAGTGGATGTGAATTGAGATTGAATAATAATGTTACCATTAATTCTTTGGATATTTTTATAATGAATTGGAAAGATATGGTAGTTTTATTTCATATCCCAGATCAGAGCAAAAATATGAGTGTTAGATGGAATGTGATGAAATACACTCCTTTGAGGTCCAGTTCCATCCTATTTTAAACAATGTGATGAAATTGATTTTATCTCTGCTCTCTATTGCCAGGATATGTATGTCTCTAATTGTGCGCTTATATAAATTATTTCATTTGTAACTAAAATTTTGCAATACCTACAATCTTGCTATTGTGGTTTTGGGGTCGGCTGTTCCATGCCTCTATCTGGTATTGCCAACTATGATATTGTTCTTACCCGTCGTAGTCTCTTCCCTGATACTCTCTCTACTCTTCCTTTTACCGGAAACAGATGCAAGAGAGAAAAGAGAGAGAGGGGTTGAGAAATTTGCTTTCCATCGTTTTTGTTGGGCTGGACCACAATTACAGCAACTTTCCATCACACTTAAACATTTCCATACTATTTGCTCCATAAGAATTTTTGTGCTAAGATCTCTAAAGACATAGCAAGTGTCAATTTTTTTTTTTGGCACGTCTGCCTGTGAATGATTGTGGGGAGCTGGGGAAAGGTTCAAATACAACGTGCAAATAACAGTGGTAATTTAGGTAAATAGCTTTTCCCACAAGGGGTTTGTCCGAAATCCTGTGGAGCTAGTACGAATTGTTTTGTTTATTAAATTGAACATTTTGGTGATGATCAAACCTTAAAGTCTTGTCACAATTTTTTCAGATTATGTGATTCATAAAACATATGAAAGTTATTTCTTCTGTATTTTCCGATAATAATGTGTTCTGAAATTTTCCGTTCTATGTGGTCTTTAAGACATGTTCCAGTCTCTTACCTTCGCTTGAATTCTTATTATATCCTCTATCATACAGAATTATGAATTGAGTTGAGAATGTTGAGTATTACCATATCTAACTTCCTTCGTGATAACCATTACAGTCTTCTAACAGTTGTTGTCTCTTTGTTGTCAGAGAAGCAAAGGGAGTTCTATAAAAATGCTAAGAATGTGAATAAGTTTAAGAAGTTGGTAAAGCAGCAAAACCAGCATAATGGTCGTTCCTTGGCTCAGGAACATGACAAGGTCTGATATCTCATTAGCTGTTTGCTTTTGAGGTTATTAACATGATTGCGAAATCTTGAGGCATACTGTGGCTTAATTTCATGAATTACTACTCTTCAGTGTGTGTATATTTTTTTGGTGTGCATATCCATTTAGTTTTTGTTTGCTGTTACAGAGTGTAAATGAAACTGACGAGTACAAGGACAAGAGTGAGAGGAGGATGAGGAAGAACAGTGCTTTTAGTTTGGAAGAACTGTACAGAAAGCAGCATGAAGAGAAAGAGAAAGAAAGAATAGAGAGAGAGGCAGTGCTGAGGGTAAGGAGGGAAGAGAGAGAACAAGCTGAAACTCGGAGAAAGGCTATGCGGGAAAAAATGCTTAAGAAGACCCGAAGAGGGCAACCTGTTATGAAATACAGAATTGAGCATCTTTTGGAGACTATTCAAGGTTCAACTAAAAATGCAGCTGGCAGTAAATCATAAGTAGTGGAACGAATGTTGGAGAACATCTTCTGTTAAATTTTACCAGCATCGTAATGTTTTTGGTTGAAAGAACACGACTGAGGAACGACGCACTACATTTATTATGATTATAGTATATTATATTGGTCACTATACTGTTGATCACAATTTTGTGGCAGACTAAATCTCCTGCTTTTCATTTATGTCGTGTCGTGGTTGTATCAAAGGTTGTAATCAAAATTCATTCTTGTAATTGCTCTGTAGAAACAATGATAATCGATGCTCCTTTTTCTTCCCTTGCATACTTCGTCCCCCTTATGTCATTAACCAATTACTCATGTATCTTTCTTTCTGTCTTATTCTCTTCTTTATCTCAATCTCAGAACGGTTTTCGTTTGAACATGTGTACGTACCACAATTGACGATGACAGGTTTACAATGTTGTTTGAGGAAAATAATTAGTAAGAACACCAATATTGCAGTGTTTTTTTGACATATTAGACAAAAATTTCAAACTCTAATCATAAAAGAACATAATTAGTGAAAGAGAATTTCTTCCTGGACTCATATTTTCTAACTGCACACCCATAAGCAAAGTGAAAAGGTCAGATTTGACATCTGCTTCAGTTTTCAAAGTAGTATCCAACACTCCTAAAATATCATGAATATCCAATAGTTGAGGCATGCCTCCAAATTGCAATGACAGTTTTTATTATCAAAATGTATGTATCAAGTTAAGTTGACACACTGATCAATTGTTCTTCTCTAACGTAAATGAAGTCGGAAATGCAAAATAACAACAACAAATTAAATTTGTATAGCAGAAATATTATTGATGTTCATCTTCTATCATTGTGCAGGTTTCCTAATATAAGATCATTTCAAGAAACAAAATGGTTTTAAAAAGGTATTCCACTAAGAATGCAGGTAGGCAACTCTAGGAAGTTTCAGTGGTATTCATGCCGAAATGAGTGTCTAATGTTACAACTAATTCTTTCAGGTAATTCAAAAGAAAAAATATTATAATAATTAACTATCTAATAAATTTGTCTCTATTTCTCATATGTTTTTTTTTTCATTAGAATTTTTTGTTAAAAACTTTAGATACAATAATTTGATTGTCATTCTGCATTCTTAATTAACAATAATAAATCATATAGAAAATTTTTAAAAATTTTTGCCTTAGTAGTAGTATCTAAAGCAATAATATTTGGTTTCATGATAGATGACAAAACAATAGTTTATTTAGCATATTTCAGGATACTACACCTCTAACCAAAGTAAAACAAATAGTTTTGTGTCAATCAGAATCAAAAATCCAATTTGCATCCCTATAACCTTAAATAAGAGTAGAAAATTTTGTATAATGAATTTCATATAATTAATGTTTCTTTCAATATTGTCAACAAAATTCACATAATAAATGTCATAACTAGAAACATCACAAATAATATTATGACTAGAAGACAAAACATTGTAAGAGGTATCACAAACAGTTTTAATGAATTTATCCTTAAAAAAAAAACATCTTTATATTTCATAATAATATTATGGTAAGAAATTTTATTAATTTGAGAATAAATAATCTAGAATGCATTAGTGTAATGTAAGTGTAATAGAAAGAAATATAATCAAATATTTAATTTCTAGATTCACATTTAGATGTATATTAACTTTTGCAAGATAGCCACACTTTCTTGTTGGAAATGCCAAAGGTTGTTAATCAAAGGAACCAACATAGTCTGTATTAAATGAAGTAAAATGGATGTGAATTGAAATTGAATAATAATGTTACCACTATTCTTTGGATATTCTTATAATGAATTGGAAAGATCTCTAAACACATAGCAAACGTTTTAAATGTAATTGATTGAACATTTTGGTGATGATCAAACCTTAAATTTTGTCACAATTTTTACAGATTATGAGATTCATAAAACATATGAAAGTTATAGCGCCATGCGTCTTAACTTTTCTATATAAACCCCAAGTTATAGCACAAAGAAAAACATGACATTGCTGAAGATGAGTAAGAAAAAATGATGCTGCTGTGGTTTACGATGATATGCATTGTTCTGCTGGTGCTTCCACCTCAAGGTTTACTTCTTTAATCACTTTATATTTTTAAACTTAATTCAAACTTATATGATTTAGGTATTGGTTTTATAGGTTATGCACAAAATTGTCCACCTTCTGCACGAGTGTTTAAAGATGCATTGATCATGAAGACCCTCTTAGCTGTCATATTTGTGACCATCATATTATGACCCCTTTATGTGGTGGTAATGGTTAAATATATATATTATATAATGTATATGTGGAAAGTGAAAACAATAAATAAACAAAGTACTATGGTGGTTGAAAATATTTATAATTTCTGTGTCTATGTGATGTTTTGGGGTGTATTGAATATCATGTGAGTTATTTAAAATATTACTATGGTTCAATTGTAATTTAATAAAATATAAAGATCTATTGGTTATTATGGGAAGTCATAATAAAATAAAATAAATCTCAGCACAACTCGATGGACGTTGGCTTATAAAAGGATATTAGAGTTCTGTTTCTGGTTATAAGGTTATCTGATCATAAGGTTCTCTCATAATAAGTCATCAAGAAAGAGAGTATGAGAGGAGTAACAGAGATAGATTGGAAAAAAAAAGTTGAAAAACAGAGATTGAAGAACGCATTATTATTATATCTTTCATGGATCAAGGTTAGTATCCTATTGTGATTTATATTATGTTTATGTACATGAATGTGCGTTTATGTGCGTAAATGTGTGATTATGTGCATGAAGATGTGAGAACCATAAAGCTTAAGATTTTATAGTAGTTTTCTATAATAAATTAGTAAGTAGTATCGCATGGAAACTACCAAATTAATTTACATGTGGTATCAAAGCAAGTGTTATTAGAATTATGATTCTCTAATTATGATATTTTTTTCCAAATTGTGTTATCCTGAATATTATGAACCCTAATTATGAATTTAGAAATTTTATGAAAGTATTAATTTTAATTATGAATTTAGGAATTTTATGCTATAATAAACCCTAATTATGATTTAGGGATTTTATGATATTATAAACCCTAATTATGTTTTTAGGAATTTTTGTTGAAATTAAGATAAACTCTAATTATGGATTTAGGGATTTTGAAATTTATATTTTTTCCCAATTGTATGAACCCTAATTATAAGTTTTAGGTATATATTGTTAATTGAAGAATTACACTGTTATTTTTCTTCAATGTTTTTCTTTTATGCTTTAATTGCACTGTTATGATGATGAAAGTATTTCTTGGTTACTTGTTTGTCTTTAATACAATCTACACACACATTCCTATCAGTATAATTTAAATTCGGAAGGATTTCATTCTTTAGTAATCTATGTATTCTTTCTTCATCATCATGTCATTGAATTCAATTAAAGCATAAAAGAAAAACATTGAAGAGATATAACAGTGCAGTTCTTCAATTAACAATATATCTCTAAAACTTATAATTAGGGTTCATACAATTGGGAAAAATATAAATTTCAAAATTCCTAAATCCATAATTAGGGTTTATCTTAATTTCAACAAAAATCCCTAAAAACATAATTAGGGTTTATAATATCATAAAATCCCTAAATCATAATTAGGGTTTATTATAGCATAAAATTCCTAAATTCATAATTAGAATTAATACTTTCATAAAATCCCTAAATTCATAATTAGGGTTCATAATAATTTCAAAATGAAAAAAAACATCATAATTAGAGAATCATAAATCTAATAACACTTACTCTGATACTACATGTAAATTAATTTAGTAGTTTCCATGCAATACTACTTCATTATAGAGAACTACTATTGGATCTTAAGATTCATGATTCTCACATCTTCATGCACATAATCACACATTTACGCACATAAACGCACATTCATGTACATAAACATAATAACATATTAACCTTGATCCATAAGAGATCCAATAATAATACGTTCTTCAATCTCTATTCTTCAACCTTTTTTTTTATCTATCTCTTTGTCTCTCACACTCTCTTTCTTGATGGCTTATTATGAGAGAACCTTATGACCAGAGACAAAACCCTAATATCCTTTTATAGGCCAACGTGAATCGAGTTGTGCTGAGATTTATTTTATTTTATTATGACTTCCCATAATAATCAATAGGTCTTTATATTTTATTAAATCACAATTGGGTCATCATAATATTTCAAATAAGTCACATAATAAAATTAATTCGTCAATTAATTCTAACAGAATATTCAATACACCCCCAAAACATTACAGGGACACAGAAATTAAAAATATTTTCAACCATCATAGTACTTTGTTTATTTATTTTTTTCACTTTCCACATATACATTATAATATATATATATATATATATATATATATATATATATATATATA
>Ga0214545_1005029_pt1 | contig 24264 bp, 14 predicted proteins | sample CNSS4metaG_FD_160064 | JGI IMG/M metagenome (GOLD analysis project Ga0214545, IMG submission 160064) | Root nodule microbial communities from cowpea collected in UCLA plant growth center, Los Angeles, California, USA - CNSS4 | ecosystem: Host-associated > Plants > Roots > Nodule | place: USA...
TATATATATATATATATATGCTCAATGATATGGTTAATAACACGATTACCAATTACTAGTTTCTTCCACCCTCAGTTTTAAATTTAGCTATTTTGGCCGAAGATCTTCTCAGATTCAGACATCTTGTTGGTCCAAGTCTTTTATAATCATTCACGGAAAAGTTAAGTTAAATACATTTTTACATAGATAAAAGAATTTTAAGATATTTATAACGAACAAAAGAGTACAACATATATAACGATGGTGATTGGACAGTTGATAGATAACATGAAAAACACTTCAGTCTATGTCTTTTTACTTTGATCAAGAATATTTTCTTGAATATCAAAAAGGAAAGTCAATTTTGTACAATCAACAACTAAATCATAATATGTGGTTACAGCCGAAGCAAACAATGACAAAAATTCTAGGGCATCATCACAGAAGAACAAAACATATATCTGTTAAAAATCATTTCATCAGAAAAATAGATAAATATAAACGTTAAAAGAAAATCAAATTGCAAATATTTTTACAAAAAGCATTAAAATGTAATATGCAAATTCTAGAATAATGTAGAAAAGTCTAAGATATGAGGTAAAAATCCATAACATTTTACATTTCAGTAAAACTTGTGACTAACATTCAATTTCTAGAATAACTGTGTTAGTGAAATAGGTCTATAAATACTTGTATATACTAACATTTGATGTAGATAACTTCAAAATATACTTAGGATCTTGTTAATTAGTGTTAATTAGTGTTCTAAAGGTACCAGTTAAGAACGATTAATATACATTAAATATTATAAAAGTTCATAGTTAATTGTGATAATAAATAAAATTTAACCTAATAACTATTAATACAGTTTTATTATATTTAAAGGACAAAAATACTCTTAAATATTGTACAACTGTATTTAATATTTTATTTAGTGTTCATTAAATAATATAGTTATTTTATTATTTAATTTATTAATAAAATAATTATATTTTAATGTTTCTAAAAATTAAAATCCAATTAAATATAAAAAAGTTTAAATTAATATAAAAACCAACAAAAAATAGTGTTACACATCTTAAAAGTTTACAAAAAAAAAAATATCAATTTGAAACTTCATTAAATTTCTTTTCTCTAATTTGATAACCCTGTGTAACATCTTTGTTAACTTAACAAAATCTTTGTATTAAAAAAAACAATAGTTCAATATTTTAAATTATTAATTATAAATACATGAATTTATCAATATAAAAAAAATTAATTACCTAAACTTTTAGTAGAAACCTTACAAATTTCAAAGTGCTTATTTTGTATAAGAGTTGTTTAAAAATTTCAAAGGATAGTTTTGTCTTTATAAGATTGGTTATATGTATTTATATTATTTTAATTAATGGACTTAATTATTCCGGTTTTCAATGTAAAAATAATAAAACCAAACTAATGCACATTAATTATTCTTTAATCAATGGGCACTGGTTAGCATTCTCGATATACTTATTTCAACTGCTACTTTCACATCTGACTCTATTTATTAAATATGTTTTTTGTCACTTAAATTTAAGAGAAAATTGGAATTAGTACATATCTTGGAAACTTTAACCTAATTTAGTCTCTCAATTTTAGAATGCGTGAACTTAGTTCTTTTAATCATAGTTTGTTAAGTTTATTTGGCATTTCAAACACGTTTCATGATGATATTTGAATTCATTACACCGTTTGACTTGTTTTCACCTAATGTTAGCTGAGAAATGTATTTGAAACGTCAAAATAAACTTAACAAAATTTGGTTAAATCCATCCATTTCTAAATATCAGAGACTAAATTGGTTCAAAATTTCAAAACTAGACTAATTTTAATTTTCAAATAAAGTTAAAAGACAAAAAAAAACATATTTAACCCTAATTTTAAAAGCTATCTCCACAATTTATTTGTTTCATTAACTATTTCTTGAACAACTTCAAAATATTGCAATAATTATTATTAAAATGTTAACATAGCCTTCATATTAGTGGATAATCTTGGTGTTCAGTGTTTATGTGGAGCTTTTCTGTGCTATCCTCTGATCAGTATTAAAAATACACTATTTTGATACTTTCAAAATAATTTAATACATTTTGAAATTTCAAAATTAATGATTATGAGTATATTTTATAGTGTTAAATATGTTTTTGGTCCCTTAACTTTCAGTTAATTTTGTAATTAGTCCATTTTGAAATTTTGGACCAATTTAGTTATTCATCTTTCGAAATACATGAATTTAGTCCTCTTAATCAAATTTTGTTAGGTTTATTTGATGTTTCGTACACATTTCAGGATTGTATCTAAGTTGTTTATACTGTTTAATATATTTTTACTTTAATGTTAAGTTAAACATTATTATGAAACGCGTTCGAAATGTCAAATAAATTTAACAAAATTTGATTAAAATGACTAAATTCACGTATTTCAAAAAATAAAGAATTAAATTGCTCTAAAATTTTAAAATATACTAATTCTAAAATTCACTAAAAATGAAATAATAAAAACATATTTAACTTTATTTTATATTTTAAAAAAACAACAGAAATATAATATAAAAAAATCAGTAAAAAATTCAAATTCTGTGAGCGTAAGTTCTCGAAGGCATCAAGCTATACATATTTCTGACGCGCAAAACCCAATGAATCAACTTTCCATACCAAATATAATAGAAAACCAGAATATTAACCAATGATCCGCTTATCCAGCCTTGGTCCACCCAAACCCTGGTATAATTGTCGAAAAAACATGTCCCACACAAGCCTTTGTTTTTTGTGGACCTTATTTATTGAGCATATATTTTTGTCAATATCTGGACATGTATGCAGGAACATGCAAGGGCGGTGAATGGATAACCCCACCCAAAGACCTGCGTTATTTCCGCTTCACAATCATATCAGTAACTCTTATGCTGTTACGCTTTTTACTTCTACTTAATTATATTTATTCAGTTATGCACTTACAAATTATAAACCTCCAAAAAGACAACAAAAATTGCATGTCTCACATGGACCCTGCCTCTCTTTTAGTGCCAGACTCAAAATTTTGTATCTTTCTAATTTTTGAAACTTAAGAATTAAATATGTTTGCATGTGCTCATAATAACGTTCATTTTGAATTATGAATTTTAACTGCAGGCTTCAGCATAATTACTATTAACTGGTCAACAAATCAAAATGCATGCAAAGCTTGTTTTTATTCAGATATCCCCAGACATTAACAACACTACATAATCAAGTGGACCCTCATGCCTTGATCTAGGATGTTCATAGGTCGGATTTGATCCAATTCGGATTCCTCACCAATCCAATATCATTCAAATTGAATATTTTAAAATTTATATTTTACTGTTTAATTTTCTGGATTAATCAAAATTTTGTACTATGAACAAATTCTCAATTAAAAATTAATTTTAAAAGTTAAAAATAATCGGTAAGTAACTATAATAACTAATTTAGATACCAATTTATAAAATACAAAATTATTAATTATCAAAATAGTTATTATTATATATAAAAAATTCTAATTAATCACTAAATTAACTTTTAAAATTAATTATCATGATTTTGACTATAAAAAAAATTTGTCACTACAAATTAAGTACCTAAGTTTTGATTACTAACTTAGTTTTTCGGTCGGTCTCTAATTAATATAAAATTTTAATACTCACTCCTAAATTTTAACAAAATATTATCTTTAACTAAATTTTAAAATATATTTAAAAATTTAAAAATATTAAAATATAAATCTGAATTTAGTCAGATATTCATAAAGTTTTATTTTGTTATCTGAAACCAGCTATAATTATCCATTTTACTAAATTTTGTTTATCCATCATTTCCAATTAACTTTGAACTTTCTCATCCCTACTCTAAACCGCGGTAAACCGTTGATTTGCGATCTCAAAATTTTATTTAGCTTGTCTACTCACTCTGTCCTAGGTATCTAGATAGTATTTCACCTTATATTTTAGAAATAAGTTACATAAAATGTAACGTACTCTTGTGGAAAAATTAACCCACTAATAAATCAGAGTAAATTACGTTAATTACTAAAAAGACTTAAATTTTTTTGTTAATTTTATTTTAAATATTTTTTTAAAAGAAATAATTTTATATTTTGTTATTAAAAGAATTATACAAAATTACTACCAATTCTTTTGTAAAATATGTTATATAAAACACTATCTCTAAAATAATTTACAAGAAATAATTATTCACAGAAAAATTACCTGTTAGTTAAAATTTTTAGAAAAAATAATGAAAAGAAAATTTTCTTACAATTCTTTTTAACAAATTAACACAAAAATAAAATATAAAAAATTTTAAACATGTGATGTTGCTATTTATGTCAGAACTGTACACATATCTTAATCTTAAACTTGTTGTGAATAGGGTGAGCATGTCGTGTTTAATTAAATTTGGATTCAACTTGACCAATAATATAATTTAAATTTAATATTTTATAATTTTATTTGATCATTTAATTTATTAAATTAATCAAATTCAGGTTGTTCGGACAGTGGATTAATTTGGTCTGGATTTTCGGATTGCTGACATATATTAAATTATTTTTTTTTAATGAATTTTTTTTAAATAAATGACATAAATATGATAAATTTTTAACATAAAAAAAATTATATATGTATAGTTTTAATAATAATTATTGTAATGGACTATAATTATATATAACTTACTATTAAATTTTAACAAAATAGTATCATATTAACAATAGAATTTAAAATTTAATATTTATTTACAAATTAGTACTATTTGATTTTTTTTTTAATTTACATAAAGTTCTTTTTATTTGAAGGATGGGGTCAAATTTTTTTCCATAACTTTCTCTTGCTATCAATTTAATTATATCCTTTTACGTTTCCCCCACCTAGACGTTCTAAGCGAGAAATACTTAATTTTGAGTTAATTATACTCAACTGCGATTGTAAAAAGAATATTTATATTAGAGAACACCAAAAAGAAAAGCATATTTTGCATGTCTTCAAAATAGGAATTTTCTTTATTTTGTTTCCATGCGCGTTTTTTTTTCCTTTTTATAAAGACCTGAATTTCCTAGTCCATATTTATTACATTTTATGAAGAAATATCACTGAATATTATTAACAAACAAAAGGCAATTCAAATTAAGGTGAGTGTTCTTAATGGAGAATTAGATTCCTTTTTCTTTTTCTTTTTTACTTAAAATGGCATTTTTCAGGAATTCTTTTTGTAGTCATAAAAATTGTACTTATTAAAAAATTTTGGATGTGTTTGGATTAATTCATCCCATGAATAAAATTAGAATTTGGATTCTTTGTTGGGTTTTGTTGTGTTGTTCTTCTATTGTACCTTTACAATACACTGATTACCATTAATTTTGACGTTTTAAAATTTATTAAAAAGATATTTAAAATATCAATACAATGTATTTTTAATGCTCAACAGAGAATAACAAAAAAAAAAACAGTAGAGAATCTGGACTCATAAAATTATGGATGTCAAAGTGGATCAATCCGATTCACAAGTTGCCTTATTACCAATTGTGCTAAAAATGTGTCAACTTAACTTGACTCATTTTTTTTTGTGAATAAAAACATTCGTAATCTGACTTAACCTACCATGGATTGGTGGATTAATGGATTGACTCACCTAAAAATATTATCAAATATTATTATAAATATAATATTTGAAAATTAAAATATCAATTTAAATAACTTGACAAAGAAACAAATTAAACATCTAAACTATTCAAATATTATTAAACATTCTAGTACTGAATTAATATAATAAAAAATTTGTCAAAAAAATAAGAAAAACTAATAAAAATTTATTCTTAGAAAAGGTAAAAATAAGAACAAACAAATGTTATATTTAATTTTATTTTGGAAAGAAGTTGTGTTAAAAAAAGCTAAAGAGGATAAAGATTTGTAAATAAAAATATAATATATAAGTAAATTTAAAAAGATAAACGATATATATATATATATATATATATATATAATTTTATTACTCTCTGTAAATATTACCAAGACAATTTATTATGATATATTTAAATTATTCATGAAATAAGTAGAATCAATTTATTTATGGAAAGAAGTTGTGTTAGAAAAACTCAAGCATGTTAAAGATTTCGTATTGTTTACATATATGATTAAATTATAATGACGCAAAAAGTTACCTTATAAGTGAATACAGTAATATGAGATTTAGATCAACCTATATATTATAATTTAGTTATATTTCTAAATGATATATGATCTCAATTTATTATGCTGTATATCCATAAAATATAAATAGAGTTAATTTATTAACAATTACATATTTTACTAATATAATCTTATTTATATAAATTGCTAGTTTTTATTACAATAATTCATTTTATTTATTACTATTAATAATAAGAAAAGTGGAGAAATTGTAGTAAGAAAATGGAATTCAAAATAATCTACCAATATGGCATTTTTCAAGAAATTTTTTTGTTGTCATAAATCTGTATTTATTAACAAATTTGAATGTGTCAGGATTAACTCATTGCATGAATAAAATTATAATTGTAAAAGTAAGTTAATCTGACTCATTTTTTGTGAATAAAAAATTTTGTAACCTCACTCAATCCGTTTTAATGGGTTAATAGGTTGATTCACTTAAGTGGATTAATAGGTTGACTCATTTAAGAGCATTTAATATTTTTAATTTATGTTATATATTCATTATAGTACAGTTAATGAGAATTGGCTCAACTCTTTATTTTATAGTACTATAATCAAAGTATTATTTTATAGTACTATAATCAAAGTGTGTTCATTTATTTTACCAAATATTACAATAAATATACACTATAATAAGACAGTCCTTAAATAACAACCAATTTTAGAGTAAAAATAATAATTGATTAGTATAGTGATTAATTTAGATGCTAATTAATAAACTAAAAATTATTTGTCTCTAAAATAATCACGATCATGAATAAAAAACTATAGTAACCAATTAGACCTCTAAATTGATTACTAATATTAGTTAATAAGATTTTAACTACCAAAAGAATTACTGTCAAAATTGGTCACTAATTAATAACTCGTTTAATCTGTGGGTTAAGTGAGTCAGTCCAATTTAACCCACATTTAAAAAAATTAATTTTTCTTCAACCCAATTAGACATGTCAAAGTGAGCCAACCTGACTCACACGAGTTGACTCACCACGAGTCGGGTTGAAAATGAGTGAACCCAACCTAACTCACTTTATGGTGAGTCAGAAATTTTGCAACTTGGCTCAACCCACCACGGTTGGTAGGTTAAGTGGGTTGACTCACCAACCCACATAAAAAATTTATTTATGTATTCATTTTTAAGTATTCATATATTTAAATAATTTTTTAAGCAATCAATGAGATGACAATCACAGTAAAATCAATAACCAATATCTTGATCATGCTCACCTCCAATATATGATGAATTATTTCCAAGAAAATGTTCATATAATCCAAGAAAACATGGCTAATATTACATATTTTTTGTCATACTATTCAACAAAATATAAATAAAAAAAGTACACACTTTTGTCATGCTAATTTAGAAAAATTTGTTTATAAGACGGTTTGATTGAGTAATTTACTATAAAGATTATAATTAAAGATTAAAGTATCAACGTATATAACTTGACAATCAAATTAATTAAACATTCAAACTATTCAAATATTATTGAACAACATTTTAACATTTATAAATATGAAATTGTGAACCTATATAATTAGGGATAGTAAATAATTATTAAGAAAATTTGTAAAAAAATGTTGGTGGATTAAGTGGGTCAACCCACCCTCAACCCGGCTCGAACTCGTTTAACCGGTGGGTTAAGTGAGCTGGGTTAAGTTCAACCCACTTTTTAAAAAAAAAAAAACTTAATTTTTCTCAACCTAATCCGACTCGAACCTGTGGTGAGCCAAATTGACTCATGGGTTGATACGCATTTTGACATCTCTAAACTCAATTCTATTCAAACTTGTGATTTGTCTAATTAACTTACGAGTTGAAACTCATTTTGACATCTTTAAATAAAATCACATCTTTTAAAAGATTTTATTCCGTTTAAAAATATGTTCAAATTATAATACATAATGTGATAAAAATTTCACATTATTTAGATATATGATTAAATTATACTTTTTTTATAGGCCACCAAACCAATTTTATTTACAAAAATAAGTAGAGTTAATTTATTAACAATTACATATTTTACTAATATAATCTTATTTACAAAAATTGCTAGTTTTTATTACAGTAATTTATTTTATTTATTATTATTAATAATAAGAAAAAGTAGAGAAATTGTAGTAAGAAAATGGAATTTAAAATGATCTACCATAAAGTGTTTTTTTTCTTTTAAACATCACTTTGTGTACTTTTTTTTTTTTTTTTTTTTTTTTTTCTTTTTTTTTTTTGTATTTTTTTTTTTTTTTACTTTTTTTTCGCGTAATTCTTTTATGATCATTTATTAATTTTAAATATTTCTCACATCGTTCAATACTTTTTTACCAACTATGCGTTAAAAGTTAAAGGTGGGGTGTCATTTGGATCAGAGCATCAATAATGTATTTTATAAACTCTTGAGACGGTTTATGCATGCAAAAGTCAACATATATGTATCACTGCCATTTAATAACTAGTTTAATTCTGAGTCTCCTCTAACGCAGTTTCAGAAATCTAGACAACCTGCTTCTGGTGGACCCAATGCTATTAATCTGCAACTTTGTAAGAGGTATTTTTTTCTGAGAAATATTAACTACAACACACTCAGTTTCATGCAGTTAAACTCTTTATGACATATTTTATTTCATCATTATAATTTTAAAAGTTTATTTGCACAGAGTATAATGCACAAAAAGAAGACAAGGGTATTTGATTATGGAAGGTCCATGCTTTGTTGACAGCAAAGCTTCCTTTGTTGTCTCTCTTGGGAGAGGTCACATTTTATATCATCATAACATAAAATACATCATTAAAACGTTATAAATGCAGAGCGTAATTGTTCAAATATGTTTTATATAAAATACACAAAGATGACAAACAAATTTTATTGACAGCAAAGCATCTTTGTAGTTTATCTTGTGAGGGTTTCTTTTTCCTTCCATTGCATGCACCAGCTTTATTATAAATACTCAATCAATGTGTATCATTTTTCTCTGTCTCTTTTCTCATACCATTCCCCATCATTTATAGTATCTCTGATTTCTTTCCTCTCTTTAGGTGCTCCTTAACATTTGAGGTATTTCTGAGTAATTTCTTTTCTAATTTACTCCAGAAAATTCTTTTCTTATTTATTCCTTTATCTGAATCTCTTTCTGTCTCTCGTCACTCACAAATGGATTGTGTACAGAACATGGACAGAGATTTTGAAGCAGACAACCTTGATATGTTCTGTGACTGGAGCGACGATGATTTCCTACCAACATTTTTACAGACAGACACTCCCCTCACTGGTTTGGACGATGAAAATTTAATGGAACATTTTAATTCTGAAATTGACTTGCCTCCTCTTCCCGCTTCAGTAATTTTCTTAACTTTTAATTTTATTTTATAAATCTGACTATATATGGTCATGCATAGCAGGAATGGAGAAGAAAAAAAAAAAAAAACTAAAAACCATGAAAAGGAAGGAAAGAAAGAAAAAGAAAAGAAGGTGGTAAAGGGATGATTTATAAAACAGCTTTTGTTAAACAGAAGGACAAAAAGAAAGACAGAACAATTTCTTTTATCTTGTTTAATTGCTTGGAAAATAAAGGGACACACGTGTATACAATTATATTAATATTATTAATAAAAAATAAATATAATTTGATATTTTAATTGCAGGACCCACACGCTTTCATGCTTGCTTTCATGCTTTCTAACCCTAATGATGCCGCAACTGTTTCTTTTGTTTCCAAATAAAGTATATAATTGTTGTGTACTTAACTATTTTAAACTCTGATTATTATTCCAAATAAAGTATTATTAATGTTTATTTTTTTCCAAATAAAGTATGTGTACATCACACTTACCATTATTCTGCTACTGTTTATTAAAATTTTCTTTATAGAATAAGCAACGCACTTTGCATACATTATCCATAAAAAAGAATCTATAAATGTTTATTTGTGCACGTAGAGAATGATCGTTAATTTACATGGATTATACAGCTTTTGGAGCCAATGAATGAAATGATGGACACAACATGGTCTTACCAAGCTTCTACTGCAGAACCTCTCACTTTCGTCCCCAACCCGCTTCCTCCGTTACAATCAAACATCCCAGTTCTTAGTGAACAACAATTAAACAACCCTCCATCATCATCATCTGGGGTAAATTAACAATTTTTACTGCTACCCGAACGAAAAATTACTACATCTCTTATCTCATAATGTTTCCACGTGTATATGCAACTTTAAAGTAATCTTACTTTCCTTTAATCGTAATTAATCAGGAGGGGTTAATGTTAGATGGAGCTGTTCCATCTCTCCAAACCCAAGACATGACCCTAGCTGGTTATTTCGATCAACTCTCTGAACTGCAAAATGCGAATTCGGTTCCGTAAGTTTTTCATTTCATTTTCTGAATTATCCATTTTTATCTCATCGATCATAACCAGTGTTATAAAATGTTAATTTAGCAGAATCGGAAACAACAATTACAATGTTATCAACACTAATCAATCATCCTCTTACCCAGCACTGCTCCACCAGAACCCTGTGAGTATAACTGTTAAAAAAACATGTCTAAGTTTGAAGTACATATATTCCATAGGCTGTGTTTTTTTTTTGTCAATATCTATACTTGTATGCATGTACAGGGAAGATCTGCGAATAGTGAAACGGGACAGTGGTGTGGTCCTTTTGCCCCACACGTAAGATCTACGTTAATAACGCAAAACGAGGATACCATTAACTCTCGTACTGCGTGGAGTTCTAGGTACTCTTTTACTTTTTCTACTTCTGCTTAGTACTTATCCAGTTTGCAACGCACTTAAAATTTTTGAACCACAAACGACAACAAAATTGAATGTCTCACACAGGAACCCCACATCATTATCGGTGTCTGTGAGACTCACAGTTTTGTATCTTCCTAATTGTTTAACCTTATTACTAAACATGTTTCCATGTTTTCATAACGGCGTTCATTTGAATTTGAATTTGAATTTTTAACTGCAGACCCGAACAGTTTCAATTCTCTGCTTCTGATGTACATGGTGCACAATACGCACCCAGCTATACGCAGTACCATTCCATTCTTCAACTTCTTCTTGCAATTACTCGATTAACATGTTTACAAGAAAAAGCATTAACTGTTTTTATTTTTTATTCAGATCCCCACAGCCATTCACTCAAGTGCAGAATCAAATAGACCATGCCTCTAATCTGCAGCAGGTTCTGGATTTACATTCTCAAGATTCTAGAAGATCTGTCTACCCCACGCGCCCAAGGTATATATATATATATATATAACAGCATTTCAGCTTGTACATGAAATGTAATATATCGTTAGGGTTAAATATCTTTTTTTCCGGTGAATTTTGGAATTAGTTCATTTCGAAATTTTGAATCAATTTAATCTTTCATTTTTTTAAAATACGTGAATTTAGTCTTTTTAATCAAATTTTGTTGAATTTATTTGATGTTTCGTACGTATTTCAGGATTGTATTTGAGTTGTTTATAATATTTGACACATTTTTGTTTTAATGTTAAGTCAAATATTATTATGAAACGCATTTGAAATGTCAAATAAACTTAACAAAATTTGATTAAAATAACTAAATTCACGTATTTCGAAAAATAAAAGAGTAAATTAGTCCAAAATTTTAAAATAAACTAATTACAAAATTCACGAAAATGAAGGAAAAAAACATATTTAATCCATATATTGTTATCATGGAACAGCACAAAGTACCAAGCTTGTTGTTGCTTTTTGTCATAGGTCGGAGCCGTTCTCAAATCTTCAGCCTGGTTCGGTAACAATGCAACCAAACACTTTTCAACCAGGTTATAGATCTATGACGCCTAATCTTGCAGCTCCTTCCGGGTCCTCAGTTGCTAGATATGGTCAAAACCCTAGCCTATTTGCAACATCAAGCAGTTCCTTTGGTTCTGGATCTTCGGTGCTTCCTAAGTATGAAATGTTTGGCATCAAAATTTCCGCTTTATTTATGAAAAAACAACATAATATTAACAAAAATTATTTTTCTGTTTATGACATAAGTTCAGAAAAATACAATTAGATTTGATTAACTTATCTTTCTATTTTATTGATTTATCTCTCGTTTTCTTTAATAGAGATGTCACGATACAAGAAAAAAGTTTTAAGAACATAATGTCTTCAACAACTCTCTCTCTCTATATATTTGTGCTCAATTTTATTAAAATTTTGAAATCTACTAATACAATCTTTACATTATGACACTTTATCAAACAGTTTCAATTTAATGTAAAATAAATATTTCTTTAAAAATGTGAATAAAAGACTTTATATAATTGCTGATAGATTATTGTTGAAGGGAAAGAAAGAGTTATTCAAAGTAATTTTATCTCTTTTATTTGTAATTAATTTGTTATACATACAATTTAAAAGAAATTTAAAAAAAAATGCAATTCCTTTAAAAAGGAGAAGTATATCCATTTATCAAAGATAATATTATGTTATTGCAGTTATCCCCATTTGTATGATCATCATCATCATCATCTTCCCCAAGTCATGATGCCTAGTGTTCAAGGGCAACAAAGCAGTTCTTCAATGCAACAGTGGTGAGCAACCAATTTATCAACAGCCATTAATATTATTAAGATCTATATTATATATAAATGATTAATTAATTTTTCAAATATAGGACCCAGATGGGTGATTACAACCAAAGGATGACAACTTCCAATCTACAAAGGCAGACTAGCACAAGTTCACAGACCCTTATTTCAAGGTTTCTGGGCCATTCAAGTTCTAGTTTAACTGAAGGGACAAGTTCAAGAGTTCCCAACTCCAGGGAGGTTGGGTATGCCTCCGTTTTGAGGTATCAGATTTTTTTTTAGTTTTCATTCAGGATGATTTTCTTTATATATCATCTGAAACAACAGGGATTGTGTTCATACCAATGATATCATTGTATGGCGTCAAATTATACACTATGTTATTATCATTTGCTATCCATGTTTTCATTTCTCCATAACAAGTTTACTAAAATCGTCAAAAATGTTTAACTAGATTGCAGCAAGGGGCTACAGGTTTAGCAAATGAAGCCCTCACCAGTCGCGACAGGGGAACACAGCCAGGGACTTCATCAGATGAGTAAGAGTACTAGTGTTGAAGTATTTAATAAATAGAAATGTATATAGTAGTTTAATAAAGAGTACACTAGTGTTGAAGTGTTTAATTTGCATAAATAGAAGTCTTTTCTCCAGTTATTGTACACTTGAAGTTTTATTTACGTGTTTGAATGTGTGCATATATAGGATCGACCCTTCCGACGCAATTCAGCGAATTTTAAATATGAATCCATCACGGATGATTAGTCGGAGTATTCCTGCCATCACTGACCAAACCGGGGGCTTCCCATCAGAAAGGGTAAAATATTATCCAAAATATTTCCTATCTTTTCATTTACGGCTACGATAATCAACATGTACAATCACAACCGAGTTATAACAAGACATTAGTATAGTTGTTGCAAAAATTACCATAATTCTTGGAAATAAACTAAACATGGAAACATGGATGTTTCATGACAGGTGCCTTATGTACCACCACGTCGTGGTCGTCCTCCAAAAAGACGCGAACCAATTGAGTCCTATACTGAACGTGCAAAGGTACGCACTTACTATGCAAGAGCTAAACAACTATTTTAGGTCTTGGAAATATAATGTGTTGTTACGTTAAAACTGAAGAAATTTCAAAAAGTGTATATAGTTTTAGAAATAAAAAACAGTTTACTCGCCATGCAAGTGTGGATACGTTGTTTTTCTATTTACTGCGATATATAGAATGTATGAATGAACCCAAAAATGAGATTATGAGGTTGTTCTGGTTGGTTTGATTTGAATATAGTCGTTGAGGCTTCCTTCGGAAACAGCGAGACGTGGATCGATTCCATCACAAAGACCACCACAAAGGCCTACCAGCGGTATAGTTATAAGAGAATCCAATAACGTTGTACCGCCGAACCCCCCTTCTGTTCCTAGGTACACTCCGCACCTCAAAAAACCATGTTCTTTGTTGCTCTTTCTATCATTTTCCGCATTTAACTCTCACAACTGCAGAAGAAACTAAGAAAATTAATGATTCTGAAATTTAGGCATTTTGATAACGCGGTCTACGACATGGAATTTGAGCGGCGAGGTCAACCCCTTGACCCCCATCTCAGATTCTTCAGACAACCACCACCAGGTAATTACGATTCTCTAAACCACACACACTGTATATATTTACACACCAGTTTCTATTATGCAGAAGTTTGTTGGGTTATGATTATAGTAATTCACTAAAGATTGTGGTTCATATGTATATGACATTAGTGTTACACATATAAGACCTTTGATACCACTTTTATCCCAAAACCTTAAAACAATGTTGTTATGGGTCTTTATTCTTATATAGTGTTTAACTTTGTCTTTTTTTATCCAATGTGGGACTTTTCCGATCATGTTTTGTCAGTAACTAGTTGTGTTGTTGTACAGCAACATTCTAATGAGTTACTATGGAAAGAAATTATATTACTAGCCAATTTTAGATGTTGAACAGTAAAAGAACTTCAGAATTTATGACAAGTGATGATTTTCTTCATGCAGAGAGGTAATGTGCTTGCTGAAACCAAGGTGCCAAGTGCCGGAAATTCTCAAGAGTAGCCTAATGCATGATGACAGTTTCGTGTACTCTAAAACTCCTTGTTTTCTGACCATTCTCATAGATTAGAAACAAAGACAATAGCTTTCAGTAATATTATTTGCACATATAAATAAAATTTGATGAAACAAGTAGAACAGAAAGGCTATGTAATAATTTTGTGTGTGAAAATATTACCTTGAACGATGTTGTTTGTATATATCAGTTTTGCAAAGCAGTGGTGGTATACCTTTATAATTCTCTTGTTTTAATATATGTTGGCCCAACAGGCCCACTAAGCCCCTAAACTATTATTTCATTTTGGAGATACCAATAATGTCGACGTCTGCCTTGTTTTCATCATTTTTTTTTCTTATTGAAAAGATGCCAAGATGATTTGCAACAATGTTGAGTTGTTTTTATTTTTATTTTTTTTTTGTTTTAGTTATCATTTTCTCCCAATTGTTATTTTTATTCGGTTTGATTTTCTCTTTTTTTTTTCAACTAGAATATTAAGAACATTTTATTATCTTATTATTATTATTATTATTATTACTATTACTATTTATTATTATTATTATTTACAGATGATAAATTTTCGTCAACATACTTTCATAAGTCTTTTATTCTTCATGGTAAATGTTTCATCATGGATCTTTGTGAGTTTTTATAAATAATTGTACAATATTTTTAAAGTAAAGACATTCAAATTCATAAACAAATAAGTAAAAGGTATAGAATAAATGGGATAAAAAAAAGTAGAAAAGAGTGATCAAGTGCATATAAGTTTCAATATCTTAATTAATAAATCTCAACCCTTGTCATAAAATATAATATAGTATTTATAGGCACAAATCTTATATATCTATAACTTCAAAATAACATTCATTAATCTTCGTTTGATGATATTGTGATTTCTGTTCAATTACAAAATGATATTTAATGTTCTTGATATTTGAGGAAAGTATACTCCATACGTTATTAATTAATAAGGGTGCTTTGGTATTTACCTTTTCATTATAATGAAAAAAAGGATAAATACTAAAAATTCTTTGAATTAAATTAATCCAACTTCATTATTAAAAATTTATTTCATTTTTATTTAATTAGTGTAATTTTGATAAAAAACATTATGTAATTGTTTTTTTGTGAAATGAAAATGCACCGGGGGTCGAATAAAGACAAGATCTATGCTATAATTTATTAAGAGGTATGTGGGGCTTAGTAATATTAGGACTTATGCCATAATCTATGAGAAGTATGTAAGGTTAGGTAGATTTAGGACTTATGCCATAATCTAATAAGAGTTGTGGTAGATTATATGTATGTGGGTATGAATATGATGTGAAGATAGTTATTTTTAAAGAGAAAATACTATGATGTGTGATTATAACATGAGTATTCAATGGTGATTCCAAAGGAGATTATTCAAACTTTACTAATTATTAGACTCATAGAAAAAAGATAAGTAGTGAGAGTGGATAGATGTTCCTATGTTCTAGAGAGGTGGTATGAAAAAGGATCATGCCAGGTAGATGGTATAAGAATTTACCCAAGACTTTTGAGGTTGAGTAGAGTAAGGGTGTATACCATATTCTATTGAGAGACAAGTGCAAAATGTATTAGTTTATTCAATGCACTAGTCTTTGGAAATCCCTTACACCAAGTGTTGAGGGCATCGAGGTGTAAGTCAAAGCGAAAAGATAAATAAGCAAATAAGTATACATAGGATGGAAAAGATATATGCCAAGACAAATAGAATTGAGGAAAAAAAATTAAGCAGATAACACTATTAAGACATTAAAAGAAAATTGATTGAGATAAAAGATTTTGAGGGAATCATAATCAAGGCGGAGAGACATTGAGAGGAGTACAATCAAGACAAAAGTTGCAGCTAAGTGGAGAAGAGCGATTATTATATGCAATAATTATTACATATCATGGAATCAATGAAAACATCTGATACTACGTAAGTAGTCTAAGGCAATTACTCCACTTTATATATTTTTCTTCTATTTTAGTTATCAAGTAATTGCGAGAAAAAAAGGGAAAGGGATATAAAGAGATGGTTCAAATGTAAACAATGGGTGACAAATTGTGGATATAATTTCAAACCATCTAATATCGCTGTGAACAGAAAAAATGACTAATCCAGTGTTGGTCGTAGTTAGGGATGTCAAAATGGGTCAGGCCCGCCAGCCCGTCAAAAAAAGGGCGGGTCAGGTTGAAATTTTCAGTCCGTCAACTCACTGTAGCCCGGCTCGCCTAACCTGCCAGTTTAGCGAGCCAAAACGGGCTAGTCCGTCCTGGCCCATCAACCCGCTTTTTTATTTTTTTATGTTTAAAACTAAAAATAATTAAAAAATAATATTTTTTTATATTATATAAATAAATTTATATATATATATATATATATATATATATATAATAGATTTATAAACAAAATTAAAAAAAAAAGATAGGTCAGCCCGCCCTAAGATGGGATGGGTTACAATATCCAACCCATTGGTGGCGGGCCACTCGTTTTTGACGGACCACAGGCGGGCCGGACCCGTTTTACCACCCCTAGTCGTAGTAATTTAGGTCATCACTTATATATATATATATATATATATATATATTTTTTACAGTCCTCTAAATAATACGTAAAGTTTATTTTGAATTTGAAAAATTATTCAAAGAAAAATTGCAAAGTTAATCATATGTATATAAATTATGAGTGATGAAAGTAATAAAAACAAAATGTACTACATTAATTTAGTAGGGATATTATGTAAAAAGAAAAGTAATGGGTCTCATAAAAACAAAAAACAAAAAATGAAAAAATGTACTACATTAAATTTAGTTATTTTGATTTGAATCTAGTAGAGAATATTTATTAATGATTATCGATTTCTAAATCGAAATATTGAGTACACTTTCATAACGTTATACAAATTAAGCAATGTTTTAAGTAGAAGAGAGTTGGTCGTGCAATTTGTGTTGGTAAGCAACTCAGAATGAAAATTTTCACAATATGTGTCTCTTTTATCAAACTTTTATTCACTTTTACTGAGACATCGTAGAAGCATAGACATGTTCAAATACAATTGTGTAAATACGGTAAAACAAATTAAATTAAATATACAGAACAAGTTTATAAAATAAAACTTACTCTCTTCCTAACGAGTGTTCTATTGAATGAATGGTTTGAATTTTATTGAATTCACTGGTGTGAAAAATCTTTTTATATCAGTTAGAAAAGATTTTTTATACCGATTATAAGTTCAAATGATATAAAAGGTTTTTACTAATCGGTACAAAAAAATCTATTTTTTATACTGATTCTAAAATCAACCGGTATAAAAGATCAACTGGAGGAAGGAAAATTTTATTAGGAGTAGCAATGTAATCATCACAATCCACCCCGCATTTTCAATGTGGGCTAAAAAATCTAGCTCGTTTTGTATAAAGGCAAGTCTGCGAGCTAATCCGCCTCTTTTTTTAAAAGAATAAAAAAAATTATCATAAAGTTTTCAATGTTCAACAAATTGGAAAACCTTAACAAGTCTACAAAATTAAACAAAGACTTTGAGGAGTTGTATCATAAATTGATAATTCAATATTTTCATCATATTCATATTCGTACTTTAATATACACGATGTATTCTTCAAATTTTAGTACATTAAAAAATACATAATACTTGTCTTTTTCCGTCATACAAGGATTTAAAATGTTTATACATAAATCCAAAAGAAAAGTAATCAATATACACAAGTACAAGTATTTTTTATGTGGGACAGCAGGCCAACCCGCATGAGCTGCAATCTTTTGTGGGTTGAGCTTCTGCGAGTCAGCGGGCTCAATATCCTAACCCGCCCCGCATGTTTTTTGCAGACATGCGAACTGATTTGGCCAAACCTATATTATCACTCCTAAATTTTATAATAAAAGTAATTACTCATATGTCACACAATTGAAACATTGTGAAAGTTAATGAAACGAAAAAGTTGATATTATTTTACTTTTAATAAAATAAATACTAAATTAAATCTAATAAAAATATAGAAACTAAATAAGTCTTCATTTATTAATACATATTTATTATCTTAATTTCACATTAGTTAACTAAGTGTGAGAATGATGGGTGTTGCGACATAAGTTCACTAAATTTTATTTTATTTTTACATATTTCCTTTTCTGGATTTTTTTTTCACCAATCAAATGCTTATGTTATTTGTAGTTGATTGTTTGACATTGCTTCTAGCAAAATTGTCCATGCAAGGTGTCTTTCCGTGAAACAACACCCTCGCATACATGACTTTTTTTCGTACAGGACACAGTTCCACTAACAGTGGGAGCCAACAACGTCAAGCATCCATCATTACAGATAAGGCCAGTGAAATCATGGGTCAGGGAATTTTGAAGATAGACATGCATCTACAGCTTCACCAACAGTAAGAAAAACCCATTTCTTTCCAATTTTATCCACAAAGTTTGCCACTTTCAGCTTGTAAATCACTAGCCACCTCGGATTCACCATTGCCAACTGCAAAAGCACACACCAAAACACTTCAATTTATGCAGTTCAGCTGAGAAATCATCACATGATCTTATACTCTAAGATTAAGATCAGTAGGTGTTCATGATTTTGATTAATCTTCTCATGACTACGTAACCAGGTTTTTAATTTATGAAAGAGTTAATAAAATTTGATTATGTGTCAATGCTAATTTCTGTGAAGATGCATATTCATGCCAGACTCACTTGTACGCGACGCGAAAGCAACCTCTTGTGCAGTTCCTCCAGTACTAGAATCCCAGAAGTATCAACATTCATGAGATCTATCAAAGACAATTGAGAAAGGGTCATTCATAAGGTTCTAATAAATTCCATGAAATTCATTATTATGGTCATCATCAGTTCTGAGACTCACTGCCCATGTCTAAGATTACTGCATGGACCCTTCCCTTGGCAAGTTCGTTTTCTTCTTCCATGACCCACTTCAGTATTCTGGAAAGAATTAAATAATTTTGATTTCAAAGTTTGGTAATTAAATATATAAAACTCTCCAAATAATGTTTTAAATTAGGTGATTGCCTTTCTCTAATAAAGTTAGCATTTGCAAAGCAGAGTGAACCAGAACTTATGCGAATGACCAAAATGCCTGGAGTGCTTGTGGCCATAGGATATTGACTAACATCACAGAATGCTTCTGTTCTTGGAACTCTGCCTAAAACTTCTATCCCTGGTCTGATTGATTGTATCAGTATCTTTGCAAAGGAGATTGAAACCTGCACAAACAAACTTCACAGTCAGATACACTATCAATTATTGATCCTACTTCTTGACCTTTAATTTGATTTAATGTATAAAGAGTGAAATGACCATAACTAACAAGTGTTCTAGGAAGTGATTACTGAAAAGACATACGCTAAACAAATCAAAATTGGTAGTGGATTTGGATTACAACCATATAAAGCCAAATCTGTGGACCAAAGTCTGGTCTAGAAGCCTAATAAGTAAGGAAGGTATGAGCAAGACAAGAGAAGTATCTAGGTCAAATTATTTGATGGATGGAACCCCACTAATTAGCAGTGACAACACCAAGCCTTTCACGTATTCAGAAGTCATGTCACACATTCAACTCTATTCTACGCTAGTTGCCAACTAATTGTTAATGTGTTTTTTTGTGTCTGCTGGTATTTTTGGTTTTTCTTGTAACTTCCTGATGAAAATAACTATTGATGCACAGTAATTGTTGAAATGAGTCAACTACTTACTGCAATAATAAGACCAGTTTCGACTGATACAAACAAGACTCCGAAGAAGGCACCAATGCAAGCAAGAAAGTCAAATTTGTCAACCTTCCAAATATAACAAGCTTCATTTATGTCAATTAACCCAGGAAGTGCAGAGAGGATGATAGAAGCAAGTATGGCCATAGGAGTGTAGTAAAGGAGCCTTGTAAACAATTCAAGACACAGAAACACAGTAACTGCCATCACAATATTTGATACTGATGTTTCACATCCTGCACTGAAATTTACTGCAGTCCTTGAGAAAGAACCTGCAAATGTTTAGTGCAAACTATAAATAAGTTTGGTGCACAAAAGTTATTCAGATTAAGATTAAGACTGTGTTTGGATTACAAAAGGATTTTAAGAACAGTGCACTGTAACGAGTAAAAGTACTTTCAGACTCTTCCAATTTTAATCCAAACTTGCAATGATTAAACAATTAATCGCAATTAAGACAAAGTTTTCACCAGTTGCCACATAGCATGAAGAGAGAGATCCCGCAATGTTCATGCATCCCATTGCCAACATTTCTTTGTTGCCATCAAGATGGTATCCCTTAATGGAAGCAAAAGATCTACCAACTGCTATTGCTTCCTGAATTTGACGCATATTTGCATTAAGAGTTGGGGAAAAGAAAAATTATTTTAAAAAAATAAAAGAGCAAATAATGTAACATACAGTGAGAGCAATAACAGCAGAAATCAATCCAATTTTAGCTATTTGTCCAACGTTTGAACCATGAAATTGTAACTCGTGAACTGAACTTGGATTCAAGCCTCCTTTGACATGCTTTACTATATTAACCCCATTCTTATCAGCTTTTGACAAATAAACAATTAAAGTTGATAGTAAAACTGATACAAGAGGAGCAATAGCTGGCAACCAGAAAAGTTTTTTGTTTCTTCTGCCCTGAAATGACATACACATTGAACCTCAAATCAAACAGAGAAAATATAGTGGTGGAATAGGAATACAAGAAATTTCATTACTTACCACAAATCGAGCTATTAAGAGGAATATCAGGAATGAACACCCGATGACAAAATTCAGAGGGTACCACTGTCAATGCAAAAAATAAATAATAATGTCAAATATAACCAAAATCCAAATAAATTGTTCCATTCAAAAATTTCAAATTTATCTTCCCATCATTATTAGTTTTTTCTTTTTCTTTTTTCGTAAGTCATCAATAAAATAATTTATTTCCTGTACTGAAACTAATAACCAAATTCTCCCATAACATAAATCATTTAACTAGGCTACTGACTTTTTCTGTTGATGTTATCTGTTGATGGAGTGACTTATATACAGACTCCAACACTGATATTACATCAGTTTTGTTGGTAAAGTGAGTAATCCCCAGCAACCCCTTCAGCTGCTGCAGACCAATAACGATGGCTGCGCCTGCCATGAATCCAACAAGTGCAGCATGTGAAAGAAAATCCACAAGAAACCCCAACCTGCAGATTTGAAGAATAAACTTCTTACTTTTTAAGGAAACCTACACATTCACAAGAAATCTCGCAGCGAACGGATGGGGAAACCACCTGAAAATACCGAATGCAGCTTGAAAGATTCCAGCAAACAAGGTCACCGTAAAGACAACACTCCTGTAGGCATCAGGATCAACAGCAGGATCTACCACTTTGGGGACTAGGGAGGATAGAAGCAATGATACTACAGCTACAGGTCCAATAGCTATTTCTCTTGAACTCCCCATCACAGCATAGATAAGAGGAGGAACAACACTGGTGTCTGAATGTAGACAAAAGAAACAAAATTTCAAACACCATATATACATCTTTATAGTATAAATATAAATGAAGTTATTAGACACCTACACAAGCCATACTGAGGATCAAGCTTCGCCAAATTAGCATATCCTATACTCTGCAACACCAAATGGAAAAATGATAAGACTGATAAGAGTAATGAATGGTGTATATCTGATGCATTGCCATGAGATTAGAAGTAATGTTTGTGAATATACACCTGAGGTATGCTGAGGCTGGCAAGAGTTAAACCGGCGAGCAAATCATTTTTAAACTTTGAGGCCTTGTAATTTTTGAACCAGCAAAGGATGGGAAACAAAGTTTTTAAGAATGAAAGAAGACGTTGAAGGAAAGGCTTGTTATTGGATGAAAAAGAGGAGATGGATTTCTTGAGTGGTGTGAGTAGCTTGTTCCATAGAGGTGGTGGATTGGGAGGTTCCAGAACCCAAAGGGTAGTCTCTATTTGGCGGGTATCCTCAAGATGAAAGTGGTGAGTGGGAGTAGAAGTCATGGTTGTTTGAAGTGTGTGGTTGAACTCTGCTACAACACTTGGTGGCTCTTATAGTGCATTAATGCAAGTTCAAGACTATGTGGTGAAGGATTGCGCGAAAGGAGTTGCAGCAAGTACTGATTTAAGGGTCTGTTAGTTGTGGCAGCACTTTGATTGGCTAATCTCAAAAGTTGGGAATGTCTGACGCTGAGTATGAGTCCTCTCTCGACAAGACTATTCTCATTTATAATTCTCACGCCACTTTTTCACCACTTTCCTTGTCATGTTACGTTTCTCCCTTGTTTTTGTTTTTGCAAAAATAGATCATTTTTACCTATGAAACTCAATGCCGCTAATCCACCAACCTACTCACCTACTGTGAGAAAAGAAAAGTTGCATGAATTTACTAAAGCAGATACATTAATCGAGTTGGTTTCGAAATTCATTTACCATATACTGAATTCGGGTTTTGCGTTTTTATATTTACTTCTCGTCGTTTACAAAGATACTACTATATACAAGTGGACAATAGTTTTTACTTTCTAGTCATGCAAATTAATATTCTGTAAAATTATATCATAATTAAATATAAATTCCTAAAATGTATCTTACCATATTAACTATTGTAAAATCTATCGCGTCATTGAAGATCACACATTATCTACCAATAAAGAAAATTATTTATATATATATGGTTGGAGATAATTCTATTCCCACCAGACTGGTTTTATAATATTAATTGATGTCTAAATATAATTATAAAATCTTACATTTCACACCCTTAGAAAGCAGAATTGATTTCAACTGATTTGTACAAACACATTACGAGTCCTTCATTGAGGATATACTATTGTCTTTTTTTATTATATTTTTTATTTCTTTTATTTGGGTTTATTTTATTCCTTAAGAAAACGGGTGGGTGCTTATACTCAAGGTCTTGTATTTTACTAACAAATCAAATCATCAAATTTAACTCAAAAAAAAAAAATCATGTTTTCAACTCTCAATTGTTTCATGGAATTCTTCGAGTTTTTTCAAGTGTTAACTCAATTTCTTATTCCTGAAATTTCAAAATTAGTTTACGTCTTAAATATATATTCACTACAAGAATGCACGGTTTTAGCGTCCAAATTATGGCGTCGGATCAGTGTAGGACGCAAAATACGACGGCCAGACCCACGCAAAACCGACAATAACCAAAATGTTATTTAGAAACAAAAATTATCTATTCGTAAAAATGAAAAAAAAAATATTAATTTTAAATTCTCGTCGGTTTGGCCGACGCAAATCAACCAATAAGTTGCGTCGGATGGCCCACGCATAACAAATTAAATTGTTTGCGTCGGCTGGCCCACGCATACACCGCTGAGATAAAAAAAAAATAAACTT